>Ga0184637_10000302_pt1 | contig 36629 bp, 28 predicted proteins | sample PLM3_127_b2_FD_133143 | JGI IMG/M metagenome (GOLD analysis project Ga0184637, IMG submission 133143) | Groundwater sediment microbial communities from an aquifer in East River, Colorado, USA - PLM3_127_b2 | ecosystem: Environmental > Terrestrial > Soil > Riparian zone | place: USA: East River... | reverse complement strand
GACGGCTTCGCACTCGGCGAGCTCGACCTCGCCGCCTGGCGACGTCAAGTGGGCTATGTCCCGCAGGACCTTCCGATGCTCCACGACAGCGTGCGGCGCAACGTGACGCTGGGCGACCCGGCGCTCGACGACGCCGCGGTCGAGAGAGCGCTTCGCCTCGCGGGCGCGTGGCAGTTCGTCAACGCACTGTCTGGCGGGCTCGACGCCAGCGTCGGCGAGCGGGGGGCCCTGCTGTCGGGTGGACAGCGCCAGCGCATTGCGATCGCGCGCGCGCTGGCGCACGGACCGCGCCTGTTGATCTTCGACGAGGCGACCGCCGCGCTCGACGCGGAGAGCGAAGCCGCGGTGTGGCAGACGATCGCGTCGCTGCGCGGACGCACGACGGTGATCGCGATCTCGCATCATCCCGCTCTGGGGTACGTCGCCGACGTCACCTACCGGATCTCGGGAGGCCGCGCGGAGCGCGTCACGCCGCCCGCCGGCGACGTCGCGCGCGAGGCTGTGGGCTAGGCGTGCAGGGGCCCGCCTTCGCTCGCCTTCCCGTGCGATCTACGCTCGGCAATCCAGTTCGATCTTCGCTCGGCTTCGCCTCGCTGCGCGCCAGAGGGCTTGCCTCGCTGCGCGCCGGACGGCTTGCGCTCGCTGCGCGTCGGCCGACCCTCGGGTCGGCCTCCTAGCGTGCAGCCCTACACGGCCCTCGTCCTCGCCGGGCGCCGCGGTCCCGACGACCCGTTCGCCCGCTCGCGCGGTGCCTCGCATCGGGCGTTGCTCGAGGTGGCCGGCGTGCCGATGTTGGTGCGGGTGCTGTCGGCGTTACGGCGCGCGCGCCACGTCTCGCGCATCTGCATCAGCATCGACGCGCCCGAGGTGCTCGACGCGCTCCCGGCGCTCGCCGGGTGGCGCGCCGACGGATCGCTGTCGTTGCACGCGAGCCAGCAGTCGCCGGCGAGCAGCGTCGCCGACGCGCTCGAGTCGATGACGGACGAGCGCGTGCTGGTGACGACCGCGGATCACGCGCTGTTGACGGGCCCGCGCGTCGACTGCTTCCTCGAGCGCGCGGCGGTTACCGGAGCCGACGTCGCCGTGGGCGTCGTCGAGCAGGCGGCCTTCGCGGACGCCGATGCGATCGCGGCGCGTACCTGGATCCGATTGCGCTGCGGCTCCTACACCGGCGCAAACCTGTTCGCGTTCCAGCATCCGCGCGCGCGGCGCGTCGCAGCCTTCTTTGCGCGCGCCGAGCGCCACCGCAAGCGCCCGTGGCGGATGATCGCAGCGCTGGGACCCAGACTCGGGATCGAGTATCTCGCCGGAACGCTCGATCTCGACAGCGCGTGCGCGCAGTTCTCGCGTCGCATGGGTGCCTCGGTGCGACCGGTGAAGCTCGAGGAAGCCGCCGCGGCGATCGACGTCGACAAGCCCGCCGACCTGGCGCTCGCCGAGCAGATCCTGGCCACCGGGGACGGCAGCGTCTGAGCGCTCAGGCGAGTCCGTCGCCGGCCAGAAGCAGGCCTGCCACGGGTCCGCGTGCGGCGAAGCGACCCGTCGCGGGATCGTAGGCGCGCACGCGGTAGCGGATCGAGAATTGGCCGCGAGCGCCGGTGATGTCGTAAAGATGATAGGCGGCACAGCGCTCGGGCTGGGGTCCGGCGTGGGACGCCGACGGCACGCCGACGACGGGGATCGGCCCGGCCGGCCCAGGCAATGCGCCGACCGTGGTGCGGTGCAGGTGACCGTGCAGCACCAGCTCGGCGCCGCGTTGCCGCAACACTTCGCCGAACGCGGAGGCGTCCCGCAGAGAGCGGCGCTTCGACGTGACGCCCGGCACGGGAGGGTGATGGATCATCAGCACGCGGCACAGGCCGGCGGCTCCGAGCTGCTCGAGCACGCCGTCGAGCCGCGCCAGCTGCTCGGCTCCGACGCGCCCGGACGCGACGAATGGCGGCGTCGGCTGTGCGGTGCATACACCCACGATCGCGAGACCCGCGCGCAGACGAACGGTCGGGAACAGCTCGCCGACATCGCCCCGGAACGCGGCTGCCGAGCGATCGCTCCGCAGGTACTCGGACCAGTGGCTCCAGCCGCGATCGCTCGACACCGGCACGTAGGCGTCGTGGTTTCCCGGAATCGCGCTCACGCGCTCGGGCAGGCCGACGCGCACGAGCCAGGCGGCCGCCTCGACGAACTCCTGATCGAGCGAGATCTGGGTCAGGTCTCCGGTGATCGCGATCTGGTCGGGTGCGGTTTCCGCGAGATCAGCGAGCAGAGCTTCGAGCACGGCCGGGCGGTAGCGCAGACGCCGGCGCAATTGCCACGAGAGCCAGCCGAGTCCGCGCTTCGACAACAGCGGCCGGAGGCCCGAGAGCCGCACCTGGGTCGCGTGCAGATCTGAGATGTGTCCGAGGGTGGCGATCAGATGGCGCTCCGCAGGGGCGCGGCCAGCCTAACTCAGCCCTGCGGCGTGTGATAGGATCCGCGCTGCCCGATGAGCGTGTCTTCCGAATCCGCGCCGGCACCGCCGTCTCCGGCACCGGCAGCACCGGTAGGCTGGGTGGTCCGTCGCGGTCCAACACGCCCCCCTGACGACGTGCGGATCTGGGGTCTGGATCCCGAGGAGCGGCTGCTGCGATCGCTGCGGCGCGCAGGCTGTCGCGACCCGCGCGTCGTGGACGCTGCGACACCGCCCCGCGAACCGGGCACGGTGCTCGCACTGCGCGCAGACGTCGTGCTCGATGAGCGCTTGGTCGAGGGGCTGCGCGATGCCCCTGACACGCTGCTCGTGACCCCCGAGCTCGGGCCGATCGGCGCACACGTTTCGTCCGACCGCGCCGATCTCCTGTGTGCGGCGCTCCGTCGTGCCGAGGCGGACACGCTGACCGGGGTGCGACGCGTGACGCCGCTCGAGCTCGCACCCGCCTATGTGGCGAAGCTGCGCAAGCGCGAGGTTCCCTATGTCTTTCCTGCGCGACCGGAGACCGCGGCCCTGGTGGAGCGACACACGTTCGCAGCGTCCTACAAGGGCCTCACCGATCTCGTCACGAAGTGGGTGTGGCCGCGACCGGCAGAAGCAGCGACGCGCTGGTGTGCGAGTCGCGGCGTGCGCCCGAACACGGTGACGCTGTGGAGCGGGGCGCTGGCGGTCGCAACCGCATTGCTTTTTGCGCGCGGCGCGTTCGGCGCCGGCCTCGTCTGCGGCTGGGGCATGACCTTCCTCGACACCGTCGACGGGAAGCTCGCCCGGGTCACGCTGACCTCCAGCCGCTTGGGCGACGTGCTGGACCACGGCCTCGATCTGATCCACCCGCCCTTCTGGTGGTGGGCCTTTGGGGTCGGGCTCGGCGCGGCGCATGAGCTCGCGACGATCGTGGTGGTGGCGGGCTATTTCGTCGGACGCGGCCTGGAAGGCGCGTTCCTGGCGCGGTTCGGGTTCGAGACCCATTCGTGGCGTCCGATCGACGGTCTGTTCCGCACCATTACCGCCCGGCGCAACCCAAACCTGATCCTGCTGAGTGTCGGAACGATCGGCGGCCGCCCCGACCTCGGGCTCGTGATGGTGGCGCTGTGGACGGTCGCATCGCTCTGCTTCCACGCGGTTCGCCTAGCCCAGGCGGCAACCCGGCGGGCGAGCGGCGCGGCGCTCGTGCCGTGGGAAGACGCGTGAGGCTGGCGCTGGGGCTCCTGACGCTGGGCCTCGCAGCGCTGCCGGTGCTCGCGCATTCTGAGATCCTCCCCAACGGCGATTGTGCCGGCGTCTACTGGGATCTCACCGCCGTGTTCGACAGCGGCGACCGGATCTACGCCCGCGTCCTCGTGACGCGCGCCGGCCCCGGCGATCGCAACGCCGCCAGCCTGGGTCACTGGTTCGAGCCGGACGGAACGCGGACGCCGTTCCAGAACGGCCGCGGCGAGGGCCGCTTCGAGTTCTCGCCCACCGGCCAACCCGTCCGACCTTCGCTCGGCTCCGCCTCGCTGCGCGCGGAGGACCGCTTGCACCTGCGGATCGGCTCGACGCGGTTGGATCTCGGCGACGCGGTCCATCACTTCGCGGTCGACAACGACAAGCGCGGCGTGAAGCTTCTGGTTTCGGTCGAGGTGCCGACGGGATCCGAACCAGCGCCGATCTTTGCCGGTGACCTCGAGGTCGAGCTGGTGGCGCTGGGCGGTCGCACCACCGCGCGCGTGTGGCGCACCGGCATGGATACGCCGCGTTCGCTGCGGGGCTGGACCACGCTCGTGCGCACCCGGCATGCCGCCTGCGAGCACTCGCTCGCGGTGCGGCGCGTCGATGTGCATCGGCTCGGGCCCGAAGGCCCCTGGCTGTTGATCCACCAGCAGCTCGCGAACGGGGTGGAGCAGAGCTGGCTCGGCTGGCGCGCTGCGGGCGGGGTGCTGCGCTCGCTGCGCCCGGACGAGGTCGCCTTCGAAGACTGGCGCGCCAATGCGGCGGGATCGCCGCTGCCGCAGCGGCTGCGGCCAAAAAGCCATGAACTGCGCGGATCGATCGGGATCGGAGCCGTCCACCTCTCGATCGACCCGCTCGACGCTCTACCGCGTCTGGTGAGAATGCTGTACTGGTTCGGCGCCAGCCCGCGGCGGATCTGGGCCGATGCGACGTCGGAGCTCACGTCGAGTGCTCCCGAGACGCTGCCGCGCGGCGCGGTGATCGCGAGCTTCACCTTCCTCCACCCCCCCGACGATCCGACCCGCTCCTCATTCCGCGACCCCGGAGGCTCTGACGTTGCGCTTGCGGATAGGCGTTCTGAACAACCGCCGCGCCGGGCGCCGAGGGCCGGACGCGTCGGGCGTATTCGAGGTGCTGCGGCGGCGTCCCGACGTCGTTCACGTCGAGACCGAGAGCGCTGACGAGCTCGGCGAAGCGCTCGCGCTGCTCGAGCGCGACGAGGTCGACGTGCTGGTGGCGAACGGCGGCGACGGCACCGTCCAGTTCGCGCTGACCGAGCTGCTGCGGGACCCGCGGCGCGAGCGCCTGCCGGCGATCGCGCCGCTGCGCGGCGGACGCACCAACATGACCTCGACCGACCTCGGCGCAGATCGCAGCGCCGCGCGCGGTCTGTGGCGCCTGCTCGAAGCCGCCGACGCCGGGCAGCTCGATCGCCTCGCGGTGGCACGCCCCGTGCTGCGGGTCCGCTCGGCACGCCGGCGGGTGGATCAGTACGGAATGTTCTTCGGCGCCGGGTTGATCCACCGCGCGATCGGCGTCGTGCACCGCGTGTTTCCGCCCGGTCGCAGCCAGGGCCTGCTCGGCGCGAGTGTCGTGACGGGGGCGCTCGTGGCCAAGGTGCTATTCCGGCCAACCCAGGGGATCCTCGCGCCGGACAAGTGCAAGGTGCGCGTGGACGGGCGCGAGCTCGCCGACGCAGAGCTCTATCTGCTGATCTCGAGCACGCTCGAGCGGCTCTTCCTGCGCATGAATCCGTTCTGGGGTCCGGGAACGGGCGGTGTGCGGCTCACCGCGATCGCGAGCCGTGCGGAGCGGTTGGCGCTCGCAGCGCCCGGAATCCTCTCCGGCCGGCCGCGATCATGGCTCACGCCCGAGCGCGGCTACGCGAGCGCGCGCGTCGAACGCGCCGAGATCCGGATGAGCTGTGGCTTCACCGTCGACGGCGAGCTCTTCGATCCGGAGCCCGAGGAGGAGATCGAGCTCAGCGCCGACCGTCGCATCACGTTCTTGCGGGCGTGAGGATGGCCGACGCGCGCGCGAGGCTGATCGCAGCCCTGACCCGTGAGCTGGCCGCTCCGATCTCCGGCGACGCGTCGGCGCTCGCGGGTGCGATCCGCGCGCGCCACGGCGCGGCGGTCGCAGCGATCGCGTTTTACGGCTCGTGCCTGCGGCGAGGCACGAGCGACGGGGTGCACGACTTCTACGTCGTGGTGGACGGCTACCGCGCCGCGTACCGATCGCGCGCGCTCGCCGCGGTGAATGCGCTGCTGCCGCCCAACGTGTTCTACTTCGAGCTCCCCGCCGGCGACGTGATGCTGCGCGCGAAGTACGCCGTGATCTCGAACGCTGATCTCGCGCGGGCATGCCGCGGCGAGGCGCGCCGAACGGGCTCGTGGGCGCGCTTCGCCCAGCCGATCGCGGCGGCATTCCACCGCAGTCCAGCGGCGCGCGATGCGCTGGCCGCGGTGTGCGCCGACGCCGTCTGCACGGCGGTACGCGCAGGGCTCGGGGCGCGGGGCGCGGACTGGCAGGCGGTCGAGTCATCCGCGCTGTGGCGCGAGATCTTCCGCGCGTCCTACGCCGCCGAGCTGCGCCCCGAGCGCGAGGGCGCCAGCGACGCGATCTACGCCGAGCAGCCCGCACGCTTCGACGCGCGACTCGAGGAATCGCTCGCGGTGCTACTCGAGTGCGGGGCGATCGAGCGCGCCGCCGGGGGCGCGCCGCCGCGCGTGCGGCTCCAATCGCCGCTCGCGCGCAGGCCGCGGCGGTCCACCGGCAAGCTGCTCGCCGCGCTCCAGCTGGTGAAGAGCTCCGCCACATTCGGCGACTGGCTTCCCTATGTGCTGTGGAAGCTCGAACGCCACTCCGGCGTCCGCCTCGAGGCCAGCGAACGGCAGCGCCGGCACCCCTGGCTGTTCGCGTGGCCACTCGTGTACCGCGCGCTGCGCCGCGGCGCGCTCCGCTAGCCTTTCCGATCTTCGCTCGGCTCCGCCTCGCTGCGCGCGGAATGACCGCTTGCATTGGGGATGCGATGCGACGGCTCGAAACGCGCGGCCTGCTCGAGTGTGGCGGGGTGGAGGACGCCAGCGCGAATCTCGCGTTCGCCGGCGAGCTCGGTGAGCAGCGCGTCGCGAACCGCAGCAAGACTCACCGGCCCCACCTCGTCCTCGACGGCACCCGTGCTGGCCGGGTCGTATTCGAAGCCGAGAGCGGCGTAGACGGGTTCGAGCGGCTCACGCACCCGCGCGCTCGCTCCGACCACGATCACGCCGCCGGTATGGGCCGCGCCGCGCACGATCCGCTGCCCGACGCCCATCAGCTTGCGGCGCCCGCCGGCGTTGACGCTGAAATCGCCCGGGCAGTAGGCGCCCGGCACTTCGCCGACCCGCGCGTCGACACCGAGTCGCAACAGAGCCCGCACCACCCAGTCGGCCGTGCGCGCGAAACGCGCGCGGATACCCGAGCGCTCGTCAGTCTCCGGGGTACACCAGGCGAACGCGATCGTCTCGGTGTGGAAGACCGCGGCTCTGCCGCCGGCGAGACGAAGAGCCGCGTCGAAGCCGGCGCCGTGAGCAGCGCGCACCGCGCGGGCGAACCCGGCGCGGCGCAGATCGGTGGTCGAGAACGCCACCACGTCGTCCGGACGGTACAGGCGCAGCGTCTCGGGCCGCTTCCCGGTGGCGACCTCGCGGAGCACGGCCCGCGATACCGCCACGTCGAAAGCGGCGCGTCCGGGAAACGCCGTGTCGATGACTTCGAGCAACGGCACCCCCCGCACGCTAGCAATCGACAGCCGCGCGGGGGGGGGTCGATCAGCTCTGGGACTCGCGATCGAGCGCAGCGCCGATGTTCGACACGACGCTGTGCACCTGCGGCACCACACGCTGAGCTTCACCGTTGATCAGCGCGAGCGACCGGTGGCTGAGCGCGTGTTCCGCGCGGCGCGCCGCTTCGCCGCCCGCCTCGGTGAGCTCGAGGTTGATGCCGCGCTGGTCGGTCGCGACCGGAGTGCGCTTCACGAGCCCGGCCTGCTCGAGACCGTCCACCAGCGACGTCAGCGTGGGTCGGCTGACGCCGACCGCGGCGGCCAGCTCGCTGGCACGCTGGGGCCCCTCGGCGGCCGAGACCAGCAGCCGGTATTGCGGCAGACTGATCCCGGTGGACTGACAGGTCTGCTCCGCGACACGCGCCAGACGCGCCAGGAGTCAAATTCCGTCGCGAAAGTCACCTCCCATCAGTGACGCATCGAAGCGGTGGTCGTGCGGAACGGGCATTGCATTTACGCTCATGATTCAAACCTCCAGATCAGTCGGTACATTTTCACGAGGCATTATACGCAGATCAAATGGAATCTGACTAAACCCCTCAGATCATGAAAATTTACGCCGGGGGCGAACAATTTCTAATCTCCGATGGGTCTGAAAGCGAATATCCAACGAAAATGAATCAGAATTCGAGCGAAAACGGGCATTCGGTGCTGATCACGGGCGCCACTTCGGGCATCGGCGCCGCGACCGCCCGCCTGCTCAGCGATCGCGGCTTTCGCGTCGTCGGCACCTCCCGAGACCCGGAGCGCGCAGCGCAGAGCAGCTCCGCAGGCATCGATGAATGGGTGGCTATGGATGTGCGCGACGATGCGTCCGTGATCGATGGCGTGACGCGCGCGGTCGCTCGGGTAGGTCCGCTCAACGCAATCGTCTGTAACGCGGGTTATGGGATCTTCGGCAGCGTGGAAGAAGTGCCGCTGCGCGCCGCGCGCGAGCAATTCGAGACGAACTGGTTCGGCGTGCTGCGCACCGTGCGCGCGGCGCTGCCCGAGCTGCGGCGCGCCGGATCCGCGCGCATCGTGCTCGTCGGCTCGCTCGCCGGGCGCGCGCCGATCCCGTTCCAAGCCCACTATTCGGCGAGCAAGGCGGCGCTCGAGTCGCTGGCGTTCGCGCTGCACAACGAGCTGTTCGGAAGCGGGATTCGCGTGTCGCTGGTCGAGCCCGGGGACATCCGGACCGGCTTCAACGACGCCACCGATTTCGATCTCGTCCGGGACTCGATCTACGGCGAGCGGGTGGCGCGCTGCCGCGCCGTGATCGAGGCCTCGCTCGCGGCCGCACCCGGCCCGGAGATCGTCGCGCGCGTGGTCCACCGCGCGCTGACGGCTCGGCGCCCGCGCATCCGCTACGCGGTGGGTCCGGATGCGCGCCTGGTCGCGTTCGCGCGCCGCGCGCTGCCCGACCGCCTCGGCCTGAGCTTGATCCGACGGCACTTCGGCCTGTAATCGGAGCCGATCACGCGCTAGCGTCCGCGCTCCGCTAGTCGCACCCCGGCCCCCGTGGCTTCGGCCGCGCAACAGAGGACACCGCCATGAGCAACAAGGTCTATGTCGTCGGCGTCGGCATGACGAAATTCGAGAAGCCCGGTTCCCGCGAATGGGATTACCCCGACATGGCGGAGGAGGCCGGAACGAAGGCGCTCGCCGACGCCGGCATCTCCTACGACCAGGTCGAGCAGGCGGCGGTCGGCTACTGCTACGGCGACTCCACCTGCGGCCAGCGCGCCGTCTATACGCTCGGGCTCACCGGGATCCCGATCTACAACGTGAACAACAACTGCGCGACCGGCTCGACCGCGCTGTTCATGGCCAAGCAGTTCGTCGAGGCCGGCATCGCCGACTGCGTGCTCGCGCTCGGCTTCGAGAAGATGGAGAAGGGCTCCCTCGGCATCAAGTTCACCGACCGCACGAACCCGATGGACAAGCACGCGAAGGCGATGATCGAGCAGCGCGGCTTCGAGAAGGCGCCGCCGGCGGCGCAGTTCTTCGGCAACGCGGGCCGTGAGCACATGGAGCGCTACGGCACCACGCCGCTGCACTTCGCGAAGATCGGTTGGAAGAACCACAAGCACTCGGTGAACAACCCGTACTCGCAGTTCCAGGACGAGTACAGCCTCGAGGACATCCAGAACGCGCCGATGGTGTTCGCCCCGCTGACCAAGCTCCAGTGCTGCCCCACCTCGGACGGCGCCGGCGCGGCGATCCTGGCCAGTGAGCGCTTCGTGGTGCAGCACGGCCTCGAGGCGAAGGCGGTCGAGATCGTCGGGATGGCGATGACCACCGACTACGCCAGCACGTTCGACGAAAAGAGCGCGATCAAGCTGATCGGCTACGACATGACGAAGCAGGCCGCGCGCAAGGTGTACGAGCAGGCCGGCATCGGCCCCGAAGACGTGGACGTCGTCGAGCTGCACGACTGCTTCGCCGCCAACGAGCTCGTGACCTACGAGGCGCTCGGCCTGTGCCCCGAAGGCAAGGCGGGGGAGTTCGTCGACTCCGGCGCGCAGACCTACGGCGGCCAAGTGGTGGTGAACCCCTCGGGCGGCCTGATCTCGAAGGGCCATCCGCTCGGCGCCACCGGCCTGGCCCAGTGCGCCGAGCTCAACTGGCAGATCCGCGGCGAGGCCGACAAGCGGCAAGTCGCGGGCGCGAGAATCGCGCTCCAACACAACCTCGGCCTCGGCGGCGCCGCCGTGGTGGCGGCGTATCGCAAGGGCTTCTAGACCCTCTCGGTACTTGCGTATCTAGGCCCCGCGGCGCTTCGTGCCGCGGGGCCTTTCGCATCTTGGGAGCCCTAGCGAATGGCCGAGAAGGCGTGGAGCCTTGGCGAGCTGGCGGAGTGGGGAGAGTTGTACGGGCGGTGACAACTTGCTTGATCCGATCGTTGGCAGCCGATTGAGTACAAGGAGCTTCACGGCTTAGTTGTTAGGATCTAGATCGGAGCAGTTAACCTTGTAGTCTTCCGGATCATGCAATGATCTAACCCAGCAAACAGACAGTTCCCCTGCTGGCATCAGATAGAAACTTACACGAGGGCTAATATCGCGCGCAGAGATTGAAACTACTCTGACTCCATCTTCTCGAACGTCTTCTCCCCACCAGTTCAGAAGGATTTTTTCTCCGTGATTCGGCCTTCCATACCACATCGTTTGTCGATCTGGCGAAGGCTCAAGAACTGGATCTTTAGATGATTCAGACAAGCTAAGGCCGACTTGTAGGTCAGAAACACTCACGAGGGCCGCAGCTATTTCGATAATCCTTCCTTGATCCGTCTCGTGAATCTTGACGATCCTGTTCCATGGTAATGGTTCGCCAAATCTGCCCGTGGACCAGAGGTACCGCTCGAAATCTTCCTTAATAACTGCGAACGTAAGTAGAATGATGAATGCGGAGACGATGAATCCAAGAAGCTTGTCAGAGTCGAGCAACACCAACGCCCACGTTCGTTTTTGCAGTCGCTTGAGTATCCAGCCCCGAAGCTCTCGATCACGAAGTTGGTCGAATGCCCAGTATGCTGCTGGTAGAAACAGCATCCATGTAATCCAGGGAGGCGGCATGCCCACCGCTGCTCCAAACGCGAAGGCGAAAACCTCCCCGCTGACCAAACGCGCGACACTGCGCCATCGCACCTCTGAGCCCATGCGCACCAGCATGAACGACCCGCCGGTGCCCCGCATAGGGTCCCGTTCACCGGATCAGCTCCGGCCCGAGGCGCTGGAGATGGTCGGGGCGGCTGGTGGCACCCCCATGGGGTAGGACACCACCAATAAGGTTGTGTGTAAACAAGAATCCTTGTAGCTTGGCCGCCAGCGATGCGAACGCTCGTCAGCTGGCTCGGGCGGACCGATCTCCATGCACCGGCAGGGTCGCCGGAGGTCGGCCTCGGACCGATCGCCCAGGCCGCCGACGCGCTCGCGTACGATGAGATCGTGTTGCTCGCCGACTACCCGCGCGACGACGTCGCACCATATCTGAAGTGGCTGCGTGCGCGGACCGAAGCCCGGATCGACACCCACTTCGTCAAGCTCACAGGCCCGACCGAGTTCGCCGAGATCTACGAAGCGGCCACCGGGGCGCTCCACAGCCTGATCGAGAGACATGACCCGGGGCTCCGGCTCACCTTCCATCTGAGCCCCGGAACACCCGCGATGGCTGCGGTGTGGATCATCCTCGCCAAGACGCGCTTCCCGGCAGAGCTCCTTGAGAGTTCGCGTGACCACGGGGTCCGCACCGTCTCGGTGCCGTTCGACATCTCCGCCGACTTCATTCCCGACCTCCTCCGCGTGCCGGACCGCCGCCTCGAGGCGCTCTCGGCCGGCCTGCCGCCGGCTGCGCCCGAGTTCGGCGACATCGTGCACCGCAGCCGAGAAATGGAGCGAGTGATCGTGTTGGCCCGACGCGTGGCGCCGCGTTCGGTCCCCGTGCTGATCGAGGGAGAGACGGGGACCGGCAAGGAGTTGCTCGCGAGGGCAATCCACGGCGCGAGTCCGCGGCGTGGGGGACCGTTCCAGGCCGTGAACTGCGGAGCGATTCCCCCAGAGTTGGTCGAGTCGGAGCTCTTCGGCCACGAGAAGGGCGCGTTTACCGGCGCTGCCCAGCGTCGACGCGGTCAGTTCGAGACCGCGAGTGGCGGAACGCTCTTCCTCGACGAGATCGGCGACTTGCCCAAGCCAGCACAGGTGAAGCTCCTGCGAGCGCTCCAGGAGGGAAGGTTTTCCCGGGTAGGCTCCGTCGACAGCCTCACGGCGGACGTCCGGGTGGTGGCCGCGACCAATCGTACCCTCATCGACGAGGTGTCCGAGGGGCGCTTCCGAGAGGATCTCTTCCACCGTCTGGCTGTGGCGATTCTCAAGCTGCCGCCGCTGCGGGAACGACGCGGCGACCTCCCGCTGCTGATCGATCACCTGCTCGCGCAGGTGAACCACGAGAGCGCCGAGGAACCTGGCTTCCATCCGAAGGGGCTCTCCGCCGGCGCAAAGAATCTTCTGCGAGGGCATCCCTGGCCGGGGAACGTGCGGGAGCTCCTGAACACCCTGCGGCGGGCCGTCATTTGGTCGGCGGGTGAGACGATCTCCACCGACGATCTCCGCGAATCACTGCTGCCCGCGACTTCTTCGGCGCTTTCGGACATCCTCGATCGCCAACTCGGAGAAGGGCTGAGCCTGCCCGAACTACTGGAGACCGTCGCGAAGCACTACCTCGCCCGGGCGCTAGAGCAGACCCACGGCAACAAGACCCGGGCCGCCGAGCTGGTGGGGCTTCCGAGCTATCAGACGTTCAGCAACTGGATGCAGCGATACGGTGTAGAAGGATGATGGCACGCGCGTTGCACTGCGACGTGGGGCATGGAAGCGATGACGCCGCCTGACAGCGAGACCGACGCCCGGATCGCGATCGACGATCGCCTGCGAGCCGCCGGCTGGGACCCGGCGGACAAGTCCCAAGTGCGTACCGAAGTCGCCGTGACGGTTCGACGTGCGATGAGCGAAGCCGGCGCGGAGTCCGAGCGCGGCTATGCCGGTCTGCCGACGGGCGGCGTCCCTGACTCGACCGGCCGCGCCGACTACGTCGTCTACGACCAGAGCGGCCGCCCGCTGGCCGTCATCGAGGCCAAGAAGAACGCCATCCATCCCTACGTCGCGAAGCAGCAGGCGCTCCCTTACGCGCAGAGCCTCGGCGCGCCGTTCATCTTCCTCACCAACGGAGAGCTCACCTACTTCTGGGACTACCTGAACGACGACGCCCGCCCGGTGGCCTCCATCTTCTCCCGGCGCGATCTCGAGCGGCTGGTGGCCATGCGCACCCACCGCAAGGCGCTCGCCACCGCCGCGATCCCCGAGCACTACCTCCGCCAGGGCGAGGCCCGCTCGGTGCGCCCCTACCAGCAGGAGGCCATGCGAGCCCTGGATCAGGCGCTCGAGCTCGGCAAGCGACGCTTCCTGATCGAGCTGCCCACTGGCACGGGCAAGACCGACCTCATCGCGCTCTACCTGAAGCGCCTCTTCGACGCGGGCTGGGCCGAGCGCGTGCTCTTCCTGGTGGACCGCGACCAGCTCGCCAAACAGGCGCTCGAGGCGATCCAGGACCTCCTCGGCGACCACTCAAGCTACTGGCTCAAGGCTGGCAAGGTGCGCCAGGAGCAGCAAATAACGGTGTGCCTCCTCCAGACGATGATCGGCCGCACAGGAGACTACACGGCTGGCTACTTCGACGTCGTGATCGCCGACGAGTGCCACCGCTCGATCTACGGCGCCTGGCAGGGCGCGCTCACGCGCTTCGAGGCTGTCCACATCGGCCTCACCGCGACGCCCGCCAGCTACATCGAACGCAACACTTACGACTTCTACCAGTGCGAGCCGGGCAAGCCCGACTTCGCCTACCGCATCCAGGACGCTTTCGAGGCAGGCTATCTCGCTCCGTACCGGTTCGCGTCGGGAATCACGGAGCTGCTCGCCGACGGCGCGGACGTCGACGAGGAGCACTACGACCCGGCCGAGTTCGAGCGGCGCTGGACGAACGAGTCCACGAACCGCCTCATGATGCACGAGTTCGACCGGCTCGCCTGGGGTGGCTACCCGCAGCTCGCGCCCGGCCAGCATCCGGGCCCCGGGAAGACCGTCGTCTTCGCCATCACCAAGCACCACGCCGCACGCCTGGCCCAGTACCTGAATGAGCTGCACCCCGAGCACAAAGGCCGCTACGCCGAGGTCATCACCTCCGACGTGCCCGACTCCGACGCCGTGATCCGCCGCTTCACGAAAGAGATCTACCCAATGGTGGCGGTGAGCGTCGGCATGCTCGACACCGGATTCAATTGCCGCGAGCTGCTCCACCTTGTCATGTGCCGGCGCGTTCGCAGCCCCATCCTCTACCAACAGATGCGCGGGCGCGGCACGCGCACCGCTCCCCATATTGGCAAGCAGAAGTTCGTGATCTACGACTTCTTCCGGAACCACCAGTACTTCAACGACAGCGACAGCGACGTCTTCGCGGGAGGCGGAAGCGGTGGCAGCGCTCGCGGAGAGCCCGCGACACCGCCTCGAGCCCCGCGTCAGCTCGTCGAGCTTGGGCTCGAGGACGAGTGGCTCGAGGCCGTGAGCTACGTCGAAGTGGGCCCCGAGGGCGAGCGCGTCGATAAGCGGCAGTACGTGACCCACTGGGAGGAGAAGATCCGCACCCAGGCGGCCGACGACCCCATCCTTCGCAAGGTGCGCGAGGACGAGCCGCTCGACGAGGACGAAGAGGAAGCGCTCGCCCGGCGCCTCAACCGGCCCGAGCACTACTTCAACGAGGAGAACCTGCGCCGCGCCTACCGCGACCCGGGCGGCACCCTCGTCGACTTCGTCCGCCACGCGCTCGGGAAGCTCCGCATCAAGAGCCGCGAGGAGAAGCTCGACGAGAGCTTCCGGGCCTGGCTCGTGTCGCGTTCACTCACGCCCGCCCAAGCCGAGTATCTCTCGCTCGTGAAGAATCGCGGCATCGCCACTGGGCACCTCCGCGTCGAGGATCTCTTCGAACCGCCGCTCTCGATCCTCGACGCCGCCGGCAAGGGCGTCGAGCTCTTCGGTGAAGAAGGTCTGCGCGGCATCATCACCGACCTGAACGCGAGCGTCTTCGAGATGAGCGCCTAGCGGCGCATCTAGCGAGAGGAGAGCCGTGGACCAGACCCTGCGCCGCAAGCTCGATCGCATCACCAACATCCTCTGGGCCGGAGGCGTCACCAATCCCGTCACCTACATCGAGCAGATCTCGTACTTGATCTACTTGAAGCTCCTTGACGAAGAGGAAGCGAGCCGCGAGCTGCGTGCGCGCATGGGGGCAGGCAACGGCGCGCGCCTCTTCCCCAAGCAGGCCGAGCGCTTCCGCTGGAACAAATGGCGTTTCGACAGTGGCGCGAAGCTGCGCGACTTCGTGCGCGACGAGGTATTTCCCTACATGGCCTCGCTCGTGAAGGACGAGCCCCAGGTGGCCGAGTACTTCCGCGACGCCGTGCTCGAGATCGTCGACCCGAATGTCTTGAAGCAGGTGATCGACGAGCTCGACGGCATCGACTTCCAGAAGCTCGGCCCCGACACCAAGGGCGACGTCTTCGAGTACCTGCTCACACACCTCGGCCAGTCGGCGCTGAACGGGCAGTTCCGCACCCCGCGCCAGATCCGCGCCTTCATGGTCCGCATGCTCGACCCCGATCTCGGTGACACGATCTACGACCCCGCTTGCGGAACCGCCGGATTCCTGATCGACGCCGTCGACTACGTGCTCGCCCGCTACAGCGAGAAGCCCGTTGAGGTGCCCATCTACGGCGAGGGCTGGCTCGAGCAGCGCGGCCAGACGCTCGACGAGGCGAGGCAGCAGATCCCGACGCTTCAGACCTACCGCAAGGGCGCCGGCGAGAAGATCCCCGACTGGGGCCGGCTCGAGGCCGCCATTCACGGGCACGACGTCTCCCGCCAGATGATGCGCATCGCCATGATGAACCTGGTGCTCCACGGGATCCGCAAGGCGAGCCTCAAGCGCGCGAACGTGCTCTCGGAGATGAGCGGCCTCAGCGAGGACGACCTAAACCGACGCTACGACGTCATCCTCTCGAATCCGCCCTTCGCGGGACAGATCCCGAAAGAATCGATCCGGCAGGATCTACCGACGAAGTCGCGCAAGAGCGAGCTCCTCTTTCTGGCCCTGATGATGGAATCGCTGGCCCCGGGCGGGCGCTGCGCCGTGGTCGTGCCCGAGGGCGCGCTCTTCGGCTCGACCAACGCTCACAAGGAGCTGCGCCGCAAGCTGCTGCACGACTTCGACGTACAGGCCGTGGTCTCGCTCCCGGCCGGCGTCTTCAAGCCCTACGCCGGGGTGAAGACCTCCGTGCTCGTCTTCCGCCGCCCGACGAATAAGCCGGCGACGGAGGGCGTCGCCGCGACCACGCGCGTGTGGTTCTACGAGATCACAAACGACGGCTACGACCCGGACAAGATCCAAGGCGGCGGGCGGCCGGAGACTCCCGAGCGAAACGAGATTCCCGTCCTGCTCGAAGTCTGGGCCGTCTACAAAGCCTCAGGCTACCGCTATCCGCCGGGCGTCGAGGGCGGCAGTGTCCTCGACGCAGGAAGCGAACCGCCTCGCTGCTGGTGGGTGCCTTGCGACCGGCTCGAGGGAGACGATTTCAACCTGACCGCCGCGCTCTACAAGCCTCGCGTGGCCGAGAAAGTCCCCGACGAGGACCCCTCCGACCTGATCCGAGAGGTGCTGACGCTCGAGCGGGAGATCACGGATGGACTCGAAAAGCTCCTAGGCGAGGTAGAGGGAGCGTGATGGAATGGCCGCGCGTTCGACTGGCCGACGTGGCTGAGATCGTGATGGGCCAGTCGCCCCCCGGCGAGACCTACAACGACGACGGAGTCGGCCTTCCGTTCTTCCAGGGCAAGGCAGACTTCGGTGACCACTATCCGACGCCCCGGAAATGGTGTTCGGCTCCCTCCCGTGTGGCGGAGGCTGGCGACATTCTTCTTTGTGTACGGGCGCCCGTCGGACCAACGAACGTGGCGCGGGAGAAGTCCTGTATCGGACGAGGGCTGGCAGCCATCCGGGCGGACTTGGCTCACGCCGATCAGAATTATCTGCGTTTCTTCTTGAGGTATCACGAGCCGTCGCTCTCCCGTCAAGGTCAGGGCAGCACCTTCTCTGCGATCAAGCGGTCTGAGGTCGAAGGGTTGAGGCTCCCCCTCCCACCCCTCTCCGAACAACGCCGCATAGTCGAGATCCTCGACCAGGCCGACCGCCTGCGCTGCCTCCGAGCCGAGGCCGACGCCACCGCCGACCGCATTCTGTCCGCGCTGTACCGCAAGATGTTTCTCGATCGAGTTTCGGACTGGCCGACAGAGCCGCTTGGCACTCACCTTCGGAAGACGAAGGGGGCCCTTCAAAGCGGCCCCTTCGGGAGTCACCTGCACAACTCGGACTTCGTCGAGTCAGGGCCCGTTCGCGTGGTGGGTATTGACAACGTCCTCGACGGAGAGTTCTCCCTGGGCAGGAATCGGCGAATCACAGCGGAGAAGTACGAGGAGCTCAAGAAATACACCCTTGAGCCCCGCGACATTCTGGTGACCATCATGGGCACGGTCGGAAGAACCTGCGTGTTTCCGCAACTGCGAGAAGCGACGATCTGCACGAAGCACGTCTATCGAATCCAGGTGGACGAGCGACTCAATCCTGAATACGTCAGCGCCTCGATAAGGTTTTCCCCGGCCGTCAGGGACCACCTCGGCGCGTCGATCACAGGGCAGATCGTGGCGGGCATCACTTCGGGCAACATCCGGCGGCTTGAGTTTCTGATTCCGCCCAGGGGGTTGCAGGACCGCTTCGCTGCGCACGCAGGGACTCTGGCACGGCAACGCACTGATTGGCGACAGGCCGCAGCACGGCTCGATCGCCTATTCGCGACGCTGCTGCGGGACGCATTCTCCGGAAAACTAACATCCTCATGGCGCAAGGCTCACATGAAGGAACTGCTTCAGGAGATGGAGTACCAGGCCAGCGTCCTTGCGGAGGCGCGATAGCGTGGCATCAGGACCCGGCCATCCCGCCGAAACGCCGGCAACCGGCATCTCGCTCCTCATTGCGTGGGCGAACGAGCAGGACCACTGGATCCGGGCGCTAACGGCCGAGATGATTGAGACGCGCCGGCCTCTGAGCGACGCGCGCGTTGACCGCGTCTTCGACCTGCTGCTGCGCGAGAAGGAGCTCGCGAGCGGGGAGCCCGTCGCGGTGGCGGAGCTTTCGGCCGGGTCAGCGACACGCGGCGACGCACAGCCCCTGGCCCTCACGCGCCTCGAGCACAAGGAGAACGTCAACGCGCTCGTCGCGAACCAAGAGATCGAATTCAACCCCCGGATGACCGTGCTGTTCGGAGAGAACGCGAGCGGGAAGACCGGGTACGTGCGCATCCTGAAACGAGCCGCCGCGGTGCGAACGGCCGAGCCCATCCTTCCCGACATCCGCTGTGCGTCATCGGGCGGGACGCCGCGGGCCACCCTCGGATTTCGGCTGGGGTCCGAGGATCAACCACCCGTGGAGTGGAGGGGGGAGCAGGGACTGGACCCGCTCACGCGCATTGACGTGTTTGATTCGCGCGCCGCCGTCGTGCACCTGGAGGAGGATCTGACCTACGCGTACACGCCCGGGGACCTGGCCCTCTTCCCGCTGGTCCACGACGGGATCGAAACGGTGCGCGTGAAGCTCGAAAGCAGGCAGCGTGACACCGCGCCGAAGGGCAACCCGTTCGCTAGCCGCTTCCCGCGCGAGTCTCGGCTGTTGCCCAAGATCGAGGCGCTCGGGCCTGCGACGGATCTTAGAGAGCTCGAGGGCCTCTCCCAGGTCGCCGAGGAACAGGAGGCTTCACTACCCGGGCTGCGCGAGAAGGTCTCGGCGCTGCGTTCGGGGAATGTCCAGGCGCGGCTCCAGATCACCCGGCGCGAGCAGGAGGTCTACAACCGGGCCGCAGACCTCGCGGGGGTGCTGCGCGGATTCGATCGTGGCGCGCATGGCGCGGCCCTCGGGATGCTGCGCGAGGCTGAAGCCGGGCACACCCGATCGACGCACGATGCGTTCGCGACCGATGCCCTGCCCGGTGTGCTTGGCGATGAGTGGCGCGCATTCATCGAGGCGGCAGAGCACTACATCCGGTCAGTCGAACTCGGTCCGTACCCGATGAGCGGCGAGCCGTGCATCTACTGCCGCCAACCGCTGAGCGATGCGGCGGTCGCGCTTGCGCAGAAGTACCGCGACTTCTGCAACGACGCGCCGCGCGCTGCCGTGGAGAATGCGCGCCGCCAGCTCGACGCCCTGACGACTGGGGTGAGCGCCACAGATCCCGAAGGTCTCCGGGAGGAGCTCCAGCACATCGCCGACAGTCTCGGGGATGGAGCAGAACTTTCGTTCACGCTGCTGAAGGCACGAACCGTGGCGGAGACGGGGCAATCCACTCGGGCCGCGATCACCGCAGGTGAACCATGTGAGCCGCCGAGCCTCGATCTCGAGGAGGCGGAGATGTCCCTACGGGCGCATTCCGCCGAACTGGCCCGTGCCGCTGACGATCTGCGCACGCAGGGCGAGGATCGGCAGCGCGCACTCGCCGAGGAGTCGGCCAAGCTCCGCGACCTCGAGGACCGGCTCACGCTCCGCGGCTTGCTGTCGGGAATCCGATCGCACGTCGAGTCGGCAAGCTGGGCGGACCGGGCCGGCGCCCAGCTCAGGCGCTTTCAGGGCATCAAGAGGGGGCTCACGGAGACCTCCAAGCGCGCGAGTGCAGAGGTTCTCGATCGCGATTTCGAGCGGTGCTTCGCGGCCGAGTGTGAGGCGCTGCGGGCCCCGCGTGTGACGCTTGACTTTCCGGGGCGTGAGGGCGAGGCGCGAAGGCGTAAGCTCCTTACGCCAGGGCATGGGCTGGAGGAGATCCTTTCGGAGGGCGAGCAGAAGGTCGTCGCGCTGGCCGACTTTCTCGCAGAGGCATCGCTCAAGCGCGACAGGTCTCCGATCGTTCTCGATGACCCGGTCACCAGCCTGGATCACAAGCGCCTCCAGCACGTCGTCGATCGTGTCGTCGCACTCTCCCGGGACCGCCAGGTGATCGTCTTCACGCACGACATCTGGTTTGCGGCCGAGCTGCTCGCTCGCTTCGAGCATGAGGCGAAGGAGTGCGCCTTCTACGACGTTTTGGCGGAAGACGGGCGAATCGGTGCGGTGGCTCGCGGCTCCCACCCTCGGACGGACACGTTCAAGGATCGCAGCAAGCGAGTTCAGAGACTCATCGACGAGGCGCCGATGGCGTCCGGCGAGACTCGGCAGGCATTGATCGAGAAGGGGTACGAGGAGCTGCGGGGTACCTGCGAGATCGTTGTCGAGAAGGATCTCTTGAAGGGCGTGACGGAGCGGTATCGGCCCAACGTTCGCATGACGGTTCTCGATCAGATCCGAGCGGACCGGCTTCCCGCTGCCGTCGCGGCCATCGGCCCGATCTTCGAAAGATGCTGCCGGATGATTGCCTCGCACTCACAGCCACTGTCGACCCTCGGTGTCCGGCCGACGCTCGACGAGCTGAGACAAGACTGGACCACCCTGCGCGAGGCGAGGGAGATGTACCTGAAGTGACCCTCACGGCCCTCCACGTCGCGCGCTTCAAGGCCTTCGCCGACTCGCAATGCATTCCGATCCGGCCGATCACGCTGATCTTCGGCGCGAACAGCGCGGGCAAGTCGAGCATCATCCACGCGCTGGCGCTGGCCCACCACGCGCTGGAGACTGGCGAGTTGGACGTGCAGCGCACTCAGATCGGCGGCGAGTCGATCGATCTCGGGGGCTTTCGCCAGTACGTCCACCGGCACGAGCGCGAACGGCGGGTCGAGCTCGTGATGGAGCTGGATCCCCAACGGCTACAGGGCCGGATCGCGCAGCTCATGCGCCCGGCGCGTCAGCTCGCGCTCGAGCTCTCGATCGGTGCCGGCTTCACCTCGGAGCAGCCCACACTCTTTGGAGATACCTGGCGGGAAGTCGACCGCGACCTCGCCGTGCGAGTCGAGGCTTTCTCGCTGCGCGCGGACGACCAGGTGCTGCTCGCGATGAGCGCCAGGCGCGATGGCCTGTTGCGCCTGGATCGCCTGGAGCACGAGCACCCGGTGCTGCGCCAGGTGTTTGCGGGTCTGTTGGCGCTCTCGACCACAGCGCAGGAGCTGCGCGCGGAGGACTTCGAGGCCCTGGGGCGCGTGATCGACGAGCTCGTGCCCGAGCTGTCCGCGCGCGTGCAGGGGCTCTTCCCGCGCCTGCTGGAGCCCATGCCGGCAGGCGAGGCCGAGGAGGCGCCAGCGTTCCTGCCCGTGAGCCGCGGCCGGCGCGGTGAGGATCTGGCGCGCGCAGCTCGCCTCTTCTTCCCGCGGACGCTGCGCGAGCTGCTGGGCGGCGTCGCAGACGCCGCCGAGGCCGAGATTCGCAGGCTCCAATATCTGGGGCCGCTTCGCTCGTATCCTCCTCGGCACCTCGCCTTCTCCCAGCACCACGATCTCAACTGGTTCGCGGGTGGCGGCTACGCCTGGGACGTGGTGCGCCAACGGCCAGACGTGCGCGACCGCATCAACGAGTGGCTGGGGTCGGTGAGCCGGCTCAAGAGCCCCTACGAGCTGGTGGTCCGCGAGCTGGTGGCCCTCGATCAGCTACAGAACCCGATCGAGAGCGCACTCGAAGCCCTCGCCGAAGAGGGCCTCGACATCGAGCCGGAATACGACGACGAGCCGGTGCCCTCCGGTGCGGTTCCGGTCGTCCGCGACCCGGAGGCCGAGGTCGCGCGGTTCGTCGAAACCATCGCCGCCTCCGACGCAGATCGCGTCACAGAGCTGATCCTCCGCGATCTCCGAACCCGCACCGTGGTCAGTCACCGAGACGTCGGTATCGGCGTGAGCCAGGTGCTCCCGGTGCTCGTTGCGGCCTATGCGTCGCGCGAGCGCCTCGTTGCGATCGAGCAGCCCGAGATCCACTTGCACCCGGCGCTCCAGGCGGAACTCGGCGACGTCTTCCTCGAGTCGGCGCTCGGACCAGCCTCCAACACCTTCCTGCTCGAGACCCACAGCGAGCACCTGATCCTGCGCATCCTGCGGCGCATCCGCGAGACCACCGACAATGAGCTGCCGGAGGGCGCGCCGGCCGTGCGGCCGGAGCAGGTCGCGGTGCTCTACGTGCAGCCGGGCCGCGACGGCGCCGAGGTCGTCCACATCCCCGTTACCCCGGATGGCGAGTTCGAGCGCCCGTGGCCCGATGGCTTCTTCGCCGAGCGCGCGAAGGAGCTCTTCTAGGGATGGTGTACGAGTACGCGCTCGAGCCCGAGCTCGTCGCCACTTGGACCGACCGCCGCGATTTCCGGTACTTCATCGAGCGTTTCGGTCTGGGTCAGGGCCGCGTGGTGTCGCGTTACCCCAAACGCTGGGCGGCCCTCGTGTGGGAAGCCTTCGGCGGCACGGGGGACCTCGACCGCAAGCGCTTGGAGGAACTCCTCGCTCACTTCAAAGAGCGGATGGTGAGGCGCACGGACATCCGCTGGGAGCCCGATCTCGCATGGCTCGCGAATGCCGAGCGTGAACACGAACGGCGACCCTTCCACGCCATCCTTGCACGAACCAATCCGAGGCGAAGTGAGTACGTCTTGATCGGCGAGGAAGTGGATGAACTCTCGACGCCGCTCTGGTCGGTGGATCGCGCGCCGCCGGCACGAGAAGCCTACGAGATGGCGAACGCCCTCGCTCCGCTGCTGCGCTGCAGCTCGGTCGTGATCTTCGTCGATCCGTACATCGGCCAGGGACGGAGCGACCATCGTCGAACGATCGAGGCGTTTCTGGACCGGACGATGCGTGGTCGTCCGGGTCCACGACCGGATCGCGTCGAGATTCACACGGCCGCCGAGACGTGCGGAAGCGACGACTTCATCCGGGCGCGCTTTCGAGGGTGCGTACCCGATGGCTTGCATGTGGTAGTGCGGCGATTGGAGCAACGGCAATCCGGAGAGAAGCTCCACAACCGATATGTCCTGACCGACTTGGGCGGTGTCTTGTTCGGAATCGGGCTGGATCAAGGAGCGGCCGGTGAGACCGAAGACATCACGCTGCTGAATCGTATCCAGTACGAGCTGCGTTGGGCGCAGTATGCCGCCGGCGATTCGCCGGCGGCCTTCGAACAGCCCGAGCGCACCGTCGAAGTCATCGGAACCCGAAGGCTCCTCGGGTGACTTCCTCCGAGCCCGAGTTCACACTCGTCAGCGGCTTGACGCCGGGCGGCGAGATCGAGCTGCGCGAGGAGCCGGCGGGCGGCGCCCCTCCCCTGACGGATGCCGTGGTGCGTCGCATCCGCCAGGCGTTCTCCAACGGCCGAGGCCACGGAGTCCTCCACCTGGGCGCCGCTCAGCTGGCGACGGGCCTCGACCCCACGCTCGGCTTCTGGCGCGACCTGGGGCAGACCTTCGTCGCAGCGGTGTGTGGCGCACGAGACCCGGATGAGCCGGCGACCTTCAGCACTCCGTCCCCGAATCCCGAGTCCATGGACGCTCTCTCCCAGGCAGTGCCGCCCATGCGCGGCGCCGAGCTTGTCACGCCATCGCTCTTGGCGGAGATCTGGGCGGACATCGGCGCGGCGCTCGCGAAGGAGGCGGCTCAGCACGAGAACGGGGTCCAGGGGTTCCTCGAGAAGAGCCACTCGATCTGGAATGTCGTGGGGCGCGTCTGCTTCCATCTGGCAGAGAACAAGCGCGACCCCGAGTATCCCTTCGCATTCCTGGCGACCCTCGCGCACCGTGTTTCGAAGCAGGCGAAGCTCCAACACCTGCCGCTGGGGCGCGCACTGGAGGAATACGCCGGGGCCAAGAATCGAAAGCAGTTGCTCGGCATGCTCTCACCACTGCTCCGCGCCGCCGAGCGCAGCTCCTTCATGCGAGAGCTGGTCGACTCGGGCGACGTCTACCACCCGCTGTCGTGGACGGCGAAGGAAGCCCACCGGTTCTTGAGCGAGACGCTGCTCTACGAGCAGGCAGGCGTCGTGGTGCGCGTGCCGGACTGGTGGAGCGCGCGGAATCGGCTGCGACCCAGGGTGTCGGTGTCGGTGGGAGGGAAGGCTCCAACGACCCTGGGCCTGAACGCCCTGCTCGACTTCGACGTCGAGCTGTCGCTCGGTGGCACGAAGCTGTCGGAGCGAGAAGCACAATCCCTGCTCGCTGCGACCGACGGCCTTGTCCTCATCAAGGGACAGTGGGTCGAGGTCGATCGCGAGAAGCTCGCGGCTGTGCTGGCCCACTGGCAGGAGGCGCAGAAGCAGGCGCATTCCGGTGGCATCTCGTTTGCCGAGGCGATGCGCTTGCTGGCCGGGGCCGAGATCGGAACCAGAGAGGCCGACGGCACCGGGGAGGCGGTTCCCGAGTGGTCGGAGGTGATCGCCGGAAGGTGGCTCGCAGATCGCATCGATACGCTCCGCTCTCCGCAAGTACGCACCGAGATAAACGCGGGCGCCGGGCTCACGGCCGAGCTTCGCCCGTACCAGAAGCTCGGAATCGAGTGGCTGTGGACCCTGCGCGGCCTCGCGCTGGGCGGCTGCCTGGCCGACGACATGGGGCTCGGCAAGACCCTCCAGATCCTGGCCGTGCTCTCCCTCAGTCGTCGCAAGAGGGAACCTGGTACGGACCTGCTCGTCGTCCCCGCGTCGCTGATCGATAACTGGCGGCTCGAGATGGAGCGCTTCGCCCCGCAGCTCTCGCTCCTGATCGCGCATCCGTCGCGCATCCCGACGCGGCAGCTCGCGGAGCTGTCGCCATCCGAAGTCGACTCCCACGACGCGGTGATCACGAGCTACGCCACCCTCGCTCGCCTGGGTTGGATGCGCGACTACCCCTGGCGCAGCGCGATTCTCGACGAAGCGCAGGCGATCAAAAACCCGACAGCCAGGCAGACGCGAGCGGTCAAAGCGCTGAACGCCAAGTGGCGCGTCGCGCTGACCGGGACTCCGGTGGAGAACCGGCTGGGTGATCTCTGGTCGATCTTCGACTTCCTGAATCCGGGTCTGCTCGGAAGCGCGAAGGCGTTCGGAGAGTTCTGCAAGTCGCTGTCCGCGCGCCAAACCAACGCGTACGCACCGCTACGCAGGCTGGTGCAGCCCTACATCCTGAGAAGGCTCAAGACCGATAAGAAGGTCATCGCCGATCTGCCGGACAAGATCGAGGTCAACGCATACTGTCTGCTCAGCAAGCGGCAGGCGGTGCTGTACCAGAGGTCTGTCGAGGAGATGCAGCAAGCGATCCGCGAGCTCGACGGAATCCAGCGGCGCGGCATCGTTCTGGCCTACCTGATGCGCTTCAAACAGATCTGCAACCACCCCTCCCAGTGGCTGGGAGACAGCGGGTACGAGGCCGCGGAGAGCGGCAAGTTCGCGCGGTTGCGCGAGCTGTGCGAGCCGATCGCCGCGCGCCAGGCCAAGCTGCTCGTCTTCACGCAGTTCCGCGAGATGACCGAACCGCTGGCGAGCTATCTGGGCGTCGTCTTCGGGCGGGCCGGACTCGTTCTGCACGGCGGTACCGCGGTGAAGAAGCGACAAGGACTGGTACAGCGCTTCCAGAACGACGAGCGGACGCCGTTCATGGTCTTGTCACTCAAGGCCGGCGGCGTAGGCCTCACCCTCACTGCCGCATCCCACGTCATCCACTTCGATCGATGGTGGAACCCCGCGGTCGAGAACCAGGCAACCGACCGCGCCTTCCGCATCGGTCAGCAGAACAACGTTCTGGTGCACAAGTTCGTCTGTCGGGGCACGGTGGAGGAGCGCATCGACGACCTCATCTCGAGCAAGCAGAAGCTCTCGGACGAGATTCTCTCCGGCGGAGCCGAAGCGTCCTTGACCGAGCTCACCAACGATGAGCTGCTGGCGCTCGTGTCGCTCGATCTGAAGAGCGCTATCGAATCGTAGGTCGACCCCTCTTGATTCCGGCGATGTTGAGAAGAAGGATCCGTGACACCGAGCTACTACAGCGACTGGCGGCGCTACGTCTCGATGCCGGAACGGCGTCGTAACAGCGCGAGGAAGCTCGCGGCACTGCGGAAGGCGGGCCGCGAGGCCGCGCCCGTCGAGATCACAGGCCGGAAGATCGCGCGGACATTCTGGGGCGAAGCGTGGTGCCAGAACCTCGAGGCCTACAGCGACTACGCCAACCGGCTGCCGCGCGGCCGAACCTACGTGCGCAACGGCTCGGTGATCGACCTCCGGATCGAAGCTGGAACCATCCGCGCCCTCGTCAGCGGATCCGAAATCTACGTGGTCGAGATTAGGGTGGACACCCTGCCGAAGAAGCGTTGGGGCACGGTCAAGTCGGAGTGCGCCGGAAAGATCGACTCGATCGTCGAGCTGCTACAGGGATCAATCTCGAAGGGGGTGATGGAGATCGTGACACGCAAGGGGAAGGGTCTGTTCCCCTCACCTAGCGAGATCCGATTGAGTTGTTCCTGCCCCGACTGGGCGACCATGTGCAAGCACGTGGCAGCGACGCTCTACGGCATCGGGGCGCGTCTCGATCGCGAGCCCGAAACGCTGTTCGCTCTGAGAGGCGTCGATCCATCCGAGATGATCGCGGCTGCCGTGGAGCGGGTGCCGACCCGACGAAGGCCGCAGCGGGGGCGGACTCTGGAGGAGAGCGAGCTCTCCTCCGTCTTCGGGATCGAGCTGGACACCCGGCGGTCGGCCGGACCCAGGGCCCGGCGAAGCCAGGCGGCAGGAACCCAGCAGCGGAACGAGAGGGAGGCGACCAAGACCGGAGCGTCCGAGAGGTCCACTACTCGCCGACGAAACCCTCGTAAGAAACGTCGATGAGGTCGGAGGCCGCGATGTTCAGCCGGCGCAGCATTTGACCGCCGCCGCCGCTCCGCAGGCTCTCTCCGCGCCCGCCGAGGATCCGCGCCTGGCTCCGGCGCGCAAGGCGATCTTCGGGCTCGGCGACTTCACGATCAACACCGCGCTGACCTCGCTGTCGATCGTGTACGTCACCCACTTCCTGCTCGTGGTCGCGGGTCTGCGCCCGGAGCTCGCCGGCGCGGTGCAGCTGATCGGCCGCACGGTCGACGCGTTCACCGACCCGGCGATGGGGCGGCTCTCGGATCGCTGCCCGTGGAAATGGGGGCGCCGCCGCCCGTTCTTCCTGATCGGCGCGATCCCGTTCGGCGCCGCGTTCGGCCTGCTGTGGCTGCACCTGCCCACCGCGTCGCAGCTCGCGATGTTCGCCTACTACACGGTGATCTTCGTCGTGATGTCGGTCTCGATGACGGTGCTCGCCGTCCCGTACCTGGCGCTCCAGCCCGAGATGGCGCTCGGCTACGACGCGCGCACTTCGCTGAACGCGTACCGCAACGCGGGCTCGATCCTGGGCGTGTTCGCGGCGATCGCGGTGCGGCCGGTCGCGAACGCGCTCGGTGGCGGGCCCGAGGGCTACATGGCGGCGGGCGCGCTCTACGGCGTGATCGTCGCCGCGCCCTGGCTCGCGATCCACGCAGCGACCTGGGAGCGACCCGACTTCCAGGCGCGCGAGGCGGCGATGCCGTTCCTGGCCGGCGTCCGGCTCGCCGCCCGCCATGCCAGCTTCCGCAAGCTCGTCGCGATGTATCTGTGCGGGCGCATCGCGATGGACCTCGTCGGCGCGATGCTGATCCTCTACTTCACCCTGTGGCTCGGTCGCAGCGGCGATTTCGAGCCGACGATGGGCCTGTTCTTCCTCGTGGTGCTGGGATCGCTGCCGTTCTGGGTGCGGCTCGCCGAGCGCGCGGAGAAGGCGACCGTGTTCGTGATCGGCTCGCTGTGGTGGGCGGCCTCGCTCGCGTTCATCGTGTTCGTCGAGCCCGACTGGCCGCGCTGGCTCGTGATCGGAATCGCGGTGCTCGGGGCGATCGGCTATGCGGTGATGGACCTGATGCCGTGGTCGATGCTGGGCGAGGTCGTCGACGAGGACGACGTCGCGACCGGCGAGCGGCGCGAGGGCATCTTCTACGGCCTGTTCCTGTTCCTGCGCAAGCTCGCCGGGACGCTCGCGGTGTGGCTGGCGCTGTTGCTCCTCGGTGTTCTCGGCTACACGAGCGAAGGGCCGCAAAACGACGCGACGCTCAACGCGATCCGCTGGCTCGCCTCGATCGTGCCGGCTTGCTTTCTCGTGCTGTCGGTGTGGTTCGCGCGCGGCTACCCGCTGACGCGCGAGCGGCACGCGCTGATCCTCGCCGACCTGGCGCGCCGCGACGCCGTCTCAGGCCGCGAGCCCGGCGCCGCGTAGCGTCGCCTCCACGAGCGTCCGCACGCCGCGGTGCATCGCGAACGAGAGGTGCGAGCCGGGATACCACTCGATGCGAGGCTCTTCCCAGTGGCGCCACAGGTCGCGCACCTGATCCGGGGGGACCAGCCGGTCGGCGACACCGCCGAAGATCGCGCGGTGTGCGCGGGGCACCTTCGGCGCGAGTGCCAGCGGCGACACGACGGTGAGCACGTCCGTCATCACCGCCTGGGTGAGGCCCGCGTGCAGCGCGACGCGCTCCTGCCACGGGCCGCCGTGCCGGAAGAAGGCTCGCGCGAAGTCGGCCGCCGGAACCCCGGCGATCGCGCACGCGAGGCCGCCGTCGAGCGAGGCGAGCAGCGCCGCCGTATACCCGCCGAGTGAAAGGCCGTAGAGGCCGATCGGCGCGTCGCTGCGGGCGCGCACCCAGGCGAGCAGACGCCGGATGTCCCACATCGCCTGCGCCTCGGCGTGGATCGTGTCGAGCAGGTCGCCGCTGAGAAATCCGTCGCCGCTGCGGCGGCCGATCTTTCGCGGCCCGTGCAGCGGGAGCACCGGGATCAACAGATTCAGGCCGAGGCGCTGGTGGAGCCAGCGCGGATCGAACGCGGAGAGATCGATGATCGGGTGCCCCATCCGGTAGCCGTGGAGACACACGAGCCACGGCCGATCCGGGTCTCCGCGCACCAGCCACGCGTGCGCGGTGCGATTGGCCGCATAGCCCTGCCAGCGCTCGCGCCCCGGCTCGCCGTCGCGCGGCGCGTACTCGCTCGGAAACGAGAGATGCTCGTAGTCGAAGCCGCGGACACGCCTCGTCCTCACGTCGCCCGAGCCGGGATCGTGCGGCGACTCGTGATAGGCCTCGGGCTTCTCCAGCCACCCCGCCGCCGCGAACTGCTCGCGCGCTGCGTCCACCTCGCGCTCGATCCGCGCGTGATCTGCCGCTGAAGGGAAGATCTGCGTGAACACCATCGTGCCGAGCACCGCTTCGTCGAGACCCACCTCCGAGGCGAGACGCGCCGTCACGGCGGGCTCGGGCACGCCCTCCGGATGCGCGTCGAGGCGCAGCGCGTGATGCCCGGCGGCGACGAACGACGCCGCGGACGCGATCGCGAGCAGCACCGCGCTCGGCCCCACGAACCCGAGCGCCGGAACCGCCAGCAGCACTCCGAGCACGCCGCCGAGCGCGGTGAAGTGCGACAGACGCCGGTCGCCGGGGTAGAGCAGCATGCCGGCGCCCGAAGCCAACAGGAAGACCCCGGGCAACAGCGCGGGCACGCCCCAAGGCAGCCCGGCGGAGACCGCGGCGACGTTCCAGGCGATACCGGCCACGAGCGGGATCCAGGCCTCGGCGGGCCAGCGAACCGGATCGAACACGCTCGAGCTCCCCTGTTGTTTGTGGCGGCGCCGACGATACCCTGCGCGCTCGGCGCGGCCAATCTGACTTCGCTCGGCTGCGCCTCGCTGCGCGCCAACCTCCGGTCGGCTCGAGGCGTTGCTCTTGCGTCGGGTTCCCGAACGGGGAGGCGCCCATGATCCGGATCCGCTCCGCCGCGTGCCCGTTCGCGGCGCTCGCCGTCGCCGCGTCGGGTGAGGACCTGCTGCAGGGAGCGGTCGACCGCGCGGCGCGCGACGTCGAGCCGCGCGTGATCGAGTGGCGGCGCGATCTGCACGCCCACCCCGAGCTCTCGAATCGCGAAGTGCGCACCGCCGCGTTCGTCGCACGGCACCTCGAGCGCCAGGGCCTCGCGGTGCGCACCGGCGTCGCGCACACCGGCGTGGTAGCCCTGCTGCGCGGTACCGGCGACGGACCCGTCGTCGCGCTGCGCGCGGACATGGATGCGCTGCCGGTGACCGAGGAGACCGGCCTGCCGTTCGCGTCGACCGCGCGGGCGACCTACCTCGACCGCGAGGTCGGCGTGATGCACGCGTGCGGCCACGACGCGCACACCGCGATCCTGATCGGTGTCGCCGAGATCTTGGCCGGCGTGCGCGATCGGCTACCCGGGCAGGTGCTATTCCTGTTCCAGCCGGCCGAGGAGGGAGCCCCGCCCGGCGAGCGCGGCGGCGCGGACCTGATGCTCGATGAGGGCGCGTTCGACGACCCGGCTCCCGACGTCGTCTACGGGCTGCACGTCACGTCGCGTCAGGATTTCGGCGAGATCGGCCTGGTGCCGGGTGCCGCGATGGCGAGCTCCGACCGCCTGACGATCGTCGTGAAGGGCCGCTCGACGCACGCAGCCTACCCCTGGGACGGCATCGATCCGATCGCCGTCGCGGCGCAGATCGTGCTGGCGCTCGAGGCGCTCCCGGCGCGCCAGGTCGATGCGCGCGTACCCTCGGTCGTCTCGTTCGGCGCGATCCGCGGCGGCGTACGCCACAACATCATTCCCGATCGAGTGGAGCTGCTCGGCACGATCCGCGCGCTCGGCCCGGAGGTCCGCGCAGAGCTCCACGAACGGGTGAGCCGCACCGCCCGCGCGATCGCCGAGAGCGCCGGTGCGACCGCGGAAGTGGAGATCCGTACCGGCAATCCGATCACCTGGAACGATCCGGGGCTCACCCACCGCGCGCGCCCGACCCTCGAACGTGTCGCCGGCCGCGGACGAGTGGTGGAGCCGCTGCCGTGGACCGGCGCCGAGGACTTCTCCCGCTACCAGCAGCGGGTGCCCGGCGTGTTCTTCTTCCTCGGCATCAATCCCCCGGGCGTCGCCACTGCCGACGCGGCGCCGAACCACTCCCCGCGCTTCGTCGTGGACGAAGCGACGCTCGTGATCGGGGTGCGAGCGCTCGCGCAGCTCGCTGTGGACACGCTGACGGGAGCACTGCCACTCGAACCCAGAGCCGGCGCAGCCCCGGTTTCGGGCACTCCCGGCGCCGCGCGGTGATAGAATCGCGCGGTGCCGTCAGCGCTCTATCGGCCGCTCCGCGACGAGCCGTCCTGGCCCACGGCCGGCGACGCGCCCGGGCGCATCGTCTACCTGCTCGACGCCTCGAGCGGGTTCGAGCGGCGCCTGCTCCTGGCCTGGATTTCGCGCAACCAGCCCGAGGGCACGAGCGATAGCGAATGGGACGCACTCGAGATCCCGCCCTCGCGCCGGCGCGGACGGCGCGTGCCGCTCACCCGACTCGACGCGTGTCTGTCGTCCGCAGGCGACCCGCTGCTCGCGCCGCTGCGCGTCGCGTGGATCCCGCGCAAACGCGACGGCGAGCGGAGCGCGAGATTCTCCGACCTGCTGCGGCTCGGCGATCCGCGCGATCCCGGCGCGCTGCGCCAGCTCTGGATCGCCCGCCGCGAGCTCGACCGCTGCCGAATCGTGGCCGGCGAGCCGGCGCCGGCGTCGGAGCTACGCCTGCGCTGGCGCCACGCGATGGGAGGCGCGGTCGCCGAAACCACCGGCTTCGCAGAGTTCGTCGCGCGCCAGGCGGCACTAGCGCTCGAGCGCGCCGAGCGGCGCCTGCGCGGCGCGCGCTACAAGGTGCCGCGCTTCCTGCGCGAAGATCTCCTCGCGCGCCCGGCGTTTCGCGGCGGCATCGCGCAGCTGGCGCGAGAGACCGGGCAGAGCCAGGCGCGCGTCGCGCGCGAGGCCTCCCGCACCCTGCGCGAGATCGCGGCCACCCACAGCCCGTTCGTGATCGACCTGGTCGCCCACCTGATCCGCCTCTTCTACACGCAGGGCTACGCGAAGTCGCTTCGCTACGACCGGGACAAGCTCGCCCGCGTGCAGGCGCTCGCGCAGCGCCAGTCCGTGGTGTTCCTGCCCACCCACAAGTCGAACCTCGACCACCTCGTGCTCCAGTACATGCTGCACGAGAACGGCCATCCGCCGAACCATGCGGCGGGCGGCATCAACATGAACTTCTTTCCGGTAGGCCAGCTCGTGCGCCGCAGCGGCGTCTTCTTCATCCGTCGCACGTTCAAGGACAACGCCGTCTACAAGTTCGTGCTGGGCCACTACATCGACTACCTGATCGAGAAACGCTTCCCGCTCGAGTGGTACATCGAGGGCGGCCGCTCGCGGTCGGGGAAGCTCTTGCCGCCGCGCTTCGGGCTGCTCGCCTACGTGGTCGACGCCTATCGCCGCGGGCGCGCCGAGGACGTGGTGCTGATCCCGGTGTCGATCGCCTACGACCAGATCTCCGACGTGCAGGACTACGCCGCCGAGCAGCAGGGCGCGGCGAAGCGGCGCGAGAGTCTGCGCTGGTTCGTCGGCTGGATCCGCCGGATGCGGCGCCGCTACGGAGCGATCCACATCGACTTCGGCGAGCCGCTCTCGCTGTCCAAGGCGCTCGGCCCGCCCGACCCCGAGGCGGAGCCCGACCCCGACGAGCGCAACCTGGCGCTACAGAAGCTCGCCTTCGAGGTGTGCGTGCGGATCAACGACGTCACGCCGATCACCCCTACCTCACTCGTGACGCTGGCGCTCTTGGGCGCGGGCAGCGAGGCGCAGACCGTACCCGGCGTGATGCTGCGCGTCTCGAACCTGCTCTACGAAGTCGAGCGGCGCAATCTGCCGAACACGGGGCTCGCCGAGCTCGAGACGGCGGAGGGCGTGGAGCGCGTGCTCGACGCGTTGGCGGCGAACGAGGTGGTGGACCGCTTCGCCGAGGGAAGCGAGTGCGTGTACCGGATCGGCGCCGAGCGCGAGATCTCCGCCGCCTACTACCGGAACTCGATCATCCACTTCTTCGTCGATCCGGCGATCGTCGAGCTCGCGCTGCTCGACGCGGCCGAGGCCGCGGACGGTGAGGATCGCGTGGCCAGCTTCTGGCGCGCGGCGATGCAGCTGCGCGATCTGTTGAAGTTCGAGTTCTTCTTCGCCGAGAAGGACGTGTTCCGCGGCACGCTGCGGCGCGAGCTCGCCGATCGCGACCCGAACTGGGAGGCAGTGCTGGCGCGCGGCGCCGCCGGCGCGCAGGAGCTGGTGCGGCGCTCGCGCCCGTTCAACGCGCATCGCGTGCTGCGGCCGTTCCTCGAGGCCTACCGGGTCGTCGCCGATCGCCTGGTACGCGAGGAGCCGGGCCTGGCGATCGACGAAGCGCGCTTCCTCGAGGCGTGCCGAGGCCTCGGGCGCCAGTACCACCTCCAGCGGCGTATCCACAGCGCCGCGTCGGTGTCACAGGTGCTGTTCAAGACGGCGCTCGAGCTCGCCGCCAACCGCGGCCTCGTCCACTCGAACGAGCCCGAGCTCGCGCAATGGCGGCGTGTGTTCGCCGAGCAGATCCGGACCTCGCTGCGCCACATCGACGCCGTCGACGCGCTCGCCGCGAGCCGCCGCGCGGGGCTGATCGAGTAGCCACAGCCAGGCTACCGTAGGCCGCCGTGGCGGTGGTGAAGCTGGATCACGTGGCCTTCGGCGTCCCCGACGTCGCGCCGATCGCCAAGCTCCTGGCAGAGGATCTCGGCGGGCGCGCGCTCGAATCGGGTCCCGGCAACGGCTTCGTGTTCTGGCAATGGGAGTTCGCGGGCGGCGGCGCGATCGAGATCATCGTCCCCGACGGGCCGCCCGGCGGCTTCCTGCACCGCTTCCTCGATGCGCGCGGCGCCGGTCCGCATCACATCACCTTTAAAGTGCCGGACATCCACGCAGCGCTCGATCGCGCGCGCTCCCTCGGCTACGAGCCAGTCGGCTTCGACGACCGCTTCCCGGGCTGGAAGGAGGCGTTCCTGCACCCGAAGCAGGCCCAGGGCATCGTCGTCCAGATCGTCGAGGCGCACCCGGAGCTCGAAGCCAGCCTCGAAGTCGAAGGGTCGTTCGTGCGCCCGCCGTTCCCGGAGACACGCGCGGCGTCGGAGCCGGTGCGCGTGGTAGGCCTCCTGCTCTCGGTGCGCAGCGAGGAGCACGCGCGCCATCAGTGGCAGACGCTGCTCGGCGGCGCGCTCGCACGCGAGCGCGATCGCCTGGTGTTCCGCTGGCCGGAGTCGCCGCTGCGCATCGCGCTGCGTGTCCAGCCGGACGCCGACGAAGGTCCGCTCGCGCTCGAGCTCGCGGCGGCGCGCCGCCTAGCACTTCCGGAGGAGCCGCATCCCGCATTGCGGCTGCCGCTCGTGCAGGTGAAAGGTTGAACCGATGACACTCAGGCTCGAGGGGCGCCGCGCGCTGGTGACCGGCGCGTCGCGCGGGATCGGCCGCGGGATCGCGCTGGCGTTCGCCGGCGCGGGCGCGGACGTGGCGATCGGCTACCGGCGCGACATCGCGGCGGCCGAGGCCACGGTGAAGGCAATCGAGGCGACGGGCCGGCGCGCGTTCGCATTCGCAGCCGACGTGCGCGACGCCGCCGCGGTCGCGGCGATGGTGCACGGCGCGCGCGTCGCGCTCGGCGGCCTCGATACCGTGGTCGCGAACGCGGGCGTGCCGACGCGCTACGAGCCGCTCGATGTGGTCGAGGTCAGCTACTGGCAGCGCGTCCTCGACATCGACCTGAACGGCGTCTTCTACACGCTGCGCGCGGCGATACCGGTTCTGCGCGACGCTGATGGCGGCGTGATTCTGACCGTCTCGTCGGTTGGGGCCGATATGTGCGGCGCGAACGGCGGTGCCTACGTGGCCGCGAAGGCCGCCGTCAACGCGCTCACGGTGATGGCGGCGCGCGAGAACGCGAAGCATAACATCCGCTGCAACGTGATCGCGCCGGGCCTGATCGCGACCGACATGGGCGACGGTCTGGTGGCCGCGCACGGCGAGGCGATCGTGCAGTCGATCCCAATGCGGCGGATGGGTAGCGTCGACGAGGTCGGTCAGCTCGCGGTGTACCTGGCCTCCGACGACGCGGCGTGGATCACCGGCGAGGTGTTCCGGATCGACGGGGGGCAGTGGTAAGGCCGGCGGAGCTTGACGGGTTAGGAGAGAAGACCCCCGAAATGCGCCGCTCGGCCGAACCCTGCTAGAACGGGCCCCATGACCAGCAAGCGCTCAACTCAAGGTAGCTGGGTCACGATGGGCGGCGGTTGATCGGGGGTCGCAAGAGTTGTGCGGCAGTTCGCGGGCGGTAGGCTCGGGCGAAAGGTCGTCTACGCAGTTCCGTGTCGTATTAGGCGTCTGCCCACGTAGGATAGTTTAGTCTAGTCGTCCCCGGGAACGCATGGGAACGCATCGACGAAGGCGCCAGGTACGAGAACCCGTGCAGGAAGATGAGGTTCTTCGGATTCTGCTCTAGAAAGCTGATCACGATGCGGCGAAGCTGATCGTTTGACATCTCTTTCGGAGGGCAGACAACTCGGGAATCGCCTCGATACAGCTGTTGATACGGAGCTGCTGACTCGAAGACGCCCGCGATAAAGCCCACGCAATACATTGCGTCGGCGGTGTTCTCATTCTGGCAGCGATGGAGGAACTCTGATCTGGAGTCCGCGCGCGACGAACTGGCCGAGAGGGTTAGTAGCGCTGCGAACAGGACGGTCATGACAATCTGAATCGATGACATGCTAGTCCTTACCGATACAGCACGGCCTACATAGAAGGCGGGAGCGCATTTCAGCTACTTGCTATCGAATAGATCGGCGCAGAGCGGTCGGAGGGCACCGAGCAGCAATCCGCTGACGGGTGCGGACCAGAACTCGGGGTGTTCCTGTTCAAACTTTTCGTACAAGGCCAGAAGCTGATCGGCTGATCCTATTCGCTCGTAGCAAAGCCCGAGCGGGCCGCGGTTGGCGTCGCCGCGCTTCTCGCGGTCGAGATGCTCGCCCATGGCAAGCCCTTCGATGGTGCCCCGGATGAATGCTACACGAGCTGCGCTGCACCGCGCCTCGACGCCGCCGATGGCGGAGGGGCATGGCTGTAGCGCGTTCGCATCAAGAAATCCCAGGGCGTTCGAGCTACTCGACACACTAAACGAGAGTGCCAGAGCAAGAGCAATTTGAGTTGCGTTCATCCCTCGGCCCTATGGCGCCAGGCAGCTTCGAAAAGGTGCAGAAAGGCCCCAGCGTAGCTCACGATCTGAAGCAGAGCGCCATCGAGCCGCTTTGGGGGGAAATTGCCATCGAAAGGTTTGGACAGACCAACCGAGGGGCCCGAACGCAGCCCTTAGGAGCAAGAATTCGCCGATTAACATGATACCCGCGAGTTGTCGGGGCGTTAGATTGCGACGACTTGGGCGGAGTTAGAGCGACTGGTCAAGCCGCTCGAACAGAACGAGGTGATCCAGGCAATGTCCCGTTCGTTGTTGAACTTCGTTGAGGTGGCGGCTCCGCGTTCTGCATATTAGGCGACCTTCGCCTCGTGGTGCAGACCGATCTTCTCCTCGTGACGGCGCAGTGCGGCGACGAGCTTCGGGAGATCCTCGTGGCCGCGGATGCGCCGGAAGTGGGT
>Ga0184637_10000301_pt1 | contig 36638 bp, 42 predicted proteins | sample PLM3_127_b2_FD_133143 | JGI IMG/M metagenome (GOLD analysis project Ga0184637, IMG submission 133143) | Groundwater sediment microbial communities from an aquifer in East River, Colorado, USA - PLM3_127_b2 | ecosystem: Environmental > Terrestrial > Soil > Riparian zone | place: USA: East River... | reverse complement strand
ACTCCCCGCGCCTTCCCAGGGCCATGTCGGCCTCAGTGGCCTTTCGCGGGTTTCGTCCCCGATCACAGTGACGGGGTCGTGGCGGACTCGCACCGCCTTCCCTGACACCCGGGCGCAATCTCATCGCTACCCTAGCAGAGCCGGACGCGCGCTGTCAATCGCACGATTCACCATTCGCGGAGGCGGCTCAACTGGCGGCGCTGGCGTTTTGTGGGGCGCCCGAGGCCCGGCGGGCGATGGATCGGCGGCGGGATCCGCTCCGCGCGAGGCGGCGGTGGTGGCGTGAGGTCTTCATAGAGGGTCCGGGCGACGACCGCGGATCCTCGGCGCTCCCCCAGGGCGAGAACTTTGAGAATCCGTCGGCCCCCGGGAATCGTCACCTCCACCATGTCGCCCGGGCGGACCATCTTGCCCGCCTTCGCGGCCTGGCTGTTCACGTCCACCTTCCCCCCATGGCAGGCGTGGGTCGCGAGCGTCCGGCTCTTGAAGAGACGGGCGGCCCAGAGCCACCGATCAATCCGAACCGCGCCCTTGGCTTCCTCTGCGCTCATCTCGACGCTACGGTGCCGTGGTGAGAAGCGAGCAGCCCAAGGCCCGAGGGAGGAGCCAACCGGAGCGTACGGGGTGTGTACGTGAGGATTGGCGACGACCGAGAACGCCGGGAAGCGACGCTTATCGCCACGGCGTTAGTCCAGCTCGGGAAAGAGCGATGGCTGAGTCGGAACAAGACGCCGCCGCTTCCGGCGGGGCTTCTTCACCTCTGGCTTCTTGCTTTTTTTTCTCGCCCCTCCGGATTTCACCTTGCGGCGTCCGATCGTTATCCCCCGCTGGCGGGCGATCTTCTCCCCCTGCTTGAGCACCAGGAGGTCTGTGAGCCGCGCCAGGGGATTGGCGAGGAGCGCGAGGTAGCGGTTCCAGTAGCGGGGGGAGAACGCGAGCGTCTTCATCTCGTCCACGGCAAGCTGAAGGGCTGTCCGGTCGCCCTTCTTGGCGGCGAGCCGGAGCTGCTCCAGGATTCGCCCTTGGCTCAGGCGCGCGGCCATTCCTGGATATGGTTCAGGCGGTGGACCACGGCGGTCCCGTCGCGATACTCGAGGAGGTTCAGGGCCCCGTAGTTCTGACCGAGGGAGATGATCCGATCAAGCGGCATTCCGAGAGCCCCGGAGAGAATCACCCGGTTTGGTCCGCCGTGCGCAACGAGCGCGAAGCGTCCGCCCGCGTGGCGCTCGAGAAGGGACGCGAGAGCAGGCATGACGCGGGCCCGAAGATCCAGCAGACTCTCGCCGTCCGGAAACGGCAAGGTCCCGAGGTTTGCCATCCACTCCTTGAACCGTTCGGGCTCGCGCGCCGTGATCTCCTTGTGCGTGAGAAGCTCCCAGCGGCCCATGGCCATCTCGCGGAACGCCGGGATGATCACCGGCGTCAATCCCAATGGCGCGGCCACAAGTTCAGCGCTTCGTCGAGAGCGCGCGAGATCGCTGGCGTAGACGGCCTCGATCCCCTCTTTGGCCAAGGCCACGCCGAGGGCCTGAAGCTGGGCCTCGCCCTCGCTGGAAAGCGGCACATCCGTGTGGCCGTAGAATCGTTGCTCCCCACCCTGGACCGCGCCGTGACGCACTAGGTAAAGCCAGGTGGACGTTGAGGGCATCAGGCGAGCCCCAGATGCTCGAAGGCCAGGAGGAACAGCAGCGCAAGAAGCTCACCGCCGACCACCGAGGCCCCGAGCACGTCCCCCGTCACTCCACCGAGGCGCCGGATGAAGAATTGCGACAGCACGGCGCAGAGAGCAAAGACCCACGCAAGGAGAACGATCCCCCACCAACCCAGGAGGGAGAGCGTCGGGATCGCCGCGACGATCAGCCCTCCGGAGAGCCCCTTCCAGGAGAATCCTCGAACAAAGCTGAAGCCAAGCCCGTCCGGGCGAGCGGGCGGGCAGAGCCGGGCGAGGAGGAGCGGGGTGAGACGGCCGAGTGCGGGGGCGAGGAGAAGCGCGGTCGTGCGGATCCGGGTTGAGGCGAGCAGCGCGCCCGCGAGAAGAATCACACAGAGAACAATCCCCACCACGCCGTAACTGCCGAGGCGGGTGTCGCGCATGATGGCGAGCGATTCTTCCCGCCCCCAGCCGCCCCCGAGGCCATCCAGCGTGTCGGCCAGCCCATCGAGATGCAGTCCCCCCGTGACCCCGGTCCATGCCGCGACGAGTAGAAACGCCACGACCGGCTCAGGGAACAGATGCGGCAATCCCCGCGAGAAGATCACGAGCATTCCTCCGATGGCCAGGCCGATCAGCGGAAATGCCCACGCGCCCCGGCTGAGGTCGTCCGGCTTGAGCCCGAGCCCGCGCGGGATCGGGCAGAGCGTGAGAAACTGCGCCGCCGCCCACAGGCCCCGGAACACGGAGGTATTCTACGCAATCCAAGCGCTCAGTGCGAGAGGAATCCACGGGCGCGCTCAAGCGATCATCGCCAGGAGGGTTGATTTTGCCCCGGCCTCTGGGGTACAGTACGCATCACACGCCATCATATCCCCCATAAAGGAGCACCCAATGGCGCCTTCGGATGAATATCAGATCCCGGTGGTCTTCAAGGACGGCAAAGGCGCGCTTCACCGGGCGCCAAACCCCTCCACCTTGATGGACCCGCGGGATCCGGACCATGCGATCACCCCTCGTGACTATGCGTGGCACACCGTGGTCACCGCCCGAACCCCGGTCAACAACAAGCAGACTTCACTCCGGGAGCTTGAGCGGCTCATCGACCAAGCGGAAGATCGCTTTGCCAAAAGCCGGCGCGTCTTTGACCTGCTCGCCCTCATCAGCGGGATGCCTGTTCACCTCAGGACCAATTCCCCCCACCTGGCCAACTTCTGGGGGATGAACTGGTATCTGGGAGATCTCAAAGAGGTGGAGGGCCGGCTTGCGAAGCCACCGATCACCATTCGGGCGGCCCTGGACCCGACGAAAGACCTCTGGAAGGAGGCCGACCGGGAAAGCCTCAAGCCGGGAGCGGCCGCGCACTTCTGCCCGGAAAACCGACAGATCGTCTTTGTGGATACCGATTACTACGGCCAGTGCAAGAGCTGGGCGCTGGGCGCGGCGGGCGTCGGGCTGGCCGACTTCAAGATCCACTCCTGCCACGGGGCGTGCGTGGAAATTGACGGGACCGGGGTCGTGATCATCGCCCCAACAGGGACCGGGAAGTCCACCTATACGAACTGGCTGGCCCGCTATGGGCGCATTAACTCTGACGACTGGGTCTACATCGAGCAGGACGGGGATCGCTTTTACGCCAATCCCTCCGAACGCTACATCTACGTGCGCTCAAACTCGGTCCGGGATAACGCCGAGGCCGGCGATGACCTCAGCCGGGTCAAGAATGACCCCGTCATGCGGCAGCAATACGAGATCTTCGAGCGGAGCCCCGCCGAGAATGTCCCGGTGGAGAACGGCCGGCGCATCTATAACGTCGTCCCCAACTCCCGGGTGATGATTGACCCGTCTGAAATTTCTCCCATGTCCTTCCGCACTCCCGTGAACATCGTGATTCTCCTCAGGAGAGACGACGTGAGCCCGTTCATGCGGGAGCTTGGCACCAGCGAGGCCATCGAGATCCTCCGGAAGGGGGAGTTCATGGTTCAAGCCGGGGCCACCACCGATCCGACCGAGATCGGCAAGCTCAAGGCGGAGTCGTGGTATAACCCCTATCTCCTCGCGCCGGATGATCGTTTCGAGGCTGAGCGCTTCGGCGCCGTCAAGGACGTCGGGAAGGCCACGTACCTGATCTTCAACACGTCCGGCATCTACGGCAAGAAGCGGCCCGATGGGAAACCCGATTTGGACGAACTGATCCAGCGGACAGGGCGGATCATGCTGGATCATGTGAGCCAGATCACGGGGAAGAAGTACTACTAAGAACCCCGCCCGCGCCGTGCTGGCACTCGTCAACTCGAAGAATCCGGAGACGCTCGTCGAGCTGCGGGAGATCCCCGAACCTCATCCCGCCCCGGACCACGTCCTCGTAGAAATCCGCGCCTTCTCGCTAAACCGCGGCGAGCTTAGAGTCCTCGCGACCTATCCCGACTGGCCGCCAGGACAGGATGCCGGCGGTGTTGTAGCTCGGGCGGCCGCCGACGGGAGCGGCCCGCCCGTCGGGACACGCGTGGTCGCCTGGGCGGACGAAGGGGCCTGGGCTCAGCGCGTCTCGGTCCCAACGAGGCGGGTCGCTCCGCTCCCTGACAACGTCACCTTCGAGGCGGCGGCGACCCTGCCGATCGCAGGCATGACGGCCCTCAGGGCACTCAGGATTGGGGGCCAGATCCTCGGCCGTCGTGTGCTGGTCACGGGGGCGGCCGGCGGGGTCGGTCGCTTCGCCGTGGAAATGGCGGCGAGAAGCGGGGCGATCGTCACAGGCGTCGCCGCCTCTGCCGAGCGTGCTATGGGTCTCCGGGGGCTGGGGGCCGAGGAGATCGTCGACGGGATCGAGAGGGCGAGCGGCCCGTTTGATCTCATCCTCGAGTCGGCGGGAGGGGCGTCACTTGAAGCCGCAGCCGGCCTGGTCGCTCCTGACGGCGTGATCGTGATGTACGGCAACTCCTCCGGGCAGCCGGCGAAGATCGCCTTCAACGCCTTCCGCGGCGGGCCCCGTTGCCGCCTTTATCCCTTCTTCGTCTACGAGAGTGGCCAGCCCTTCGCCCCAGATCTCGCACTCCTCGCCTCCCTGATCGGTCGCGGGCAACTTCACCCGCACATTGGCCTGAAGACGAGCTGGCGCGAGGCCACCGCCGCCCTCCACGCCCTCCGAAACCGCCAGGTCAACGGCAAGGCCGTCCTCCTCGTCGATTAGCCAATCGCGGTCCACGGTTGACAAGCCGCTCGCTCGTCTTCCCAGCACCGTGCTGGCAGTCGAGGCGTGAATTCACCGGAGACCGAGGGCCCGACGCAAGCGCGTCTCAACCTCAGCCAAGTCTTGCTGAGGCAACGGACCCAGAGCCTTCTTGATGATTCTCTTGTCCACTGCGAGCACCTTCGAAATCCGGACCGTGCTCGGGTGTCGGAGTCCCACAGTCCGCCACGCGTGAATGGGACAATCTCCCGTCCCGGGGCGGCGGTAATACCGGGGCTGGCTGCTGATTGGACAGACGATGACGTCAGGAAGGTCCCGATGGAACGTCTCGGCACTCATGACCAGTGCCGGCCGTGGTTTCACCCCTGAGTCATTCGAAAACGGAACGTTCACCACGATCACCCGCCCTCGTCTAAAGGTAGTCGTAGAGGGCATCATCTTCCCCTTCCCAAGCTTCTTGCAGGCGCTCCGTGGCAAGTCGCTCCCACGCCAAACCCTCCAGGTCCCGCCCGGAGATCGGCTGGATCAGGGCGTACGGCTTGCCGTGATGGGTCACCACGATCGGCTCCCTCTTCTTTCTGGCGCGGGCTAGGTACTTGGACAGCTGATTCTTGACCTCGGCCACGCTGGCGAACTGCATTGTTTTCCTCCAGTTACTTTATGGCCATAAGTATAGCCATAATTTCAGAGGTGTCAACACATCCCTCACCTGCACTCTTGTACAGCCGGAGTGCTCAACGCCTTTCGGCATCTCAGATGAACCCACAACATCGCCGGGTCTACGACCTACGGCTATTACATGCACTTGAGGTCCGCGGCCGGCTCTTCCACAGTCTGCCCTACCCGGTTCTCCAGCGCCTGGAGGAGGCACCACTGGCGGATGAGCTGATCCCCGCGCGGCATCCAGACAGCCCCCGTGCAACGTAGCATATCTCGTAGCACGAGGCGGGGAGGGGTTGTCAACCCCGAGGTTTGGCGGACCGGGTGTCAGGCCGCGGGCTCCCTGCCCCGATGCTCAGGACGAAAATTGCATCTGACTCAGAGGGACGACAATGCTGTGCCCTCGCATCTTCTTGATTAGCGCGTCGTCGGCCGTCACCAGAGGGAATCCTATGCTTTCCGCGAGCGCGACGTAGGCCGCGTCGTACAGGGCAACTCCATATCCCCACGCAATCGCCGCCGCCTTGCGGAGCAGATCCCAGTCCAATGCCTCTCTCTGGAGATCCAAATCCCTCAGCGAGGCCAGCGCCGCCGAGGTGTCACTCTCCTTGGCTCGCGGACTGAACCTGACGGCATTGATGATCTCCAGCAACGCGAATTCCGGGACGACGAGACGACAGCGCCGCGTCCGGTGCAGGTCACGCAGCGCCAGGGCCTTCTCACGATCAGACTCGCCGTGGCGGGTGAACCATTTCGCCGCGACCGAGGCATCCAGGATGTAGGAAGGGTGGACCGCCTGGATCACGGGCGTCTTCTCCTTGGCGGAGGGGTCCCGGAATTGCGCCCCTTGCCGGAACGGGCGTCGCGAAACTCTCGAATAATCTTGACGGGATCCCAGTCCCCGAGCTTCTTGGCGAGGGCGTCCATCGTTTTACACGCCTCGTCCATGCGCCGCTTCGCTTCGGTTTCTTCTCTCGCCTTCTTTTGAGCTTCCAAGTACTCACTTAGCGCGGCCTGGATCAAGGCACTGCGGTTCATCCCGGCCTGTTGCGCCTCGGCGTCCGCGGCCTTGAGCAAATCATCCTTGAGGAAGACGTTGACACGGGCCATACTCCGGCTCCTTTGAACACACTTCTACAACCCTTCTGAGTGTGTGTCAATAGCTTATTTTAGTGTGTTACAAAGTGGACGTAAGTGTGTGGTCTCGAGGAGGGGAAATTCGGTGGGGAGGCCGCGACTGAGGCGGGTTAGTCGGGCTGGGCCGTGATCGCGATGATCAGGACGCCGGGTCCGTACGGGGGGCCGCCGATCACGGCGGGGCGACCAGGAGGGACGTCGAGGATGGTCGCCAGCTCCGGCACTCCAACTCGCCAGATCTTCACATCCATCCGCACAACCGGCCCCCGTCTTCCGACCGCATGGATCTCCAGCTCGCGGCCCCCGGGGAGGGAGAAGCGCTGCGCCCCACCCATCGGCAATCGAGCCACAATGTCGTCCAGGGGCTGGTAGTGCTGGTAGCCGAAGACCTCTCGAAGCCGGCCAATAAAGGGGCGGGCCTGAGGAGTGGCCTCCCTTGGGGCGGGCGCGATGGCGGCTGGGGGGAGACCGGGGGGCGGGCCCGGGGGGGCGTTTGACGCCAAGAAGATCCGCGCCCGAATCGTGACGAGCGGGCCCTGAGCCCACGCCGGCGCTGTCAGGCTGGCGGCAAGAAAGAGGAACACGAGCAGGGCGAGGAGCGGACCGAGGATGGCGCGGAGACGTTTCCGGGCGTTATGGAGGCGCGACATCACGGTTCCTAGGGGACAGCCGAGCACATGGGCGATCTCGCGGTAGGACAGCCCCTCGATATCGCTCAAGATGATAATGGCACGGTGGTGTTCCGGCAAGGCATCGAGGGCTCGGGTGATCTTGGCCCGCTCTTCAGCGGAGGCCGCCGTCTGAGCCGCGTCCGGAGCCTCGTCTGCCGCGGTCCGCTCCCATTCCTCGGGCGGAACCTGTTCGCTCCCAAACGCTCGGTGGCGCGCGGCGCGCTGCCGGTGGCGGTCGAGGGCGAGATTCATCACAATACGGAACAACCAGGTGTAGAAAGCCGACTGCCCCTTGAATCGGGGCAGGGCCTGGTACGCCTTGACGAACGCCTCCTGGGCCACGTCCAACGCCTCCTCGGGATCCCCCAGCACGCGAGCGGCCAGCCGATACGCCCGCTCCCTATATTTCTCCACCAGGCGCTCAAAGGCCGCAAGGTCCCCTGCCTGGCTCCGTTCGACCAGCGCCCGATCGTCGTCGCTCACCGAGGGAGAGTTACCCTCACCGGGTTAGACGCCAAGGCGGGGCCCCTTTATTCAGCGGGCTTTGGCCATCAGGCCTAGCGCGGCGTCCAGTCCCAAAAGGTAGCTCTGTAGGCCAAACCCCGCGATCTGCCCGCGGGTCACCGGCGCAATCACGGAATGGCGTCGGAATTCCTCCCGGGCGTGGACGTTGGAGAGGTGCACCTCGATCACCGGAATGGAGACCGCAGAGACGGTATCCCGAAGGGCGTAGGAGGAATGGGTGAGGGCGGCGGGGTTCAGGATGATGGCCCCGAATCCTTGAGAGGGCGCCTTCTGGATCGCCTCGATCAGGTCCCCCTCGTGGTTGGACTGACGGCACTGGACCCCCACTCCCCGGGCCTTGGCGTGACGTCGGATCTCGCGATCGACCTCGGCCAGAGAGAGCCGGCCATAGACATCAGGCTCCCGGGTTCCCAGGATATTCAGATTCGGCCCATGGAGGACTAAAATTTTCTGCATCAGCCTAACTCGGGACTCGCGCTCGCCTCCGCGGTCAGAGACCCCTCCGAACAGCAGACGCAATTCCGTCCTCTGGCCTTTGCCAGATACAGGGCGCGGTCCGCGCGACTCACCAGTTGGCCCGGGGTCTCCGCGTCGTCGGTGAAGGTGGCCACTCCCACGCTCACCGTCACGCGCTCTTTGGCCTCGAACAGCTGGCGGAGTCGCTCCCCGACCTCGAAGGCAGAGGTGCTTGGTGTCTCCGGGAGGATCACGGCAAACTCGTCCCCGCCGTATCGTGCCCCCGTATCCACTTCCCGGATGTGCTGCTTCAGCAGCCGGCCGCTCCGTCGAAGGAGGCGATCTCCGGCGGGGTGGCCATGGACATCGTTATAGTTCTTGAAACTGTCCAAGTCGATCATCAGGACAGAGCACGGTCGGGGATAGCGTTTGCCCCGGGCGATCTCGTGACCGAGTCGTTCTTGGAAGGCGCTGTGATTGAAGAGACCGGTGAGGCCATCCACCTGGGCCTTCCGCTCCGCGTGACTCACCTTCCGCCGGAGCTCGTCCGAGAGGCGTTTGATCCGAATGAGTGAGCGGATCCGCGTCTCAAGCTCTTGACGATTGACCGGCTTGGAGAGGAAGTCGTCAGCCCCGGCGGCCAGGGCAGTGAGGCGATTTCGAGATCCCGACACAGCCACCAGGATCGGGATATGGTGCGTCTGATCGGATTGCCTGAGGATCCGACAGAGCTCTCCGAGCGTCTGCGGCGGAAGACTGCTATCGAGAAGCACCACGTCCGGAGGCCATCGTTTGGCGATTGTGAGAATTCTGGCGACCTGATTCTCAATCTTGACGTCGAAGCCCTGTCGCTCGAGGTGCTTCCGGATTCCCTGAAGCGCCGCAAGGGTTCGGCTCCCCAACAAGACCCGAGGCTGCCTCGACATTGGCCCCATCTCCCCTGTCACGATATCACCGGGCCCAAGGTCGGCCAAGAAAAAAGGGGCGGCTTCGAAATTTCGCCCGATTGGCGCGCGTCATCGTCGCGGGCGCCGAGGCTGGGGCGTGTGTTCAGGAGGGCTGCTTTCTCAGGGGGCGGAGAGCACTAGCCCTGTCCGCTGGCGGCGAGCCTCGCCTGATGCTTCTCCTCGCGCTTGCGTCTCGCTCTGACCTTCTTATTCCGCTGCGCCGTTCGCATCTTCACCTTGTGACTTGGACGCCCGAATTTACCCATCTTATAAACTCCTCACGCCGCATTACCAGCGCATGAGGGTCGCCCCCCAGGAAAAACCCGTCCCGAAGGCCACCATCATGACGAGGCCCCCCCGCCTGAGCCGCCCCGCCTCCACTGCCTCGTGGAGACAGATGGGAACCGAGGCGGCGGAGGTGTTGCCATACTTGGCAATGTTGTTAAAGCTTTTCTCCAGCGGGATCGAGAGCTGATCGGCGATCGCCTCAATGATCCGCATGTTGGCCTGATGGAAAAGAAAGAGGTCGATGTCGTCAATCTTGAGACCGTTCGCTTTAAGGCACTCCACGATGACCTCCTTGAAGCGCCTGACTGCCTGGACAAAAACGACTCGCCCGTTCATCCGGGGGCGGACCCGGTCGTCGTCAATCTTCTTTTTGGAGGCGGGAGGAAAGGTGGAGGTTCCGAACATCTCCCCGTAGAGCTTGTCGAGGATGCTCCCATCGGTGTGGAGGTGATGAGAGATCAGACCTGGAGGGTCTACCCCCTCCACCGCCTCGAGGACGGCCGCCCCGGCCCCGTCCGCAAACAGGACGCACATGTCCCGGCCACGGTCGGAGAACTCGAAGAATGGCGACAGAAGCTCGGCGCCAACCACGAGCGCCCGGCTGTACATCCCGGAGCGGATGAACTGGTCGGCCGTCGCCAAGGCGTACACCGAGCCCGCGCATCCTTGATTCATGGCGATGGTCGGGGTCGTCGTCAGGCCCAGCTTGGCGGCGAGCACGGCAGCAGTCCCGGGGTAGGCATAGTCGCCGAAGGTCGTCGCGTCCACGATCAGATCGAGGTCCTCCGGTGCGAGGCCGGCGTTCTTCAGCGCCTGACGCGACGCCTCGAGCGCCAGGTCTGCGACCATGAGCGTGGAGTCAATCTTCCCGTCCAGCCCTTGATCATAGAGCTCCCGAATGAAGCCCTCCTTGTCAGGCGCGTCGGCCAGCCGGAGGAGCATCCGGTAGGTATCCGGAGAGACCCGCCGCTCCTTGATCCCAGTCCGCTGGGTGATCCATTCGTCCGAGGTCGTGAGACACCGGGCCAGCAAATCATTATCCACCACGCATCCCGGGACTGCCATCCCGGTGCCGATGATCCTCGCGCGCCTCATCTCTCTGGCCCGGTGAATCGAGGAGGGCGCTTCTCGAAAAACGCGGCGACTCCCTCCCGGTGCTCTTCGCCCTCAAGGGCCATCCCCTGACCGAACGCCTCCAGCTCGAGCGCTCGGCTGAGGTCGGTCTCCAGGGATCTATTCAAAAGCTGCTTCGCCATTCCGAGGACCCTGGGGGGTCCCTCGGCGATCTTTCTTGCGAGATCATCGGTGACCGCGCGGAGATCGGCCGAGGGGACAGCCCGATTGATGAGACCGATCCGTTCGGCCTCGACGGCGCCAATGACCTCGGCGGAGAACACGAGCTCCTTGGCCTTCGCCAGCCCGACGCGGCGAGGGAGAAAATGGGTCCCACCGGCGTCGGGGATCAGGCCGACCTTGGCAAAGACCTCGCCAAACTGGGCCCGATCCGACGCGATGATCAAGTCACACGCCAAGGCCAGGTTACATCCGGCGCCGACGGCAAATCCCTCAACCATGGCGATGACCGGGTGCTGGAAGTTGACGATCTCCATGACCATCTCGTTCATTTTCTGAACCCGGATCCGACCGTCGGCGGCGGTCAGCCGCTGCCTCATGGCCTTCACATCGCCGCCCGCGCAAAAGTGCCCCCCCGCCCCAGTCAGGATCGCCACCCGGACCGCCTCGTCCGCGTTGAGATCGCGAAAGGCGGCAGTCAACTCTTCGCGCATCGTGAGGTCCAGGGCGTTCCTCGCCTCGGGGCGATTCAGCGTGACCGTGGCGATGGCCTGAGTCTTCTCGACGAGGATGGTGCGATAGCCCATGGGACAAAATCGGCCCTATTCTAGTGCAGGGGCAGATCGTGGGCAAGCCCTTGTTTTGTCATTGGGGGGGGCCCATAATCGGTCGTCGTCTGAAGGCAGATCCGCCCGGTAGACGAGTACAGGCCCTTGCGGCGGGTCGGCCGTTTGGATATGATGGGTACCGCCCGTGAGGGGAACGCTCGATGACATCCTCTGATGGCTCGCTCAAGCGCACGCCGCTCTTTCCGGTCCACGTCAGGGCCGGCGCCAAGATGGTCCCGTTCGGCGGCTGGGAGATGCCGGTCCAGTACACCGGGATCATCGAGGAGCACCGGGCCGTGCGGCGTGCAGTGGGACTCTTCGACATCAGCCATATGGGAGAGTTCGAGGTGGCCGGCCCGGAGGCGCTCGCCGCGCTCCAGCGCCTCACCACGAACGATGTGGCGACTCTCGAAGTGGGCCAGGTCCAGTACTCGCTCCTCTGCTACCCCGACGGTGGCATCGTGGATGACCTGACCGTCTACCGGCTCGCCAAGGACCGCTTCATGCTCACGGTGAACGCGGCCAACATCGACAAGGACTGGGCCTGGGTCTCCGAGCACGGGGGTGGGGCCCGGTGGCGGAACCTCTCTGCCGAGACTGCGCTCCTGGCAGTGCAAGGACCGAAGGCCGAGAGGTGTGTCCAGCGGCTCGCCGACCGGGACCTCAGCGGGATCCGTTACTACTGGTTTGTCGAGGGGCGCGCGGCCGGTGTACCGACCCTGTTCTCCCGGACCGGCTACACGGGGGAGGACGGGTTCGAGCTCTATGCGGCAGCCGCGGATGCAGAGCGGCTCTGGTCCGCACTCCTCGAGTCGGGGGCGCCTGACGGAATCATGCCGGTAGGCCTCGGGGCCCGGGATACCCTTCGGCTCGAGATGCGCTATGCCCTTTACGGCAACGACATCGACCAGACCACCAATCCCCTGGATGCTGGCCTCGGCTGGGTGGTGAAGCTCGGCAAGAGCGACTTCATCGGGCGGCAGGCAATCGAAAAGGCGAAGACCGAAGGGCCCAAGAGGAAACTGGTTGGGTTCGAGATGGTAGACCGCGCCGTGGCGCGGCACGGTTACCGGATTCTGAAGGACGGCCGGGAGGCCGGAGTCGTAACCTCCGGCTCCTATGGGCCGATCGTGGACAAGTACATCGGCGTGGGCTACGTGCCCGCCCATCTGTCCCAGATCGGGAGCGCGATCGACGTGGAGGTGCGGGGAACCCCCCGGGGGGCTCGCGTCGTACCGACCCCGTTCTATCCCCCGCAGGTCAAGAAAGGCTAGCGGCATGGCAAACTATCCGGCGGACCTCAAGTACACCAAGGAGCACGAGTGGGCTCGAGTGGAGGGCAACCGGGCGCACGTCGGGATCACGACGTACGCCCAGGAGCAGCTCGGCGACGTGGTTTTCGTCGAGCTGCCCAAGGTCGGCGCCAAGGTCTCCCAGATGCAGCCGTTCGGCGTCGTCGAGTCAGTCAAGGCGGTCTCGGACCTCTTCGCGCCCCTCTCGGGAGAGGTGGTGGAGGTCAACGCCGAGCTGGTCACGAAGCCGGAGCTCGTCAACCAGGATCCTTATGGCAAGGGGTGGATGCTCGTGGTCGCGGTGTCGAGCCCGGAGGAGGCGAAGACGCTCCTGACCGCCCATCAGTACGAGGAGTTTCTCGCGAAGGGGGGGCACTGAGATGCGCTATATCTCCAACACCCTCGCGCAGCAGAAGGAGATGCTTCGGGTCGTCGGGGCGGCCAGCATCGAGGACCTCCTCTCGCCGATTCCGCCCAAGGCGCGGCTCTCGCGCCCCCTCAACGTGCCGGCGGCGAGGGCGGAGGCCGATCTGGTCCGTTACATGAGCCAGCTCGCCGCGCGGAACGCCAACGTGGACGACTTCGTTTGCTTCCTCGGAGGTGGCGCCTACGATCACCACATCCCGAGCCCAATCAACCACCTGATCTCCCGTGGGGAGTTTTTCACCGCGTATACCCCTTACCAGCCCGAGGCCAGCCAGGGGACTCTCAGGACAATCTATGAGTACCAGACCATGATGGCCGAGCTGACTGGAATGGACGTCGCGAATGCCTCGCTCTATGATGGCGCCTCCGCGCTGGCCGAGGCGGCGCTCATGGCCCATGCGGTGGCCGAGCGGACCGAGCTGGTGATCTCCCGAGGCGTGAACCCGCGCTCCCGCCAGGTTGTCGCCACCTATTGCGAGGGCCCCCGGCTCCGAATTCGGGAGGTTCCCGTCGCAGGGGGCGCCACAGATCCGGAGGCGCTCCGGAGGGTTGTCACGTCGAAGACTGCGGGCGTGCTGATTCAGTCCCCCAACTTCTTCGGTTGCCTGGAGGAGGTGGCCCAGGCGGCTGAGATCGCGCACGGGGCCGGGGCGCTCCTGATCATCTCCGTGGATCCCCTCAGCCTGGGCCTCCTCGCCCCGCCTGGAACCCTCGGGGCCGATATTGTCGTCGCCGAGGGGCAAGGGCTCGGTGTCCCCCTCTCCTACGGCGGGCCATACCTCGGGGTGTTCGCAACCAATCACGAGCTGCTCCGCCGGATCCCTGGTCGCCTGGTGGGGGCGACGGTGGACCGGGACGGCAAGCGCGGGTTCGTCCTGACCCTCCAGACCCGCGAGCAACACATCCGCCGGGAGAAGGCCACCTCCAACATCTGCACCAATGTGGCCCTCTGCGCTCTCATGGCCACCATCTACCTCGCGCTGATGGGCAAGCAGGGGTTGCGCAAGGTGGGCGAGCTCTCGCTGGCCAAGGCCCACTACGCCGCCGACGCCCTGACCAAAATCCCCGGCGTGCGGCTCCGCTTCACCGCCCCGTTCTTCAAGGAGTTCGTCCTCCAGCTCCCGAAATCTCCCGAGCGGATCGTGAAGCGATTGGCGAAGGAGAAGATCCTGGCCGGGCTCCCGCTCAAGCCGTTCGACCGGGCATTGAAGGACTGTTTGCTCGTCGCCGTTACCGAGAAGCGCACGCGGCAGGAGATCGATGCCTACGTGCAGGCACTCTCACAGGCCGTCGCCTAAGAGGCTCACCATGCGCCACTATGACAAGTTGATCTTCGAGCTCTCCTCTCCCGGGCGCGTCGGCTATTCGCTGCCCGAAGCCGACGTCCCCGTCTCCGATCCGAAGAAGATCCTTCCGTCGAAACATCTCCGGGCCGCGCCGCCCGAGCTGCCCGAGGTGTCCGAGTTCGACGTGATCCGCCACTACTCGCGTCTGTCGCAGCTGAACTACGGGGTGGACACCCACTTCTACCCGCTGGGCTCGTGCACGATGAAGTACAACCCGAAGCTCAACGAAGACATGGCGCGGCTCCAGGGATTCGCCCGGCTTCATCCGCTCACCCCCGAGGCCCTCAGCCAGGGGGCGCTCCAGCTGATGTGGGAGCTGGCGCGGGATCTGGCAGAGATCGCGGGACTGGACGCTGTCTCCCTGCAACCGGCGGCCGGTGCCCAGGGCGAGTTCGCCGGCGTGCTGATGATCCGAGCGTACCACCTGGCCCGGGGCGAGAAGCGGACGAAAGTGCTCGTTCCGAACTCGGCCCACGGGACCAACCCCGCCTCCACGGCCATCGCCGGCTACCAGGTCATTCAGCTCAAGGGCGACGCGGAAGGCGGCGTCGATCTCCTCGATCTGGAGCGGAACCTGGACGAAGAGGTCGCCGCCCTCATGATCACGGTCCCCAACACCCTCGGCCTGTTCGAGCCACGGATCCTCGAGATCAGCGAGATGTGTCACGCCAAGGGAGCGCAGGTGTATATGGATGGGGCCAACCTGAACGCCGTCCTCGGGATCACACGTCCCGGCGACCTGGGCTTCGACGTCTGTCACTTCAACCTCCACAAGACCTTCACGACCCCCCACGGGGGCGGCGGCCCCGGGGCCGGACCGGTGGGGGTGAAGGCGCACCTCGAACCGTTTCTCCCCACACCCGTGGTGACGAAGACCGAAGAGGGCTACGCGCTCGACTGGAACCGCCCCCAGTCCATCGGCAAGCTCCAGGCCTTCTGGGGGAACTTCGGCATGCTGGTGCGGGCCTTCACTTACATCCGGACCATGGGACCCGACGGCCTCCGGGCCGTGTCCGACAACGCGATCCTCAACGCCAACTACCTGATGAAGCGCCTGGAACCGCACTACGACCTGCCGCACCCGGGTCCGTGCATGCACGAGTGCGTCTTCTCGGCTCGGCGGCAGAAGAAGCTCGGCGTCTCCGCCATGGACGTCGCCAAGCGTCTCCTGGATCTAGGCTTCTACGCCCCCTCGACGTATTTCCCCTTGGTGGTAGAGGAGGCGCTGATGATTGAGCCGACGGAGACGGAATCGAAGGAGACCCTGGACGCGTTCTGCGAGGCGATGATCCAGATCGCCCGGGAGACGGAGTCCAACCCCCAGGTCATTCACGACGCGCCCCAAACGACGTCCGTCCGCCGCCTGGATCAGACGATGGCGGCGCGCCAGCCTGACCTCCGGTGGAGGCCTCGCCCTTGACGGAAAAAAACACTGGTGGGGCTCAAACTATTATAACTCTGCCTAAACGGAACGCGAGAACTGTGGTGCCGGTCCAAATGACGAGCCAGACGAGGCACGAGGGAGGAGGGACCCGGAGGCGTACTCTGTTGTACGTTGAGGAATCCCGACGACCGAGAACGAAGTATGGCGAAGTTAGTTGGATCGGCACTGGGAGGGATCGGTGATGATGGAGGCGAAGGAGCGGATCGCCAAAGAGCTCCTCGGGATCGTCGGGGAAGACGGCCTCGTCGTTGATCCCGGCGAGCTGCGCGTGTACGAGACGGACGGCTTGACCGTCTTCAAGGCCATGCCGGAAATCGTCGTCCTCCCCCGCTCCGCAGAACAGGTGGCCGCCGTCGTGAAGGTCTGCCACCGGGAGAAGATCCCGTTTGTGGCGAGGGGAGCGGGAACAGGCCTTTCGGGCGGGGCCCTTCCCGTCGAGGGCGGGGTGCTGATCGGGATGAACCGGATGAATCAAATCCTCGAGATCGACTACGAGAACCAGCGGGCCGTGGTGGAGCCGGGGATGGTGAACGTCTGGCTCACGAACGCGCTGGCCCCACAGGGCTATTACTATTCTCCGGATCCGGCCAGCCAGACCGCGTGCAGCATCGGGGGGAACGTCGCCGAGAACTCTGGCGGCCCCCGCACGCCGAAGTACGGGGTCACGACGAACCACGTGCTCGGATTGGAAGTCGTCCTCCCCAACGGGGAGACCATCAAGTTCGGGGGGAAGACGCTGGATCCCCTCGGCTACGACCTCACTGGGGTCTTCGTCGGCTCGGAGGGGACCTTCGGGATCGCCACCAAGGTCACGGTCAGAATCATGCGCAAGCCGGAGGCGGTCAAGACCTTGATGGGCGTCTTTGACAGCATCGAAGATGCATCGAACGCGGTCTCCGGGATCGTGGCGCGCGGGATCATCCCGGTCGCCATCGAGATGATGGATAATAACGCCATCCAGGCAGTGGAGAAGGGGGTGGCGGCCGGGTATCCGACTGACGCCGTGGCAGTCCTGCTCGCCGAGGTGGACGGGCCGAAAGACGAGGTCGAGGCGCTGGTCGATCCCATCATCGAGGTCTTCAAAGAGAACCACGTCGGAGAGGTCCGGATCGCCAAGGACGAGGATGAGCGGCTGTTGCTCTGGAAAGGGCGGAAGGCAGCCTTCGCCGCAATGGGCCAGATCAGCCCCGAATACTACGTCCAGGACTCTGTGATCCCGAGGACAAAGCTTCCGGCGATCATGAAGTACATCGGGGAGCTGTCCGAGAAGTATGGTCTTCGGGTGGCCAACGTCTTTCACGCCGGCGACGGCAACCTCCACCCCCTCGTCCTCTACGATTCCAGAAACGAGGGGGAGCTGCAGAAGGCAGAACAGATGGGGGCGGAGATCATCAAGGCCTGTGTCGACGTGGGTGGGAGCCTCACCGGCGAACATGGAATCGGCCTGGAGAAGCGAGACTTCATGCCCCTCATGTACAACGATGACGACCTGGAGGCGATGCGGAAGGTGAAAAAGATCTTTGACCCCGAGGGCCGACTGAACCCCGGGAAGATCTTCCCCACGTCCAAGCCAGGCGTCCAGGTCGGGCCTGCAGGGCAGCGCGAAATGCTGGATAAGGTGCACGGGCGCACGTAGGGGAACATGCTGTCTGAGGCTGCGCTGTCCCAACGCTTGAGCGATCTTGTGGGTCGGGAGCACGTTGTGGCCGGCCTTGAAGCCTCGCCCTACGCCGTCGACGGGAAGGCTCCGCTCGCCGTCGTCCTCCCGGGATCGGTGGAAGAAGTCTCGGCCACGCTGGCCTTCGCCTCGGCCGAAGGACTGAAGGTCATTCCCTGGGGGAGCGGGACGAAGATGGCGTTCGGTGGCATCCCCGAGCGAGTTGACCTCGTCCTCGTTCTCTCTCGCCTGAACCGCGGGGTGGACCACGAACCAGCGGACATGACCGCCACCTTCCAGGCAGGAACTCTGCTGAAGGAGGCCCAGGCCGTCTTGGGTCGAAACGGGCAGTTCATCGCTCTGGATCCCCCGTACGCCGACCGAGCCACGCTCGGGGGCATCCTGGCGACGAACTCGAGCGGGCCGAGGCGGCTCCGTTACGGGGCCTCACGGGACCTCGTGATTGCGATCCGCGTGGTCCACGCCAACGGCATAGCGACCAAGGGGGGGGCGAAAGTCGTCAAGAATGTCACCGGCTACGACATGAACAAGCTCTACATCGGCTCCCTCGGCACCCTGGCGATCATCGTCGAGGCGACTTTCAGGCTGCATCCGCTACCGGCTGTCGAGAAGAGTTACCTCGCCGCGTTCGAGTCTGTCGATGTCGCAAGGAAGGCTGTCGCCAGGATCCTCGACTCCCCCTTGGTTCCATTCGCAGTGGAGCTTTTGAATCCGGAGGCCTCGCATCGGGTTGCCGAGCAGGCAGGGCCGCCGTGGCCGAAGGGAAGGTATGGGCTGGCCATCGCGATCGGCAGCGTCCGCCCTGAAGCGGTCGATGCTCAGCTCGAAACGGTGAGACGCCTCTGCCGTGAGGCGGGCAGCCCCGAGGGACACCTCCTCGATGGCCAGGCGCACGAGACCTTCTGGCTCGCGACCCGCGACTTTGCCTTGGGTGATGGCCTCCAGGCGGTCCTCAAGGCAAGCGTTCTCCTCACCAAGGTGGCCGAGGCCATCAGGTTGGGAGAGGAGATCGCCGCAAAGCAATGCCTGGCTCTCGGGGTGGTTTCCGAGGCGGGGTCGGGGATCATCCGGTTCTACCTTGCCGGCGACGCCGCTTCGCCTGAGCGATTCCAGCAGGCGGTGGCCGAGGCTGTGAGCCGTCTTCGGGCCTTTGCCCAAGAGGCCGAAGGAAGCCTGGTCATCCTCAAGGCGCCGATTGAGGTGAAGACCCGGGTGGATGTCTGGGGGTTGCCCGCGAAAGCGCTTCCGTTCATGCAGCGGCCCAAGCTCGAGTTCGATCCGCAGAGGATCCTTAACCCCGGAAGGTTCGTGGGAGGCACCTAAGATGGTGATCCAAGCGACGGCGAAAACCGGCGCAAGCGCCTTCGATCAGCTCGATCCGCCTGACACAGAAATCGCTCTCGACTGCGTCCACTGCGGCTTCTGTCTTCCCACGTGCCCGACCTACCTCGTCCTCGGCAACGAGATGGACAGTCCGCGCGGACGGATCTGGCTCATCCGGTCAGCCTCCGAGGGGAAGATCGGGATCACCGACAACTTCGCCAAGCACATGAACCTCTGCCTCCTCTGCCGCGCCTGCGAGACGGCCTGCCCCTCGGGCGTCAAGTTCGGCTTCCTGATGGAGGCGGCCAGGGGCCAGGTCGATCGGCAGTACCAGTATTCCGCTGCCGAGCGACGGTTCCGCGATTTCATCCTCCATACCTTCACCGATATCGGGCGCCTACGCGCCATGACCGGCCTGCTCAGGCTCTACCAGGGGTCCGGCCTGCAGAAGCTGGTCAGGGCGTCGGGGCTCTCGAGCCTCTTCGGCCGGTTGGGGCAGATGGAAGCGCTACTCCCCGCCATCCCAGACCAGCGCCTGCGCACGGACCTGCCCGAGGTCATTCCGGCCAAGGGCGAGAAGCGGGGGCGGGCGGGACTTCTCACCGGCTGTGTGCAGCGCTTCTTTCTCCCCCAGGTGAATAGTGCGACGGCCCGGGTCCTGAGCGAGAACGGCTACGAGGTGGTGGCGCCGAAGGATCAGGGGTGCTGCGGCTCGCTCCTCGTCCACGAGGGAGAGCGGGAACAGGCCAAGGCGTTCGCGAGGAAGACAATCGACATCTTCGAGCGGGCTTCCGTGGATGTCGTCGTGGTCAATGCGGCGGGGTGCGGCTCGGTCATGAAGGAGTACTGGGAGTTGCTCCATACCGACCCGGCCTACGCGCAGAAGGCCGAGGCTTTCAGCAAGAAGGTGCGGGATGTCTCTCAGCTCCTAGCGCAGGTCCCATTGAACGGCCGGCTCCGCGCGCTCCCGCGCACCGTCACGTACCATGACGCCTGCCACCTCGCCCACGGCCAGAGGGTCCGCCAAGAACCCAGGAAAATCCTGAAGGCGATCCCGGGACTTCAGCTCGTCGAGCTGAAAGAGTCGGACTTCTGTTGCGGAAGCGCCGGCATCTATAATCTCCTCCATCCCGACCTGGCTCAGCAGTTCCTGGATCGGAAGATCGAGCGGATCAAAGAGACCGGCGCGGACGTGGTAGTGAGCGGGAACCCCGGCTGTTCCCTCCAGATCGAGAAGGGTCTCAAGGAGCGAGGGCTGAACATTCGCGTTCTTCACCCGGTGGAGCTTTTGGACTGGGCGTACCGGGGCACGGAGGGATAGGGTGTTCAAGGAAATCAATCTCTCCCAGGCAGTGCCCACGAACACGGTCGCCATCACCTTTCGGTATCAGATCACGCGCCGAGGCGACGAGGTGCCGGCTCTCGCCGAGTTGGCGGATAACGCCCAGGGGCATGACCCGGTTCTCCTGGGGGGGGATTCGGGCAAGGTGACCGTCCGGCTCAGGACAGCTCAAAAGCTCTATTACAGTCTCGGCGACCCGCAGCTTCATCTGAACCTGTGGATCGTGGAGTATCAAGCGCTCAATAAGTATTCGTGTTGAGGCAAATCTAATCACGGACCCCGTCAGAGCGATGCGTGAAGGGTCATGATCCTCCCGCGCACCAAGATCCTCGAGTCGCTCGAGACCACGAGGGGTGAGTATACGAAGGCGTTGGGTCTCCCGATCCCGCTCCACTGCCCGCCGCGGGGGCACAGCCGTCGCCGCCTCGACCGTCAGCTCCACGTCCACCTCTACGCCCTTCCCGTCCGGCCTCTCTGGCTCGACCTCTGGGCAAAGACCTCCAGCGCTCGCCTGCCCGTGGTGCTGGGCCACCGGCTCGCGGATGGAACTCGAGCCGGGTATGCTCCACCGGGCCGCCTGGCCCAAGGGGTGAGCCTGAGCGACGAGGACGGGCGGGCGGTTCTGCACCTGCTCTTCAATAACGTGTATATCCTGTTCGACCTGGTTGGACAGCCTGAGGCCCTGGCGTGCCTGCTCCTCCGCAAGAGCCTGGACTTGGCCCTCCCGCACCTCGAGCCCTGGGCGTGCGAGGTGGCGGCGCTTCCCACGCCGCGTTTCACCGTGCTGCTGAACCGACTCCGTCGAGATACGGCGCGGGAGGAGGCCGTCTTCCGCGAGGGCACACGCGACCGAGCGCGAGCGGCTTACGCAGACCAACAACGGCGGCGTCTCTGGGAGGAAGCCGCGTTCCTCGAGGAAGAGGTCCGGGCGACAGAGCATGCGCTGGACGAGCTCTCGTGCACGCTCACCCGGGAGGCGCGGCATCTGACCGCGTGTCGGCGAAAGCTGCGGGTCCTCCAGGGGGAGACCGCGCAGTCGGACCGGGCGGCTGACGACCTTGCGCGCCTGCAGGAGGTGGAGGGAGTCCTGGAAGTCGAGCCGCACGCGTGGGGCGTTCGCGTCGTCACCATGCCGATCGAGGTCGTGTACGCCGATGCGCGGTACCGCCTCGGCTGCTTCCAGATCGACCTCGCGGACACGGGAGCGATCACGGTCCGCAACCTGACGGATCCCTACGGCTTCTACGACCACCCGCACGTGTGGGACGGGCGGCCCTGCCTGGGGAACGTCCGGGAGGGACTTGCAAAGCTCGTGGCTGAGTACCAGTGGGTCGCTGCCGCCGAGGTCCTGCTCGACTTCTTGCGGACCGTGACCCCGAAGGACTGGTATGTTCCGGTCACCAACTGGAAGCTAGCAGGCTGATGAAAAAGGCCCATCTGCGGCGAAGGCTTTCCTCGGAGGGGGCCTCGACGGCCCCCTTCCGAACCTCCCCCAAGATTGCGCCGGCGAAGCCGGCGCTCGAATCGCCGCCTTGCATCTGGACCTTTTTGATCAGTCTGCACTCGGAAGGATCAGTGCCGTGGCGATAAGCGTCGCACGACCCACCTTCGGCGGGTACCCCGCAGTGGAACGCCTCCGGCAATCATCTTTTCGGTCGTCGGGCGTACCGTTACGGGCACCGAGTCCCGCCGCAGGCGGGCTTGGTCGTACACTCCGGTGCCCTCCTCTCTCGGGCCTCGATCTGCTCGCTTCTCGACACGGCACGCAGGAACGTGCAGACCTTGGCCCGAGAAGCAATCCGGTGCCGGCATGAGTCAGTTAAGAGCTCCTGCCGTCCTCCGGTTCACCGCGGACACCTATGCTCGGCTTCGCCTCTACGTCGAGCTGTGCCCTTCGGAGATCGGCGGCCTGGGGGAGGTCCGACCAGAGGGGGATGGACTGCTCGTGACTGACTTGTTCCTCTTGGACCAGCGCGTCTCGCCTTCGGCGACCGAACTTCAGCCCGAGGCCGTCCTCCGCCTCCTGCACCGGTGCCTGGAGGAAGGTCGGGACCCCGAGGCCCTCCGCCTCTGGTGGCACAGTCACGCCAAGCACGAGGTGGAGTGGAGCGAGACGGATGTGGCGACCATTCAGGGCTTCGGAGCCGATGCTCTCGTCTCCCTCGTCACGAACAAGGCAGGGGATCTCCTCTGCCGCTTCGACAGTTGGGTGCCACGGTGGAGCACGGTCGACCGGATCCCCGTCCTCCCGCTCGACGAACCGCTCTCACCGGCCCGGGCTCTCGCCCTGCGGGAAGCCGCGTGGCGCGAGATGGTGGAGAAGGTGTCGATCATGTGCCGCGACGAATATGTGTTACCGGACGGCCAGGTCGGTGAGTTGGAGTTCCTAACCCGCCTGGACGAGAACTGAGGCGCCCGTGGACCTGTATCGCCAACAGGACTTGATCGAGCCGGACCGGCTCGACGTCCCCATCACCGTGGTCGGGTGCGGCGGGATCGGGTCATTCGTCGTCCTGGCGCTAGGGAAGATGGGCTGCCGGGCGCTCGCCGTGTATGACGACGACCGGGTGGAGGCGCACAACATCCCAAACCAAGCCTATCGCCTGGCGGATGTGGGACGACTCAAGGTGGAGGCGCTAGCGGACTTGGTCCGGGACGTGGCCGGCGCGTCGCTCGAGATCCGGGCAGAACGGGTCCGGAAGCAGCGGCTCCAGGGAGTAGTGGTGACGGCGGTGGACACGATGGCGGCTCGGCGCGAGATCTGGTTGCGGGGGATCCGGCACCGCGCGGGAGTTCCGCTCTACCTGGACGCCCGGATGGGAGCCGAAGTGGCTCGGATCCTCACGGTTCGACCCGCGGACCCAGACGATGTCCGCCGGTACGAAGCTTCGCTTCACGCGGACGAGGAGGCCGTCATCCTCCCCTGCACTGCACAAGCCATCGTCTACACCGGCTTCTCCATTGCCGCCCTGGTGGCCGGCCAGATCAAGAAGTTCCTCACCGGCGAGCCCCTCAAGGGCGAACTCATTCTGGATCACAGAACCATGACGTTCATCGCGTGCTAACCGACAGAAAGGGGGACACCATGCAGCGCACAGAGTTGGGAGTCCAGGAGCCGATCGCCGTCAAGGTCGTGATGCTCGGCAAGAGCACGCAGGTGCTGGTCCGAGACTCCGGCACGACCCTCGCGGACCTCCTGGCCGAGCAGGGCGTGGCCCACCAGATGGAGGCGCGGGTCAACGGGGAGACCGCGGACCCCTCCCGGCGTCTGGCCGACCGGGACGTCGTCCTCTTGATCCCGAAGATCCGGGGCGGCGCCCGCTGATCGGGCCGCACCTCTTCCGCCGCGAGTCCGAAGAGCCCGAGACGCTGACGGACTGCTCTTTCCTCGGAGGGGGCCTCGACGGCCCCCTTCATCTCGGCTGGCCTTAGACCGGCCAGCCTATGGCCGAACCTCCCCCCGCTTCTCTTCGCGGAAGTTGCGAGCGGAGCGAGCGTACCGTTGCGGGCACCCGCCGTCAGGCGGGTCGGGCGAAGCCGGCGCTCGAATCGCCGGTGTTTTTCAGTAGCCTGCTGGGGGGGGACTAACTAAGCGGGCCGTTCGCTTCGGGGCTTGTGGTCTGACGGGCAGACGACGGAGACGCTCGGGTGAGTCCCGCCAGCCATCTTTGGGAGGGTCTCTCTCCCGCCGAGCGGGAGCAAGCAGCTAGGGTCTGCCCCGAACGACGCTTCCGCAAGGGGACCACGATCTTCGCGCCGGGAGATCCGCCTGACGCTCTCTACATCTTGACGTCGGGCCTGGTCACGCTCAGTCACCTGTCCGAGAGCGGCCAGGAATCGATCCTTCGAGTCTTCGGGCCAGGTGACGTGTTCGGGGAGCTCTTGCTGACGGTTACCGTGCGGCCCTTTCTGACGACGGCCCTCACGGACTGCGTGGTGACTGTGATTCCAGCCAAGACGTTCCTCCACCTTCTCTCCGTCATCCCCAGAATCGGGCTCAATTTCATATCGATCCTGTCACGGCACCTGACCGAGATGGCCCTCGATCGAGGAGAGTCCAGCCACAAGTGGTCCTTGCAGCGACTCGCCCTCACCCTCTTGAAGTTGGCCGCGGCCCATGGGGTCAAGGAGAAGGCCGGAACGGCGATCGCTCTCCCGCTCACCCACCAGATTCTCGCGGACACGATCGGGACCAGCCGCGAGACCGTCACCCGCGACCTCGGGCGCCTGAAGCGACGAGGGATCGTGAGCCAGCGCGGCCGAACCTTTCTGATCCAGCCCGCCCGCCTGAAAGCCCTGGCGCCGGACCTTTCCTCTGACAGACCTCCCACGGCCGTGTGACACCTGTCACGGTAGCGCGGACCTCCATGCTTTAAGCTCTTAGTAGAGGGAGGGGCCTTTCCCTCCTTCGAGGAGGTGAGTGACATGATAGGCATTTCCGTTGACAGCCTGCCGGTGACGGGTTCGTGGGTCGCCGGGATCGTGATCCTGGCAATGCTGGCTGCCGTTGTGGCGTACGAGTGGTGGCAAGAAGAGCGGTCCCAGCGAAAGGCAGAGGGCTCGGCGCTCGCGAAGGCCGCCTGAACCCCTTCTGACCCGCAGCGCGGCCGGGGCGACATTGCCCCGGCCGCTGCGGCGCCTCCCCCAACTTCCCAGACCCCGCGGGTCGTGTGACACCTGTCACAGCAAGGGGGATCTCCAGGCTCTAGGTTGGTGATTGGGGCGAGGAGCCTGCTTCTTTCTTGTGGAAGGCGGGCCCTACAGTGTTCTGTGGGTTGAACGGGACCCGTTCACCGAGAGGAGGTGGAAGACGATGGTCGGTAGAGTTTTGTTCGCCGTGGACGGTTCGGTGCCCCCCCGCGAGGCGGCGGCTCGGGCACACGGACTGCTCCCAAAGGCTACAGAGATCTTTGTCCTGCAGGTGGTGCCTCAGCTGCCATATGCCTGGAATACCTGGCCCGCCTTCCCGAATGCGTCGGAGGACCTCGGAAGAGCCTGGGCGTACGTGTCGGAGGTTGGCGACGATCTGGAAGCGCAGGGTTGGACCGTCAGCACCCGGGTCTTTTTTTCGGTCCTGAGCGCGGCGGAGATGGACCAGGAGATCCTGAAGCTAGCCGAGACCGTCCGGCCCGATCTCATTTGCCTGGCTCTGGAGAGGGGGAGTGTCACAGCAAACATAGTCCGTGGGGCCCTCACGCCGGTCTTGGTTGCTAAACCGTTGTCGCGCCACGACGACACTGAAGGCCTGAGAGATCGGGCAAGGGAGTATCTGGGGGGACTCGTGCATCGCATGCTGCTGCTCAATCCCGCTGCGGCACTGGCCTTCAGAAATGCTGGAATCCTGTGAACCCATCACCTGAAACCTTCGAACAGGCGGCACAGCGACCGCGGAGGAGGTGGAGATGAACGGAGAGGGGCATATCAGTCGGTGGTGGCGGATCGTGGGCGGCATGTCCATGAACCTCGCCCTCGGTGCTCTCTACGCATGGAGTGTGTTCGTCGCCCCGCTCGAGAAGGAGTTCGGCTGGAAGCGGGCCGATGTCTCGATGGTGTTCACCATCGCGGTCTTTGTGTTCGGGCTTTCGTTCATCCTGGCCGGGCGGCTCCAGGACAAGAAGGGACCGTTCTGGATCTCGGTGACCGGCGGCGTGCTGGTGAGTCTCGGGTTCTTCGCCTGCTCCTACGTGAGCAGCCTGAACGCGTTCTTCTTCTGGTTCGGCGTGATGGGCGGAATCGGCAACGGCTTCGGCTACGCGACGCCGATCCCCGTCATGGCCAAGTGGTTCCCTGACAGGCGCGGGCTTGCAGTTGGGCTCGCCGTCGCGGGCTACGGCGGCGGGTCTGCCATCTTCGGACCCCTGGCCGCAAACTGGCTACTCCCCACGTACGGGTGGCGGACCACCTTCCAGGTTCTGGCGGTCATCTTCCTCGGCATGACCCTAGTGGGGGCATTCCTCCTGAAGAACCCGCCGGTGGGCTACAAGCCGGCTGGATGGGCGCCCGCTCCGGCCGCCAAGGCCGCAGCAACGGCCTACGATTTCAGCCCGGGCGAGGCGAGCCGCACGTCCGCCATGTGGTTTATGTGGGTCGCCTATGCTCTCGGAACGTCGGCGGGACTCATGGTGATCAGCCAGCTCATCCCGTTCGCGCGCAGCCAGGGGATAGGTCCGGAATGGGCATTCGTGCTCTTCATCGTAGGGGCGCTTGGCAACGCCAGCGGCCGTATTCTTTCAGGCTGGATGTCGGATGGCCTCGGCCGTCTGAACGTCCTCAGGCTGATGATCGCAATATCGGCCGTCGCCATGCCGCTCCTGTATCTTGTGGGCGGCAACATCTCGCTGCTGCTCCTCATGATTTTCGCGGTGTACTGGTGCTACGGCACCCAACTCTCGGTGAACGCCTCGACGACGTCGGATTTCTGGGGGACCAAGAACGCGGGCATCAACTACGGCATCCTCTTCACCGCGTGGGGGGTTGCCGGCATCATCGGACCGCGGATCGGCGGCCGGCTGTTCGACACTTACAAGGACTATCGGGTCGCCTTTTATACCGCGGCCGTACTGTGCGTGGTCGCGCTGGCTGCGGAGCTTATGGCCAGGCGTCCGGCAGTGCCGGCGGAGGCGATGGCGAAGGCGAAGGTGACGGCTTAGCGCAGCTCGGTTACGGATGGACGCCGGTCAAGAAGGTTAGCGCGCGGCCGGGGCCACGCTTCCCCGGCCGCCCGTTTTCCTACCAAAATCCTACATACCCGCCTTCAAACGGCAGACGCGATCGTGGGCGGCGACAATCTCGGCGCGCGTCTCTTCCTTTGCCCCGCTGTCCGCCTCGGCCGCGGCTTTGGCGCTGTCGGCAGCCTGCTCCACTTCGACGACTGCCTCTCGCACCTTGGTCGCATCGCCCCCCTGGATCGTGTCGCGCGCCTTCCCCAACTTCTTCTCCAGCTCTTTGACCACGGCGACGAGCACCGGCGACGCCCCGCCATCCGAATGCAGAGCCTGCACCGCCCGTTCGATGGACTGCTCGAGTTTAGACATCCGTTCCGCGATTGCCGTCATTGTTGCCTCCTGTGCGGGATGCCCGGGTCATCCCGGTCATGCAGGCCACGCTCCCGGCTCACAACTTCTTTTTCAGCGTCTCCACCTCGGCCTCGAGCCCATGGATGCGTTCCAGCAGCTGCTCGATCGCCTTGAACACCGGATCTGGCAGGTCCGCGTGCTCGAGGTCAGTGGCTGGGGCCACGCGCTTGCCATCCCGGTAGATCACCTTTCCAGGAATCCCGACCACCACCGAATTCGGGGGGACGTCATTCACCACCACGGAGCTCCCGCCGACACGGCTCCCGTCCCCGATGGTGATCGCGCCCAGGATAGCGGCGCCAGTGCCGACCACGACGTTGTTCCCGACCGTCGGGTGGCGCTTCTCGCGCTTGAGGCTCGTCCCCCCGAGCGTCACGCCCTGGTACAGGGTGACGTTCTCACCGATCTCGGTGGTCTCGCCGATGACGACGCCCATCCCGTGGTCGATGAAGAGCCCGGACCCAATGGTCGCGCCGGGGTGGATCTCGATGCCAGTGAAAAACCGACCCAAGTGCGAGGTGAACCGAGCCGTCACCACCCACCCACGGCGCCAGAACCAGTGGGCGGCCCGGTAAAACCAGAGGGCGTGCAACCCCGGATAGCAGAGGAGCACCTCCCAAGCGTTTCGCGCGGCAGGGTCGCGCTCCAGGGCCGAGCGGATGTCCCGCCGTATCGTACTAAACATGTTGAACCCGAACTTTACGATATGGACTCATCGCTTCCTCCCACTTACGTGTCGCAGGATGGCGAGGCGCGCATCATTCGGGGGCCTTGATCGGGACGACCCGGGCATCCACGACGCGTAGTCCCTTCTCGTACAGGATCACCGGGTTGAGATCCATCTCCCCGATCTCCGGGTGCTTCACCACGAGATCGGACACCCGGACGAGGAGTTGTCGCAGGGCCGTCAGATCAACGGGCTTTCCGCCCCGTACACCGTTGAGAACTTGAGCCCCCCGGATTTCGGCGATCATCTCGGCCGCATCCTTCTCCGTGAGCGGAACGATCCGAAACGCGACGTCCCCGAGGACCTCGACCAGGACGCCCCCGAGTCCGAACATCACCGCGTGGCCGAATTGGACGTCTTGGGTCACCCCGACGACCGCTTCGAGTCCCCGGGGCGCCATTGCGCTCACGAGAGCCCCTCCGTCCCTCGCTCCGATCCGCTTCGAGATTTCGCCGATGGCCTGAAACGCCTTTCGCACGCCCGCCTCGTCGGTCACATTGAGGATGACCCCCCCGACATCGCTCTTGTGTGTCACGTCCAGAGCGTTCATCTTCACGGCAACCGGAAACCCGATCTGCCGTGCGGCAGAGACCGCGTCCTCAACAGTCTCTGCGTGCCGGAACGAGACGACCGGGAAGCCGTTGCGGGCGAGAAGTTCCATCGAGGCAGCCGGGGAGAGAACCTCTCTGCCCTCCGTGGTCGAGCGTGTCGGTTGCTGTCCCTCAGGCTCCCTGGGAAACCTGGAGCGGTCAAAGCGCGCGTGGCAGGCAAGGGCCCGGACGGCCCGTTCGGGCGTCGGGAAGACCGCAATCTTTTTCTCTCCCAGCAGGACTCGCTCTGCCCGCTCCACGTCCGCGCCGCCCAGATAGGCCACCAGCTCGCACCGGTCCGGACGGATGATGGTGCTCGCCCCCGGGATCGGGTCGCCGAAGATGGCCATCACCACGTCATAATGCCCCTCGGCTGCCGTCATGACCCTTCGGTACCACTCGGCGTTGGCGTCCCCGGTCAGGTCGAGCGGGTTTCCAACGATGAAATGGGATGGAAGGAATTGCCGCAGCTGGTCGGCCAGGTCATGCGGGAGCGGGGTCACGCTGAACCCCTCCTCGTCGGCCACGTCCGTCGCGATGACGGCGGATCCCCCGGAGCTCGTGACGATCAGCATCCGCGGTCCCGCCGGGGCAGGGAGGTATGCCAGCGCTTTGGCGAAGTCGTACAGCTCTTCAAGTGTGGAGGCGCGGTGGATGCCGAACTGCCGGAAGACCGCGTCATAAATCGCGTCATTCCCCGCGAGCGACCGGGTGTGCGACTCGGCGGCCTTCCGGCCCCGCTCGGTCCGCCCGGGCTTGAGAATCACGATCGGCTTTCGGCACTTCCGAACGGCGGACAGGAATTTCGCCGGGTCCTTCACGCCCTCGATATAGAGAGCGATCACCTTCGTGTTCGCATCGTCGGCGAAAAACTCGATCAGGTCCGCTTCGTCAACGTCGGCCCGGTTCCCCATGCTCACAAACGCCGAGAAGCCCACCCGATCTTCCGAGGCCCAGTCGATCAGCGCCGCACCGACCGTCCCGCTCTGCGACGCGATGGCAATCTCCCCCCGCCTGGTGATGAGCGGCCACGAGGCGCACAGGTTGTGGTACGGGTAATTCACGCCCTGGCAGTTCGGTCCCACTACCCGGATCCCGCACCGGGCAGCGTTCCGGGCAAGCTCCGCCTGCAGGGCGGCCCCCTCCTCACCGGATTCGGCGAATCCCCCGCTGATGACGATGGCGGTGCGGACCTTCCGCTCACCCAGCTGGAGGATCGTATCCGGGACGAGCTTGGCCGGGATGATGACGACGGCAAGGTCCACGCCGTCGGGGAGATCGTTCGCGGATTTCACGGACGAGGTTCCCAGGATCGTTTCCCCTTTCGGGTTGACGGGAATGACCTCCCCCGGGAAGCCGCCCTCCCGGATATTCCGGAAGATCTGGAAGCTCAGCTTTTCGGGGTTGGCCGAGGCCCCGATGACGGCAATCCGCCTCGGGTGGAATAGGGACTGCAAGGAGGCAGACATATTTTACCTCTGGAGAATGGCTGCGGGGTTAGCCCTTGCCAATGATATAGCTATCTAATTCCTTCTGGGCCTCCCTTAAGGTCAGAAAGGGGGATCGTTTCTCGACCTTTTCCTGTCGGTGGCTGCAGGCGGCGCATCGCATCACGTGCACCACGTCGATATAGTAGTGACCGCAGTTGGGGTCGGCGGGATCGTCGGCGAGGGAGAGGCGCTCGAAGCTGTCCACCCGGTGAAATGGGTCGGTCCCGCCGTTCCCGCACCGCCGACAGATCACAGATCCCTCCTGTCCCCCTCTATCATGCAACAAAACGAAGGGGCCCACAACAGGCCCCTTCGCTCACTAGCACGGTGCTGAAAAACACGCTGGTAGGCAGGCTGTTCAAAAAGGTCCAGATGCAAGGCGGCGAGGAAGCGAGGAGTGAGGCGCACTTAGCCGTACGTTGCAACGACGAGCGACGAAGCCAACGCCGCAGATGGGCCTTTTTCAACAGCCTGCTAGGCTGTCTTCTGCCCCTCCCTCTCGCGCAGCATCCGCCGGAGCAGCTTCCCCGTCCCGGGCCCGCCGGGGCCCGGCGCCCGCGGCATCTTGTCGATGAACTCCACCTCCCTGGGAAGCTTGTACACCGCGATCTTGCCCCGGCAAAACTCGATCAACTCGTTCGTCAAGGCCTCGGACGACTGCTTCCCCTCCTTGAGCTGGACGAACGCCTTCGTCTTCTGCCCCATCACCGGGTCAGCCACCCCGACCACCCCGGCATCGGCCACCGCGGGATGAGCGACGAGAACATCCTCGATCTCCTCCGGCCCGATCCGGTAGCCCGAGGACTTGATCAAGTCATCCTCGCGGGAGAGGAACCAGATGTAGCCATCCTCGTCCATGCTCACCATGTCGCCGGCTCGGCACCAGCCTTCCTTCACGACGGACCGCTGTTTTTCGGGGTCCCGGTAGTAGATGGTCCCCGTGGGGCCCCTGGCCACGAGCTGGCCGGTCTCCCCCGGCTTGCAGTCCTTGCCCTCCTCGTTGAGCACCCTGAGCTCGTAGCCCGGGATCGCGGGGCCGATGGAGCCCGGCTTGACCTTTTTCGTCGCCGCCGAGGAGATAAAAACAAACATCATCTCGGTCGTCCCCAGCCCTTCGAAGATCTCCTGGCCGAACTTGGCCTTCCAATCCAGATAGGTCTTGGCCGTGAGCGACTCGCCCCCGCCGGTGCAGATCCGCAAAGAGCTGAGATTGTATTTCTTCTCCGCGTCCGGCACCTCGAGCATCTTTCGGTAGGCCGTCGGCAGCGCCGACAAGATGGTCGCCTTGTGGCTCTGGATCTGCTCGAACATCCCCTCGGGGGTGAACCGGGCGAAGATGGAGACGGCGGCCCCGAACCGGTAGGGGATCGCGGCCACGGCGGAATACCCCGCCGCCATCGAAAGGGGCGCGGCGCTGAGGATGACGTCGTTCTCCGTCACCCCCCAGCAGTACTTGCCGAACCCGTCGGGGACGACGAGCGCCTCCTCCACGAAGTGGACTGTCCCCTTGGGGAGGCCCGTGGTGCCGGAGGTGTAGAGGAGGACCGCAACATCCATCCGATCTCGGCGGACCGGGTCACACTCCGGCTTCCCGCCGTCCACCAGCTCCTGGTAGAGGAGATAGCCCTTTTGCTTGCAGGCGGCCTGCTGCTCCGGCGTCCCGCCGATAACGATGATGTGCTCCAGGGTCTTCAGCTCGGGCCTGGCCTTCTCGAGTTCCTCCAGGAGCGGCGCCGCCACCACCACCGCTTTGACCTCGGCATTGTTGAAGACGTGGGCGATCTCGGCCCGGGAGAAGAGGCCCGAGGTGGGGAGGAAGATGCCGCCGATTTTCAGCACCGCGAAGTTGGCGACAAGGGCAGGCGGGATATTGGGGGCTCTGAGGGCGACCCGGTCGGCCTCCTCGATGCCCAGGGCCTTCAAGCTGCTTCCAAGCTTGTTCACCATGCCGAGGAGCGCCTTGTAGGGGATCTTCTTGTCCTCGAAGAGGATGGCGGGCCGGTCCCCTCTGCCCGCCGCGACCTGCTTGTCCAGCAGCTCCTCGGTGCTGTTGAGCTTCTGGGGGTAGTTTTGGTACTCAGGGAGCTTGTAGATCCGGCTCGGCCAGAGCTCCCTCGGTGGCAGGTACCCTTCTGGAATCTTTGCCATCCCTGCGACTCCTTCCTTCAGGCCTTGCTTATGAGATTCTGGAGGGCCTCCTCCACACCAACCAGCTTGTCCAGCTCCCGATCCGACCGGGGAAAGACCTCTACGGGGTATCGATCCCCCTCTTTCTCGAAGAGAAGGAGCGCGGGAACAGTCTTCCCGAAATCCTCCTCCAGGGCGCCCTTGGCCCCGAAGACGGCGCGCTTTGCCGATGGCGGACCGGTCACCGCGGCATTGTAGGTCATGAAGGCGGCCGCTTGCTCTCCGCAGTCCTGGACCTTCACCGTGACCCCCTTCTGCTCGAGCTGCTTGCAGAGGTCGAGGGCCTTCTTGTTGTCGCAGGCGAATTGGGGCCCAGGCGCTTGCTTGCTGCTGTAATAAAACTCGACCTTCATCGGAAACACCTCCGACGCATAGGAAACTTTGGGTTACACGTGGGCACGCGACAAAACACACGCATCACGACTGCCGAAGCAGTCGTGATGCGGTTGAAATCCCTCGATGAGGGATGAGACTACTCGAAGGGAAACCCTTTCCGGGTCTGGCTCGCCCCCTTGCAGTAATCGCACTCTCTGGGCTCGCTCCCCTTGGGGACAATCCTCGTGTACGGCCATTCGGACGCAGCATCGTACCCCCAGTAGGCTGATGCGATATGGGGATCGAGCGCCCGCGTGTAATGGGGACATCCAAAGGGATACGTTTCCTGTGGCCACGTCCCTTTCGCCATTCCGAATTCCTCCTTTTCCGTCTTCGCTTATTAGCCTGCCGGCGTGTACGGTTTGCCCTCCACGATGAAGCGGGGGCGGCTCCCGACCAGGTCCGCGGCCGTCAACTTCCCTGCCGCGACCGCTTTTCCTCGGATACTCTTATAGGTCGGTCCATGCTTCTGGTCCGGGGCCCGGGCGTACAGCGGCGGGCTCACCTTGCCTGGGGCCGTGTACTCGGTCTTGTAATCCTTGCTCTGGGCATACCCCGGCAGCTTATCGGCAGATCCTTGGGCCGGATCCGGTCCCTTCAGCCGCTGGCCGTTGGTGAACTCCACGGCATAGACCGTATCACAGCCGGCGCACTTGGTCTTCCCCTTGAAGTTCCAGAAAGAAAAGGGATCCAGGTAGTTGATCACCGAACACTTGGCACACTCCAGCAGCAGGTGACACTGTTTGAAGCTGATATCTGCCATCCGCTATTCCTCCTTACCTATCGGGGCATGGTTTAGATAATCGCGTCGGCTTCCAGCTCTGCCATCTTGGTCTTGGAGAAGCCGCAGAGCTTGCCGAGGATGTACTCGTTGTCGGCCCCGACGGGCTTGAAGGCCCACTTGTGGCGGGGCGGGCTGTCCGAGAGATGGAAGGCTGGCCCTTGACTCTGCACGTCACCAAACGTGGGATCGTCCAGCCACTCCAGCTCCCCTCGGAGGTGGAAGTGCTCCTGGTTCGAGACCTCCTTCGAGTTCCAGACCGGCTGGTTGTTGATTCCCTCTTTCGTGAGGATATCGTGGGCCTGCTCCTTGGTCTTATCCTTGGCCCACTCCTCGATGGCCGGGTAAAGCTCGTACTGGCTTTCCGCCTTGATCCGCTCGTCGTGCGTCGCGTACTTCTTCGCCAGGTCATCCCGCTTGATGAGCCTCATCAGCTTAGCGAAGTCGGCATCCGTGTAAGCGCTGACGAGGATGAACCCCTCTTCTAGTTCTTGCGGGTTCTTGGAGTCCGGGTAGGACGATTTGCCGCACTTGATGATCCCGTGGACGGAGAGGAGGCTGTCCCAGTTCCCCCACCGCTGGGGCACCAAGCCGTGGCGGCCGTAGAGGGCGATGCAGTCGGAGAGGTGGCGCTGGGCCCCCTGCACCTGGGAATACTCCATGAAGTTCCCCAGGCCGGAGACATTGTCCCGCCAGTACATGCAGGCCAGGACCTGGAAGGCGCCCATCATCCCCCCCCAGTAATCCATGATCCAGATGGTCTGTTTGGAGGGGTTGCCTCCCTTATCGAGGGGCCAGCCGGTGACCGAGAAGCAGCCGCCTTGGGCTTGACCCAGAATGTCGTAGCTGGCCCGCTTGCGGCCTGGGCCCCAGCCGCCGAAGCCTCCTAGCCACTGGTAGATGATCCGGGGATTCGTCTGGCTGAGCTGACGGTAGCCGATCCCCCAGCGGTCGAAGGTGCCGGCGCGGTAGTTTTCCACGACGCCGTCGGACTTGTTGGCCAGCATCTTGACGATCGCCTGACCCTCCGGCTTATGGAAGTCCACCGAGAGGAAATACTCGTTGTGGTTGGCCCCGTAGAAGCCGAGGCCGGTTCCCATCTCGGGCATCTGTTTGGACAGGGGGTAGAGCTTGGGCTCGTTGAAGGGGGTGGTGTGGCGCATCGGCTCACCACGGCGGGGCAGCTCGATCTTGATCACCTCAGCCCCCAGCTCGGCCAGATAGTTCGCGCAGGAGGGGCCGAGGATGTACTGGGTGCAGCTCAGGAACCGCTTTCCCTTCAGCGGCTCCGGCTTGGAGAAGGCCTTCTTCGGATCGAAGACGTCGCGACAGTATTCTTCGAAGGACATAGCCATGGTTAGATCACTCCCTTCGATTTGAGGTTATCCATGTCGGTTTTGGTTAAGCCCAGGAGCCGCCGGTACACATCCTCATTGTCCTGGCCGACCGGCCGGCCGATCCACTTCACCCGGCCCGGGGTCCGCTGGCCGATGAAGGCCGAGGCACCGATGAGCACCTTGCCGTAGCTGACATCGTCGATGACCTCGAGGTGCCCCCGGTACTTGTAATGGGGAAACTCACAGACCTCATCGATAAACGAGACACCTCCCGACGCCACCTCCTCGGCCTGGAGCTTGGTCTCGGCCTCGGAGCGGGTGTTGTCCTTCATCCACTCGCAGAGAGAGGTGTAGGTCTCCACCTGCCTATAGTGGGGCAGCCGCGCGGTTACCTCCTTGAGGTTGGGGTCTTCCACGATATGCTGCTCGACCTCCGGCCGATCCTTCCCCACCGTCCGCCAGATCCGGTACCAGAGGCGGTCATGGCCGCCGCCCACCATGATCTGGCCGTCTTTACAGGGGTTCACAGCGTAGATGTTGATGGCGAGGTCCCAGTTGCCGTAGCGGGGTCGGATGCTGCCGTCCACCCCGTGCCAGCCCCAGTTGTAGTCCAGGATCCGGATGACCCCGGCTGCGCCGGTGGCCTCGACGAACTGGCCTCGGCCCGAGATCTCCTCCCGGTAGTTGAGCGCCGTCATGATCCCGATGGCCGCGCCGGTCCCGCCCACCTGGTCGGCCATCCACCAGCCTGAACGGGTCGGAGTCCCACCGAAAGCGACCGGGGCACCGGTCCCGTGAACGAAGCCGCAGGCAGCCTGAGCGGTGGGATCGAGATTACCCGGCTTATCCTTCAAGGGGCCCCACTGGCCGAGCTGGCCCACCCAGCAGTAGACGAGACGGGGATTGGTCTGCGAGAGCTGCCGATAGCCGATCCCCCATTCATCCCACTGGCCAGGGGGGGCGTTCTCGATGATGACATCCGCGTGAGTGGCGAGTTTCTTCAAGATCTCACGCCCCTCAGGCTTGGTGAGGTCGAGCGTAACGGCCTGCTTGCTGCGGGCCTCCGCCAGGAAGCGGGCGCCCACCTCCTCCCCGGTGTGCGTATCTTTGAACATGTACTCTTTTCGGCCGAACGGGGTCAGCTTGCGGAGGGGGTCACCGCCGGGCGGCTCAACCATGATGACCTCCGCCCCCAGCTCGGAGAAGAGGGACGAACACCAGTGGCCGATGATCATCGTGCTGGTGCAGTCCAGGACCCGGATGTTATTGAGTGCCTCGGGCTTCTCGAAGTTCTTGATCTGCCGAACATTATCCTCCAGCCAGAGGGCGTACTCCTTCGCCTTGTCGCTCTCCCCCTTATAGACATCCTCCGGGGTCGGCGTAGGAATCGCTGGCCACGCTAGGACCTCATAGTTCTTTGCCATGCTAACCCTCCCCTTAACTTACCTTTAACCTACGTTTGGGCATTCGCTCGCCGCCGCATGACGGCGTCTCGTACCGCGAATCCTGCATCTCCGTGCGCTCTCCTCGTTGTTCACCGGGGCTAGGCCATCGCCTTGGCCTTCGCCATCGCGTCCGCCGGTATTGCCGGACGCTTCGCCAGGAACTCGAAAATCAGCGCGACCACCGCCAGCGCCGCCGCCCAGTAGAAGGCGACCTGGTAGTCCTTGTACCTGTCGAACAGCGTGCCGGCGATCCGCGGGCCGATGATCCCGGCCACGCCCCACGCCGTGAACAGCAGGCCGTAGTTGAGGCCGGCGTTCTTGGTCCCCCAGAAGTCCGAGGTCGTGGAGGCGTT
>Ga0184637_10000300_pt1 | contig 36677 bp, 35 predicted proteins | sample PLM3_127_b2_FD_133143 | JGI IMG/M metagenome (GOLD analysis project Ga0184637, IMG submission 133143) | Groundwater sediment microbial communities from an aquifer in East River, Colorado, USA - PLM3_127_b2 | ecosystem: Environmental > Terrestrial > Soil > Riparian zone | place: USA: East River... | reverse complement strand
GCACTTTTGCCGAGCGCTGCGAAACCGAGCGCGAGCAGTTGCGCCAACGGCTCGAAGCGAATGCGTGGGATGGCTCGTGGTACCGGCGCGCCTACTTCGACGACGGCACGCCGCTCGGCTCTTCGGCGAACACCGAGTGCCAGATCGATTCGATCGCGCAGAGCTGGTCGGTGCTGTCGGGCGCCGGCGACCCCCAACGCTCGAGAATGGCGATGGAAGCATTGGACAAGCGCCTCGTGCGCCGCGAGCACAAGCTGATCCAGTTGCTCGATCCGCCCTTCGATCAGCACGGGCCGAACCCGGGCTACATCAGCGGCTACGTGCCCGGCGTGCGCGAGAACGGCGGCCAGTACACGCACGGTGCGATCTGGGCTGCGATGGCGTTCGCCGCGCTCGGCGATCGCGAGCGCGCATGGGAGCTGATGAACATGATCAACCCGGTGAAGCACGCGAGCGCGCTGCCGGAGGTCAACACCTACAAGGTCGAGCCCTATGTGATGGCTGCCGATGTCTACGGCGTCGCGCCGCACACCGGCCGCGGCGGCTGGACCTGGTACACGGGATCCGCGGGTTGGATGTACCGGCTGATCGTCGAATCGCTGCTCGGGTTGCGGCTCGAAACCACGAAGGACGGTCCGCGGCTGCACCTGAAGCCGTGCCTGCCCGCCGATTGGGCCGGCTTCTCGCTCGAGTACCGGTATCGCCGCACGCGCTATCACATCGAGGTCACGCAGGGCGATGCCGACAACGGCGAAACCGGCGTCGTCGTCGACGGTCGCGCGCAGTCGGAGATGGTGGTCCCGCTGATCGACGATCTGCAGGCGCACCAGGTGAACGTGATGCTGCGATCGCAGCGGCAAATGGCACCCGCCTGAGCAGATTGCTGCACTGCACAACCCTCTGATACCTAGGGTTTACGAGCATCTGTCAAGCTGCGCGCGCGTTGTTGTGGCGGCGGCGCCGCAGACTTGAAATCCTCCGCATGGAATCCATGTACCATCCACATGGATTCCCACCGGATGATTGCAACGATGAAAACCTATGCCCCGGCCCTGAGGACCACGGACACCGAGAAGATCACGATCAATCTCGGCGTCGTCGACCTCGGTCAGGTGGATCTGCTCGTGCAGGAGCGCTTTTATACGAACCGCACCGACTTCGTCCGCACGGCGATCCGCAACCAGCTCTCGACGCATGCCGACGTCGTGAAGCAGACGGTGATGCGCAAGGCAATGGTTCTGGGCTTGCGGCACTACGACCGTGCCGAGCTCGAATCCTTGCGGTCCGCGGGAGAGAAGTTGCGCGTGCAGGTGATCGGACTTGCGAGCATCGCCGACGACGTGCCGGCCGAGCTGGCGCGCGCGACGATCGAATCGGTGCATGTACTGGGCGTATTGCAGGCGAGCCCCGCGGTGAAGGCCGCGCTCGCCGACCGCATCCGCTGAACGCGACCTTTGGAAAGGCGATCGATGAAGGACACATGGAATACCTTGATGTTGAAGGTGACGAGCCTGACGCGGTCGGGCCGGTTGCGCGAAGCGACCGCGGCGATCCAGCGCGCGCTGATGGGCAGGAAGACTGTGGCGCCGGGCGCAAGCAACGCGCCGCAGAAAGCGGCGGACGCGCAGGTCGTCGACGCCGAGGCTCGCATCGTCTCCATCGACGACGATGAGGGTTGGCTGCGCACTCCGCCGCCCGGGACCGGAGCTCGGGCGCAGCCCGTCGACGCCGACACGGTCGTCGTCGAGAAAGAGGAGCCTGAGCTCGGCGGCCAGTTCATTGCCGGCTCGCACAGCAACGGCGGCGGCAGGCGCGACTACAAGCTCTACATCCCGAGCGGCACGCACCCGCAGCCGCTACCGCTCATCGTGATGCTGCACGGATGCAAGCAGAACCCGGATGACTTTGCCGCCGGCACGCGCATGAACCAGCTTGCCGACAGCGAAGGCTTTCTCGTGCTCTACCCCGCGCAAACGAAAACCGCCAACGGATTGGGTTGCTGGAACTGGTTTCGCGGCGGTAATCAACAGCGTGATCACGGCGAGCCGTCGATCATCGCCGGCATGACGCGCGAGATCATCGCAGCGCATCAGATCGATCCGAAACGCGTGTACGTCGCGGGGCTATCGGCCGGCGGCGCGATGGCGGCGACCATGGCGAGCGCCTATCCCGAGTTGTACGCAGCCGTGGGAGTGCATTCGGGCCTCGCCCATGGCGCGGCGCACGACGTGATGTCGGCCTTCGCGGCGATGCGCGAGGGCCCGGCGGCAACGCGCGCCCGGCCTGCCGATGCGGACGACCAACGCGCCGTGCCGACCATCGTTTTTCACGGCGACCGAGACGCGACCGTGCATCCGTCCAACGGCGATCACGTCGTCGCGCAGGCAAAACCGACGGCGCCCATCGAAGAGTTGATCGACGGCGTGCCGCCCGATGCCGTGTTCACGGTCGAGCGCGGCCAGGTCGCTGCCGGTCACGCCTACACGCGCACCGTCCACCGCGACGCCAACGGCCGATCGACGGGCATCGAGCATTGGGTGGTGCACGGCGCCGGCCATGCCTGGTCGGGCGGCTGCACGAAAGGCTCCTACACCGACCCGAAAGGGCCGGACGCGTCACGCGAGATGCTTCGGTTCTTCGCGGAGCATGCGATGCGCTAGTCCCCGCGCGCCGCGTGCCCGGGCGCTTTCCGCTAGCATCGTTCGATGACTTCGACCGCGCCGGCACCTGTCCACCTTTCGATGAAGCAGGTGCTGCTGTGCGGCGCGCTGATCGTCACCTTGTCGATGGGCATCCGACACGGCTTCGGGCTGTGGCTGCAGCCGATCACCATGGAGCGTGGCTGGACGCGCGAGACCTTCGCGTTCGCGATGGCCGTGCAGAACCTGATGTGGGGCATCGCCGGTCCCTTTGCCGGCATGCTGGCGGATCGATTCGGCGCCTTCCGCGTGATCGTGGCCGGCGGGCTGCTCTACGCCGGCGGGCTCGTGCTGATGGCGCTCGCGAGCTCCGGAATCGCCTTCACGGGCAGCGCGGGCGTATTGATCGGTATGGCCCAGGCCGGCACCACGTACGCGGTGATCTACGGCGTGATCGGCCGCAACGTCGCGCCCGAGAAGCGCTCATGGGCGATGGGCGTGGCCGCGGCCGCGGGCTCGTTCGGCCAGTTCCTGATGGTGCCGGTGGAGAACTGGCTGATCGCGGGTTTCGGGTGGCAGGAGTCGCTGTTCATCCTCGGCTGCCTGGCGCTCGCGATCATGCCGCTCGCCTACGGACTGAAGGAAGGGCCCGCCCCCGCGGCCGGCATGGGCCACGTGCAAAGCATCGGGCATGCGGTGCGCGAAGCCTTCGCGTACCCGAGCTTCCAATTGCTGATGGCGGGCTACTTCGTGTGCGGCTTCCAGGTGGTCTTCATCGGCGTGCACATGCCGAGCTATTTGAAGGACAAGGGCTTGTCGCCCGACGTCGCCACCTACGCCCTGGCGCTCATCGGGCTGTTCAACGTGTTCGGCACCTATCTCGCGGGTTCGCTCGGGCAGCGCCTGCCCAAGCGCCACATCCTCTCGACGATCTACATCCTGCGTTCGGTCGCGATCGTCGCGTTCCTGATGCTGCCGCTGACGCCCGCGAGCGTGTACGTGTTCTCCGCGGTGATGGGCCTGCTGTGGCTTTCCACCGTGCCGCCGACCAACGCGGTGGTCGCGCAGATCTTCGGCGTGCGCTTTCTGTCGATGCTCGGCGGGTTCGTGTTCCTGAGCCACCAGATCGGCTCGTTCCTCGGCGTGTGGCTCGGCGGCAAGCTGTTCGATACGACCGGCAGCTACGACGTGGTGTGGTGGATCGCGGTCGCGCTCGGCGTGTTCGCCGCGCTCATCAACATGCCGGTGCGCGAAACCGAGATCGTGCGCCCTGCCCCCGCGGCGGCCTGAGCGATGCGTGCTCACCACAAGCGTTGGTTGGCCTGGGCGGGCGCCGGGCTCGCGCTGGCGGCGGTGTTCATGGCGTACCTGAACCCCGATGTCGCGGTGACGCTCGCCAATCAGATCTGGAACTGCTTCTGAGCCGCGCATGAGCGTCATCGTCATCACCGGTGCGTCCGACGGGATCGGCGCCGAGATGGCGCGCCAGTGGGCGGCACTCGAGAAGACGGACGCGGCGCTCGTGCTCGCCGCCCGCAACCTCGACAAGCTCGAGGCCACGGCGGCGGCGTGCCGCGCGCATGGCGCGAAGGTGTTGGTGCGCCGCTGCGACGTCGGCGTGCAAGGCGACTGCATCGCGCTCGTCAACGCCACGATCGAGGCCTTCGGGCGCATCGACACGCTCGTCAACAACGCCGGCATGTCCGCGCATGCGCTGTTTTCCGAAGTCGGCGATCTCGGGTGGTACGAAGATCTGATGCGCGTCAACCACTGGGGCAGCGTGTGGTGCACGCACGCCGCGCTGCCGCACCTGAAGGCCACGCGCGGACGCATCGTCGCGGTGAGCAGCCTCGCGGGGCTCGTCGGCGTTCCGGGACGTACCGCCTACAGCGGCACCAAGTTCGCGATGACGGGTTTTTTCGAGTCGCTGCGCGTCGAGCTCGCGCCCGCCGGCGTGAGCGTGACGATCGCCTACCCCGGCGTCGTCGCGACGCAGATCCGCCTGCGCGGCTTCAATGCTCAGGGCCAACCGGCGGGCAGCAGCGGCCTCGACGAGCGCGGCGCGATGAGCGTCGAACAGTGCGCACGTCTGATCGTCGAAGGCGCGCGCTCGCGCAAGCGCGAAATCGTGATGAGCGCCAAGGGCAAGCTCGGCCGCTGGCTGAAGCTGATCGCGCCGGGCATCGTGGACCGCATCGCACTGAATGCGCTCAAGCAGGACGTGAGGCCGCGATGACCCCCGAGCACGTGGGCCTGGCGCCATCGGCTTGGGTGCGGCGCTGGTCGCACCTGGTCGCTGCGCAGGCGACGGTGCTCGACGTAGCCTGCGGTTCGGGCCGGCACGTGCGTTGGTTTGCGCAGCGTGGCGCGCGCGTGACGGCCGTCGATCGCGATGCGGCCGCGCTCGAGTCGCTGCGCGGGCTCGCCGAAGTGATCGTCGCCGACATCGAATCCGGACCATGGCCGTTCGCGCAACGGCGCTTCGATGCGGTGGTCGTCACCCACTACCTGTGGCGCGCGTTGTTGCCGACGCTCGTCGCGAGCGTCGAGGCCTGCGGCGTGCTGATCTACGAAACCTTTGCGCAAGGCAACCAGACGGTCGGCAAGCCCTCGAATCCGGATTTCCTCCTGCGGCCGGGGGAGTTGCTGGAGGCGACGAAGAGCCTTCGCACGATCGCCTACGAGGACGGGTTCGTCGAAGAACCCCCGCGCTTCGTGCAACGCATCGTCGCCGTGCGCGAAGGCGCCGGTCGCAGCGAGCCGCCTCGATACCCGCTGTAGAGGGCGCCCCGCCACCCCGGCTAAAATCGCCTGATTGCGAGGAAACCCATGACACCCATCGTTGGCAGCATCGTCGCGCTGGTCACGCCGATGCAAGAAGACGGCAGCGTCGATCACGACGCGCTGCGCCGTTTGATCGACTGGCACATCGCCGAAGGCACCGATTGCATCGGCGTCGTCGGCACGACCGGCGAATCCCCCACCCTTTCGGTCGAAGAGCACTGGGAGGTGATCCGCGTCGCGGTCGACCACGCGCGCGGCCGCGTGCCGATCATGGCCGGCACCGGCGCCAATTCAACCGCCGAAGCGATCGAACACACGAAGTACGCGCACAAGGTCGGTGCCGCCTGCGCGCTGTCGGTCGTGCCGTACTACAACAAGCCGTCGCAGGACGGCATCTACCAGCACTTCAAGGCGATCGCCGAAAGCGCCGACCTGCCACTGATCCTGTACAACGTGCCCGGCCGCACGGTGGCGGACATGCTGCCCGAGACGGCGCTGCGCCTCGCGCGGGTGAACGGCGTCGTCGGCATCAAGGACGCCACCGGCGACATCGCACGCGCATGCCAGCTCATCAAGCACGCGCCGAAGGGGTTCTCGATCTATTCGGGCGATGACCCGACCGCGATCGCGTTGATGCTGCTCGGCGGGCACGGCAATGTGAGTGTCACCGCGAACGTCGCACCGCGTGCGATGCACGACCTGTGCATCGCGGCGCTCGAAGGCCGTGCGCGCGAAGCGATGCAGATCCATTCGAAGCTGCTCGCGTTGCACAGGGATTTGTTCATCGAGCCGAGTCCGGCCGCGACCAAATGGGCGCTCGCTCGGCTCGGTCGCTGCGGCGCCGCGCTGCGACTGCCGATCACGCCGCTGAGCTCGCAAGGGCAGGCGGTCGTCGAGCAATCGATGCGCGAGGCCGGCCTCCTTTGATGCGAATTTTTTTCGATCCGTCGCGCGCGTTCCGCGTGCGCCGATCTCGGCCCCATGCGCATGGTCATTCGGAGATGTACAACGTGATTCGATCCCGGTATCTGACGCCGACAGTCGTCGCTTCGAGCTTGTTCGCGCTGCTCGCAGGTTGCTCATCGGTCGAGCGGCTTACGAGCGGTGACAAGGTGGACTACCGCAGCGCTTCGACGACGACGAAGACGCTCGACGTGCCGCCCGACCTGACGCAGCTCGGTCGCGATCCGCGCTTCCAGGCTCCGCCGAGCGGCAGCGTGAGCGCGAGCAGCTTTCAATCGAGCGCCTCCGCCGTCGCGCCCGCAGGGCCGAGCGGCCCGCCCATCACAGTGAGCGCCGCGCCCACGACCGCAACGGCGACAGCACAGACACCCCCATCCGACGAAGCCCGCATCGAACGGGCAGGCAGCCAGCGCTGGATGACGACGCACCTCTCGCCCGAACAGCTGTGGCCGCAACTGCGCACGTTCTGGCAGGAGCGCGGATTCAATCTCGTCGTCGACGAACCGACCGCCGGCGTGATGGAAACCGATTGGGCCGAAGACCGCGCGAAGCTTCCGAACGACCTCATTCGCAACACGATCGGCAAGTTGCTGGAATCGCTCTACTCGACCGGTGAGCGCGACAAGTTCCGCACCCGCGTCGAGCGCACTGCCAACGGCTCCGAGGTCTACATCAGCCATCGCGGGCTCGTCGAGGTCTATGTCGGCGTGCAACGCGACACGACGATGTGGCAGGGGCGACCCGCGGATCCACAACTCGAAGCGGCGTTCCTCTCTCGCCTTGCGCAAAAGCTCAACGCGAAGGAAGAACCGGGAAAGGCGACAGCCGCCGCCAAACCGGCTCCCGAAGCGGCACCCTTGCCAGCACGCGCGCGCTTGCTCGAAGGCACTCCCGGCGCCGCGATGCAAGTCGATGAAGGCTTCGAGCGGGCGTGGCGCCGTGTCGGGCTGGCGCTGGATCGTACCGGCTTCACGGTCGAGGATCGGGACCGCAGCGGCGGCTTGTACTTCGTGCGCTACGTCGATCCGGCGCAGGCCGCGAAGGAAGAGCCGGGCTTCTTCAGCCGCATGTTCGGAGGCGGCAAGACCGCTCAAAGCCCGACGCGCTATCGCATCGCAGTGAAGGCCAGCGGAGATCGAACGACGGTGTCGGTGCTCGACGCGCAGGGTGCGCCGGAGTCGAGCGAAGTCGGCAAGCGCATCGTTGCGCTGTTGGTCGAAGACCTGAAGTAAAGCGGGTCGCAGCGCCCGACGAAAAAGGCCGCCCGAAGGCGGCCTTTTTGCGTGTCGAGAAGCCCGATTACTTCGATGCAGCGGGTGCGGCGGCCGAGGCGGCAGCGGCAGTGGCGGCAGCGGCAGCGGTCGCGGCGTCAGCCGGGGACGGAGTGGCCGCCGTCGGAGCAGGAGCAGGAGCCGGAGCCGCAGCGGGGGCCGGAGCCGGCGGCGTGACCACGGTCTCTTCCTTCTTGCTGCAAGCGACGAGAGCGAACGAGGCAACCAGGGTAGCCATCAGAAGCGAGTTTTTCATACTTGTCCTCAATCAAAGGGTCGAACAATTACAGGTAATTGTGGGAACACTCGGATCCAGCAGCGCCCCAACGCAAGGCCACGAAGATCTTTGAAGCCTCTCCGATACCTAGCCCAACATTATATGGGGTGGCATAGGGTTTACCGCAGCCCACCAGTACGGTTTTGCGCTCGCGCCACAGCGACCTAAAGACCCAAGGTCGTTGCCGGAAACGCCTCCGACGAGAGCTGGCACAAGCCTTCGACGAGTTCACCACAGCGGATCGCATCGGCGGGGTCGTGCGAGATGCTGCCGCGATGATGAACCTTGTCGAAAATTCGCAAGGTCACCACACCCGGGGCCAACAACAAGGTCGGAATCTGGCTTGCTTCGATTTGATCGAGGCTGCGGCATTCGACGACATGCGCCCACTGGCGCCGCCAATCGATCCAGCGCGCATGGCGGCGCACGATCTCTTCGTATCCCGCCGCCAGCATGGTCAATTTGCGGTGCGAATACGCCCACTGCGACAAGCTGTCGATGACCGCGCGCTCGCTGAGCGGCCAGTTCGCATAGTCGGCATCGCACATCCACAATTCGCGGCAACCGACGCGCGCCGCTTCAGCGAAAGCGAGCCGAAACGCCTCTTGACATTCGCCGCGCGAACTCAGGATGCGATGCGCAGCGGCTTCGTCCGGTTCATCTTTCGGTTCGTTCGGCGCTGTCGGCTCGTTCATCTTCGCTCTCCTTGTACGTTGCACTGCGCATCCATCCGGCCTGTGCCCATTCGTCAACCAGTTCTCGCACCTGCGGGCTCAGGGCCGAGATCTCGGCGGCGACGAGGCAACGCCGATCGCAAAGCCGCCGCATCAGGCGCGCGTCGGGTCCGGCCGTTCGGTACGCCTCGCCATTGATGAACACATGTCGAGTGTCATACATCATCCGCGTGCGACGGTCCAGACAGACGTCCGCGCCGGGATCGACGGCTGCGCCGGGATCGAAGACCACTCGCGGCTTCGGCTCGCTCATCACCTCGCCGAGCGCGCGGTCGAGCTCGGCCGGATCACTCAACAGGCGGTGCACACCGCGCTGTGCGAAGGCGCGCAGCGCCGCCGGAATCAAGCCCGGCTGCGCCGTCGCGGGCTGCCTCGGGTCGCCGTACAGCGGGTCGCCAGCCGGTGCCTCCACGCCATCGACGACCCGCTGCATCACGTCGCGCGACAGTTCGACCTGCGCAGGCGCGCGAAAGCCGATCGAGCATGTCATGCATTCGCCCTCGGCCACGCCGTCATGCGCCCAGTGCGGCGGCAGGTAGAGCATGTCGCCGGGCTCGAGCAGCCATTCGCTGTCGGCCTCGAAATGCCGCAGCAGCTTCAGCGGGGCATCGGGTCGAAGTGACGCATCCGAGACCGGCCCGGCACGCCAGCGCCGGCGCCCTTGCACTTGCAAGAGGAAGACATCGTAGGAGTCGAAGTGCGGACCGACGCCACCGTCCGTGGTCGCGTACGACACCATCACGTCGTCGAGCCGCGCGTCGGGAACGAAGCGAAAGTTCGACAACAGCCGATGTGCGGCTTCGACATGCAGGTCGATGCCTTGAACCAGCAGCGTCCAACCGGGCTGACGAAGCGGCGGCAATGCGCGACGCTGCAACGGACCCTGACGCACGCTCCATCGGCTGCCCTTTCGCACGATCAGGCGCGACTCGACGTCCTCGCGCGCGGCCAGCGCAAAGAGCTCAGCACGGCCAAGCGGCGCACACGGCACCGGCATCGCGCTGCGTACGAGCAAGGGCCGCTTCTGCCAGTGTTCGCGCATGAATTCGAGCGGCGACAGCCCCGCGAGCAGTGGTGTTGCGAGCCTCAGATCCATGCGCGCATTGTGCGATCATTGATCGATGCAAATCAGCGCGCCGTGCGTCGTCAGCCTCACCTGGCGACTCGAGGATACCCAGGGCAACCTGATCGATGACCTCGAGGAGCCGGTCGAGTTCTACTACGGCGGCGATGATCTGTTCGCGTCCGTCGAGACCGCGTTGCTCGACCAGGAGGCCGGCTGCACCACGAAGCTGCAGCTCGAGCCCGAGCATGCCTTCGGCTTGTACGACGCCGACCTCGTGTGCTTCGAGGATCGCGCGATGTTCCCCGAGCACATCGAGACCGGCATGCAGTTCGACGGGCTGCCCGAAGGCAGCACGACACAGGGCATGCCGCTCGATGCGATCTACACGATCACCGAGATCTATTCGAGCCACGTGGTGCTCGACGGCAACCATCCGCTCGCGGGGATAGCGCTGCGTCTCATGTTGAAAGTGGATGACGTGCGCGAAGCGACCGACGAGGAGAACGAGAACCGTTCGGTCGGCAACTCCGCGGTCAGCGTGCTCGCGACGGTGCCGCCCAGCTCGCGCATGCACTGACGCGCGCCGTGTCGCTTCAGTGGACCCCGGTGGAGCCGAAGCCGCCCGCGCCGCGCGAGGACTGGTCGAACTCGTCGACGCGCCGAAATTCGGCTTGCACCACCGGCACGATCACCAGCTGAGCGATGCGCTCCATCGGTTGCACCGTGAACGGCACGCTGCCGCGATTCCAGCAGCTCACCATCAGCGGGCCCTGGTAGTCGCTGTCGATCAGGCCGACCAGGTTGCCGAGCACGATGCCGTGCTTGTGGCCAAGCCCCGAGCGCGGCAGGATCATCGCGGCGAGCCCCGGGTCGCCGATGTGGATCGAGATGCCGGTCGGGATCAGGTGCGTGTGTCCCGGCTCGACGACGAGCGCGGCTTCGAGGCAGGCACGCAAATCGAGGCCGGCGCTGCCGCGCGTCGCGTAGGCGGGGATCTGTTCGGCCATGCGGCGGTCCAGGACTTTCAGTTCGATGGTCGTCATGTGCGATGGGTCGAAAGGCGGGAGGCGATCTCTTGCACGAGCGCACGGGCGAGTGTGAGCTTGTCTGCCGTGCGACCGTCGGCGGGCAACTCGCGATGCCCCTTGTCGTCAACGATCAAGAGCGCATTGTCGTCGCGGCCGAAGGTGCTCGGCCCGAGGTTGCCGACGATCAGCGGCAACTTCTTGCGCTGCAGCTTTTCGCGCGCGTGCTTCATGAGGTCATGGCTCTCGGCGGCGAAGCCCACGCAGTAGGGCGGGCCGGGCAAGGCAGCGACGGCGGCAAGGATGTCGGGGTTCTCCGCCAACTCGAAGGTCGGCGTGATCTTGCTGCCGTCCTTCTTGATCTTGCGCTCCGACAGCGCGGCCGGGCGCCAGTCGGCCACTGCCGCGGTCGCGACGAAGACGTCATGCTCCGGCGCGAGCGGCAGCACCGCGTCGTACATCTGCTGCGCCGTGCGCACGTCGATGCGACGCACGCCACGTGGCGTCGGCACATGCACGGGGCCGGCCACGAGCGTGACCTGCGCGCCCGCTTCCTGCGCCGCGCGCGCGATCGAGAAGCCCATCTTGCCGCTCGACAGGTTGGTGATGCCGCGCACCGGGTCGATCGCTTCGAAGGTGGGGCCCGCGGTGATCAGCACGCGCTTGCCGAGCAAGGCCTTCGGTTGCAGGAACGCGATCACTTCGTCGAGCAGTTCTTCGGGCTCGAGCATACGCCCGTCACCGATCTCGCCACAGGCCTGGTCGCCGCTCGCGGGGCCGAGGATCGTCGCGCCGTCCGCACGCAATTGCGCGACGTTGCGTTGCGTCGCCGGATGTGCCCACATCTCGCGGTTCATCGCGGGCGCCAGCAGCAGCGGGCAGCGCTCGATCGGGCGCGCGAGGCACAGCAGGCTCAGCAGATCATCGGCGCGACCGTGCAGCAGCTTGGCCATGAAGTCCGCGCTCGCCGGTGCGACGAGCACGAGGTCGGCGTCGCGCGTCAGGTTGATGTGCGCCATGCTGTTGGGCTCGCGCGAGTCCCACTGGCTCGTGTAGACGCTGCGGTTGGACAGCGCCTGCAGCGTCGTCGCGGTGATGAAGTGCTCCGCGGCGTCGGTCATCACGACCTGCACTTGCGCGCCCGCGGTCACGAGCGCACGCGTCAGCTCCGCCGCCTTGTAGCAGGCGATGCCGCCCGACAGGCCGAGCACGATGCGCTTGCCCTGCAGGTCGAGGCGCTCCTCAGTCATGGCAGCGCACTCCGGCGCATGAGGCGAGTGCGCCGGCGCCCCTCATCAACCCGTGATCTCGCGCCCGCTGATCGTGTACTTGAAGTTGTCGGGGTCGTGCTGATCGAATCGGCCGGCCGCGTTCTCCGCGTTCGGGTACATGAAGAAACCGAGCCGCCCGCCCTTGGCCTGCGGCAGCGTCACGTCGTGAGCCATGTTGAAGCCCAGCCAGTTGCCCTCCCAGCCACCGAACAGGGCCTTGTTCACCGGCGCCACCAGCGGGTGCGTAGGGTCCTTGATCCACTCGGGCGTCTCCTGCCGCATCACCTTGCCGACGTCGGCCGGATCCATCGCGACCCAGCCATGGTCCTTCAGGAAAGCCTCTGCGCGGCAGTGCTGCGCGGCCTTCAAGTTGGCCGGATTGCCGCTGAGTTCGCGATAGCCGAACGCCGACGGCACGAGCCGGATGCCGTACACGTCGCGCGCAGGCACGCCTACAGAGCGGCAGAGGCCCACGAACAATGCATTGATGTCGCCGCATTTGCCTCCCATGTTGCCCGTCTCCAACATCGTCTTGATATCGCCCACCCCGCACCCGCGAACCTTCGGCTCGCGATAGGTGTTGGCGACGACCCAGTCGTACAGCTTCTGCGCCTTCTCGACGTCGGTCTTCGTACCCTGCGTCGCGTCTAAGGCCGTCTTGCGCACGATGCCATCGGTGGGCATCAGCTCGGTCGGCTGCGTCCATGCCTTCAGCACCCCTGAGTTTTCGCGCGCGGCGAGCTTCTGGCTCCAGTCGGTCGCGCGGTCGCGCGTCTGCACGCGGCTCGTCAACTGGATCGTCGGTGACGTCACGCTCTCGGCGAATTCGGCGTAGAGCATCTTCGCGCCGTATTTTTCGTCGGAGACGAGTCGCGCCGTCGACGCGTTGCCGGTCCACGTGCTCTCCAGCGAGCGCTGATACTCGGTATCGATCGAAGGCACCGGAAGCCAAGTGCGCGTGATGCCTTTCGGGTTGAGCACGATCACGGTTGTGGTCAGCTCGAAAGTGCGCCACGCGCCGGGTTTCGGTTCGAAGCGCCGCTCCTGAGCGAACGTCGTGAGCGGCATGAAGGAAGCGACCAGAGCACCCGATGTCGCTTGCTTGAGCAATAGACGGCGAGACAGATCGGACATGGCTTGACTCCTCGTACGGGCTCTCCGCGCCGAGCCTGTTGGCGGACTCGCGATTATGGCGACGAGCCGGCGGCCGGTGCACGACGCAGCGTCGTGGCACTGCCGAGCAACGGGGTAATCGATCGACGCGCCTCGTCGCTCGACCAGTCCGCCTCGCCCACGACAGTAAAGACGGGGCGGCCGTCTCGACCGATGACGACGGTGCTCGGAAACACCAATGGCGTCCAGGCGCGGGCCGCGGCGCCATCACCGTCGAGCAGGATCGGCAGTGTGAACGGCGTGCCTTGCAGGAAGCGGCGTATGCCCGGTTCGCCTTCCTGGTAGTTGATCGCGACGACGCTCAAACCGTCGCGCCCGTATTGCCTGGCCAAGCCTTCGAGCGACGGCATTTCCGCTCGACACGGCTCGCACCAGCTGGCCCAGAAATTCAGCAACACGACCTGCCCTTTCAGCGCCGCGAGGCTCCAGGGTTGCCCGTCGAGGCTGCTGAGTTGCAGCCGCGGCGCGGCGCGGCCTTTGGGCCACGGCCGCACGTTCCATTTCGACGTCGCCTGCGCGCGGGCGCTACTGAACCCGAGCGGCCCGGCGCATGCCGTCGCCGCCACCAGCAGCAGCCTGCGGCGCATCAGGCGAGCGTGCCGAGTCACGAGCTTCGATGCATCCATTCCTTCATTGTCCGCGTAACGTTGACAAACCCTGCGCTCGACACGTCGGGGCCGATGCGGGCAAGATGCGCGACAAACAGGGGATCGCCATGACGTCGCACCGTGAGCCGAGCTTTGTTCAACTGTATGCCGAGGATTCGCAGGCGCAGCGCGACGAGATCATCGCCGGACTGCGGCGCCAGCCGGCGCACCTGTCACCGAAGCACTTCTATGACCGTCTCGGCTCGCTGCTGTTCACCGCGATCACCGAACTGCCAGAGTACTACCCCACCCGCACCGAGGCCAGCGTCTTCGCTGCGCATGCGCAGGCGATGGCCCGTCGCATCGGGCCCGGCAGCACGCTGATCGACCTGGGCGCGGGCGACTGCGCGAAGGCGATGCGATTGATGCCCGTGCTGCGTCCCGCGCGCTACGTGGCGGTCGACATCTCGGTCGAATTCCTGCGCGAAGCGCTGCGCACGGCACAGCGCAAGTACCCGTCGCTCGAGCTGATGGGCGTCGGCGCCGATTTCTCCGCGTCGCTCGAATTGCCGCCCGCCGCGATGACGGGCCGGCCGGTGTTCTTCTACCCGGGCTCGAGCATCGGCAATTTCACGCCCGCCGACGCGCTCGAGTTCCTGCGGCGCGTTCGATCGCATGCGAGCGGCGGGGGTCTGTTGATCGGCGTCGATCTCGTCAAGCCGACCGACGTGCTCGAAGCGGCATATGACGACGCCCTCGGCGTCACCGCCGCGTTCAACCTGAACGCGTTGCGGCACGTCAATCGGATCATCGGCAGCGACTTCGAGCCGGCGTCGTGGAAGCATGTCGGCCTGTACGACTCCGCGCAATCGCGCATCGAGATGCACGTGCAGGCGAAAGAGGCCCTCACCGTGCGCTGGCCCGGTGGTGCGCGCGGTTTCCAGGCGAACGAGCGCATCCACACCGAGAACTCGTACAAGTACACGCCCGAAGGCTTCAGCACCCTCCTGCAGCGCGCCGGCTTTCGCAACCTGCAGGGCTGGTTCGATGCCCAACGCTGGTTCGCGGTGTACTGGGCCGAGGCTTGATGGACGCCGTCCTTCTCTCGCGCATGCAGTTCGCGGCCAACATCACCTTCCACATCCTCTTCCCGACGATCAACATCGCGCTCGGCTGGGTGTTGCTGTTCTTCCGCTGGCGCTGGTTGCGCACGCGCGAAGATGCGTGGCTGGTCGCGTGGCGTTTCTGGACCAAGGTGTTCGCGCTGAGCTTCGCGCTCGGCGTCGTGTCGGGCATCACGATGAGCTTCCAGTTCGGCACCAACTGGCCGGGCTACATGCTGAGAGTCGGCAACATTGCCGGCCCGCTGCTCGGCTACGAGGTGCTGACCGCGTTCTACCTCGAAGCCACCTTCCTCGGCGTGATGCTGTTCGGGCACAACCGCGTCAGCGAACGGATGCATCTGCTCGCGACCTTCCTCGTCGCCTTCGGCACCACCGTCAGCGCGTTCTGGATCCTGAGCCTCAACTCATGGATGCAGACGCCGACCGGCCACACGATCGATGCCGACGGCGTGTTCCATGTGCGCTCATGGCTCGAAGTGCTCTTCAATCCTTCGTTCCCGTACCGCCTCACGCACATGCTGCTCGCGTCGGGGCTGACGGTGGCGTTCCTCATCGCAGGCCTGAGTGCATGGCAGATCATCAAGCGGGTGGCGAATGTCTCGACGCCGAAGGTGCTGCGCAGCGGCCTCACACTCGGCGCGCTGCTCGTGCCGCTGCAGATTTTCGTCGGCGACCTGCACGGCCTGAACACGCTCGAACACCAGCCGCAGAAGATCGCTGCAATGGAAGGCGTGTGGCAGACCGAGCGCGGCGCGCCGCTGCTGCTCTTCGCATGGCCCGACGAGAACACGCGCAGCAACCGCTACGCGATCGGCATTCCGCGTGCTGCGAGCCTGATCCTCAAGCACGATGCGAATGCCGAGATCGTCGGCCTCGACGACTTCAAGGGCGCGCACCCGCCGGTCGCGCCGCTCTTCTTCGGCTTTCGCGTGATGGTGGGAACCGGTGTGCTGATGCTGCTGTTCAGTTGGCTCGGCTGGTGGATGTTGCGCCGGCGCGAATGGAACGCCGGCGCCCTGCCGCGTGCGCTGCTGTGGGGGCTCACCGTGATGAGCTTCTCGGGCTGGATCGCGACGCTCGCCGGCTGGTACGTCACCGAGATCGGGCGCCAGCCCTTCATCGTGCACGGCCTCGTCAGGACCGCCGAGGTGGCCACCGACACGCCGGCACCGCATATCGCGCTCACGTTCGCCGCTTACCTCGTCCTCTACCTGTTGTTGATCGTCGCCTATGTCGCGGTGCTCAAGTACATGGCTGAGCACCCGATCGAGACGTCACCGCCGATCCATTCGGCGAAGGCAATCACCGTGGCTGCGGGTAACCGGAAGGCGCTGTCATGACTTGGGCCGAAGCGCTGCCCCTGATCTTCATGGCGTTGATGGGCGTCTCGATGCTCGCCTACGTGGTCCTCGACGGCTTCGATCTGGGAGTGGGCATGTTGCTGCCGCGCGCCACCGATGCACACAAGGACCTGATGATCGCGTCGATCGGCCCCTTCTGGGACGCCAACGAAACCTGGCTCGTGCTCGGCGTCGGCATCCTGTTGATCGCGTTCCCGAAGGCGCATGGCATCGTGCTGTCGGCGTTGTACCTGCCGGTGGCGCTGATGCTGATCGGGCTCATCCTGCGTGGCGTCGCGTTCGACTTTCGCGTCAAGGCTCGCGATCACCACAAGCCGTTGTGGACGCATGCGTTCTTCGCCGGCTCGATGATCGCCGCGCTGTCGCAGGGCTGGATGCTCGGTCGCTACATCACCGGCTTCGCCGACGGCTGGCCGTTCTGGCTCTTTGCAGCCGCGATCGCGCTGTGCCTGCCGGCGGCGTATGTGCTGCTCGGCGCCTGCTGGCTCCTGATGAAGACGGAAGGCGAGTTCCAGCGCCAGGCGATGGCCTGGGCGAAGACGGCGTGGGCGCCGATGGTGATCGGCATGGGCCTGATCTCGATCGCGACGCCGTGGGTGAGCGCAACCGTGCGCGACAAGTGGTTCGCAATGCCCGAGTTCATTGCGCTGTTGCCGATTCCGCTGACGACGGCGGTGGCGCTGCTGGCCACGCGCGCGTTGTTGAACTGGCGCGGCGTGCTCGGCCGCCTGTGCTGGCTGCCGTTCGCTCTCGTGATCGCGGTGTTCGTGCTCGGCGCGATCGGGCTGGCGTACAGCCTGTACCCGTATGTCGTGGTGGATCGCCTCACGCTGTGGCAGGCCGCCAGCAGCACCGAGGCGCTCGCGGTGATCGCGATCGGCTGCGCGATCGCGGTGCCTGCGATCGTCGGCTACACGGTCTTCTCGTACCGCGTGTTCCGGGGTAAGGCGCGGGAGCTCAGCTACGGCTGATGACGAAGCCGCGTGGCCTGCGCCGTGCGTCACCGCTGGGTTGCGACGATGTGAAACAGTGCGCTCGTGCGCATCGCACGGTGGCGTACATTTGCTGCCTCTGATGGAAGTGGCCTCTCGCTGATGCGCGTCGTATTCGCCTTGCTGACCCTGTGGTCCGCGGCCTTCGGGCAAGCCGCCTGGGCTGCCCCGGGCAGCGTGTTCCTCGATGAGCTGACCTGGACCGAAGTCCGTGATGCACTGCGCGCCGACAAGACGACGATCATCATCCCCGTCGGCGGCACGGAGCAGAACGGCCCGCACGTCGCACTCGGCAAGCACAACGTGCGCGTCAAGGCGCTGGCCGGCAAGATCGCCGCAACGCTCGGCAACGCGCTGGTCGCGCCCGTCCTCGCCTATGTGCCCGAGGGCCGTATTGCACCACCCAGCGGGCACATGCGATTCGCCGGCACGATCTCGATTCCAGAGGATGTGTTCAAGGCCGTGCTCGAAGCGAGCGGGCGCAGCTTCAAACAACACGGCTTCGTCGACGTAGTGTTGATCGGCGACAGCGGCAACTCGCAGGCCGATCTGAAAGCGGTGGCCGCGCGGCTGAATCGCGAATGGGCCGCGACCCCGGTGCGCGCGCATTTCATCGCCGACTATTACCGCGCCTTCCAAATTGACTATTCGCTGGCATTGCGCGCCCAGGGCCTGAGCGACACGCAGGTAGGCACGCACGCGGGCACCGCCGATACTTCGTTGCTGATGGCCGTCGATGCCACACTCGTGCGGCCCGAGCGGTTTGCCGCTGCGGCGCGCGAAGGCGAGACGGCTGGCACTGCCGGCGATCCACGCGGGTCGAGCGTGCCGCTCGGGCTGATCGGCATCGATCTGATCGTCGCTCGCACCGTGACCGCGATCCGCAACGCGCGCAACGCGCCGCGCTGAGTTCATCATTCGATCGATCTTGCACAGTACCGTCATGCGTCTTCGACCTGCAGTCATCATCACAACGATCTTCGCCGGACTCGGCTCGGCCGCCTGGTGGGTGACGGCGCAAACGGTGGCGCCTCCGGCCAAAGCCGCATCGCCGCTTGCGACGGCAGCGCCTGCAGCAAAAGCCGCATCGCCGGTCTCGGCGGCCGCGCCGGCCCCTGCCCTGCCGCCGCCGATCGCCACCGTGCCCGGCATGCCGGGCGTGCCCGATCGCAACAATCTCTATAGCGAAGTCGCGCCCGACCGCATGAGCCCCAACGTCGCCGGTGCGCTCGAGCGCGTGTACGTGCCGAACCGACAGGCGCACACTGTTTCGGTGATCGATCCTGCGACCTTGAAAGTGATCGACACCTTCAAGGTCGGCATCCATCCGCAGCATGTGGTGCCGTCGTGGGACCTGCGCGTGCTGTGGGTCGCCAACAATGCCGAGGGCCGCCCCGACGGCAGCCTGACGGAGGTCGACCCAAAGACCGGCAAGCCCGGCAAGACGATCCCGGTCGACGACCCCTACAACATGTACTACTCGCCCGACGGCAAATACGCGATCGTCGTCGCCGAGGCGTTCAAGCGGCTCGACTTCCGCAACCCCGTCACGTGGGCCGTCGAGTTCACGATCCCGACGCCCAAGTGCAAGGGCATCAACCACGCCGATTTCTCGATCGACGGCAAGTACGCGCTGTTCACCTGCGAGTTCGATGGCGGCATCACGAAGATCGACCTCGTCAATCGCACCGTGGTCGACACCATCAAGCTGACCCAGTACTTCGACCGCCCCGACGCGCTGGCGGCGATCGCCAAGCCCGGCAAGAAGCCGGCGAAGATCCCGGATCCGAGCCAGATCGGCGGCACCATCTGCACGACACCGGGCATGCCGCAGGACGTGCGCGCATCACCGGACGGCAAGCTGTTCTTCGTGGCCGACATGATGGCCGACGGCGTGCACGTGGTCGACGGCGAGGCGTTCAAGCAGGTCGGCTTCATCCCCACCGGCGTCGGCACGCACGGCCTGTACCCGAGCCGCGACGGGAAGCAGCTGTACGTCGCCAACCGTGGCGTCAACAAGGTCTACGGCGCGCCGAAGGGCAAGGGCAGCGTGTCGGTGATCGACTTCGCGACGATGAAGGTGGTGCACACCTGGCCGGTGCCCGGCGGCGGCAGCCCCGACATGGGCAACGTGAGTGCCGACGGAAAGTACCTGTGGCTGTCGGGCCGCTTCGACGACGTCGTGTACCGCATCGACACGACGAACGGCAACTTCGACAAGATCAAGGTCGGCCGCGAGCCGCACGGGCTGACGGTGTGGCCGCAGCCGGGGCGCTATTCGCTCGGACACACCGGCAACCTGCGATAGCCCTGGCTCTGCGCCTCAGCGCAACTGTTCGCGCAGGAAGGCGAGCATCGCTTCGCGCGACGCTCGTCGTGCCTGCGGCTCGCCGCCCACGGTGACGCCGAAGCCCTTTCTCACGCCGTTCGGCACATCGGTGCGCACGCGCAGCGGGGCGAGCGAATCGAAGCCGTGGAAAGCGCCGGGGTAGATCTCGACCTTCGGCTTCGGTTCGCCTTTCGCGCGCTCGGACAGCTCGACGCAAGGTTGCGGGGGAGTCCAGTCGTCTTCGGCACCGAGCAGCATGAGCAACGGCGCGGTCGGCGCGTAGCCTCGCTTGAGATCGGCTTCGCAACCGGGATAGAAGGCGACGGCGGCGCGCGCGGCGAGCGCGGCCTTGCGCACCGCGGCGTGCAGGCCGTTGCTGGCGGCGAGCACGGTGCTGCCGCCGTTCGACCAGCCGAGCAAGGCGACCCGCTTCGGATCCACGTCGGGTCGCTGCGCCAGCCACTGCATTGCAGCCAGCGCGTCGAGGCGCCGGTTCGTCTGCGTCACCGCACGCGAGCCGGCCTTCTGCGTGCACAGCTCCTTCTCTCCGCGCGGCGTGAGGGAATCCAGCACCAGCGCGTGCCATCCCTCCCCGTTGAGCATCGTCGTGTATTCGCGCATGCGCGGTGACAGCACGCCGCGCTCGTAGGGACCGCCGCAACCGTGCAGCAGGAGGACCGCCGGTTGCAGTCCGGCGTCGCCGGCGGCAAACCAATGACCGATCAGCACGACGGGCACGCCACGCGGCGCGTCGAGGCTTGAAAATTCGACCCGCTCCTGCGCCTGCGCTGAACCGCAAAGCGCCACGCCCAGCAGCACACACGCGAATGCGGACAGGGGTCGGCGCATGATCAACGCATGACCGCCGGGGCATCGGCGTCGGTCGCCGGGGGCGCCGTCGGAGCCGGCGCGAAGTGCAACGCCTGCGAGCCGGCGGCCGCGGCAACCGTCGTCACGACCCCGATGCCGAAGTCCTGTGAGCCGCCGACCCGCCGATAGCGCAATTGCAGGTGCTGCCGCCACGCACCGGCACGCTCTATGGTGCGATCGAGCATCGGCTGCACACGGGCACCGCGCGTGGCGAGTTGCGCGGCGGCTTGCTGGAACGCGCGGCGCAACGACGGACCCGACATGCGCTCGGCCCACACGGTGCAGCGCCGGTCGGTCGTGACGGCCAACAGCACCGGCGCGGCGGTGTCGGGCATCGCCAGCACGTTGCCGGGTTGTCCGCCGAGCAACGGCCGCACGTCGATCGCCGTCGGGTCGGCCGGCGAAAAGCCGTGGTTGATCGCCCAATCCACTGCTGCGGTGAGCTCGCCTTCTGGAAGTACGCAGGCATCGATGAAGACCCGCACGACCGCCTCGGCTGTCGGCCTTGATGGCTCATCGGGGCTGCGCTGATCCTGCGCCGATGCGCCAGCGCATGCGGCGATCGCCGTCAGCGCGACGCAGGCATGCCGACGCGCCGGCTTCATGGGTTGTGCTGCCACAGTGCCGGAGCGGCGAGCTCAGGATGGCTCGACAACAGAGCCCGGCGCCCCTGCTCGGCACGCCGTTGCCACCCCTTGCCGCGCCCGATCGCGTCGGTCCAGGCATGGGCCACCAAATCGGGCTGAGAAGACGCGAGGAAGTACTGCATCAATGCCGCCGCCTGCTCGATGTCCTTGGCGGACTTGACACGCTGTGCGATCGGCCGCTCGCCGTACACGATGAGCTTGTGGACCGCATAGCGTTGCGGCGACGGAATGTTGACGAGGCAGGCGCCCTCGCGTGACAACACCACCGCCTGCGTGGTTTGGTCGAGCGGGAACTCCATGAACTTGAGACATTCGAGCGCGAGACCCAGCTCGGGCAGCACCACCGGCCCGCCGCCGCGCACTTCGGGGGTGACGAAGTCGAGGCGCAGCTCCGGGTCTTGCGGATTTCGGTACTGGGCGCCCGTCTGGCCTGAGAACTCGGTGATCGGCAGCAATCCCATTTGCAGCGAAGTGAGCGCGTCATGCACCGACATCCTGACGTTCGCGCCGAGTGCCACCGAGACATTGTGTCCCGCGTGAGCAAAATCTACGTCTTGCGTGCGATCGCCCGCCCGCCAGTGCACGCCAAGCATGTTGCCCATCGCGATGAACGCGTGCGTGCCGATCAAGATACCGCCGGCGCGAAAGAAGCCGTACTGATCGAGACGGTTCACGACGCGGAAGTGCTTGGGCAGTGTGGCTGCGCAACCGAGCGCGATCGCAGCCTGCGTCTGGCTCCTCAAGCGTTCGGACGCGGGCGCTTGCTTGGCAGCATCGTGGCGTGCGATCACGTCGCGCACTCGCTCGTCGTCCGGCCCCACATAGGCCAGGCGATTGGTGCCGTCGACATCGCGGAAGCTGTAGTACACGTAGGGCTTGCCGCGCCGCATCTGGCGCTGAAATGACCCCGGCAGCGCGCGCAAAGCGGCGATACCGGCCGAGCGCAGTTGGTCCTGCACCTCCGCGTAGGCGGTCTGCGCGGAGAGTGAGAGGTCCTCGTAGAGCGTGCTGGTCATGGCGCTGTTATACAGAAACACATTCTGTATAACAACAGCTCGGCGCACAACAAATCGCGCCCGACATTCAGTCGCTAGGAAACGTCAGCTCTCATGCCGACGCAATCTTGGATTCAGAAGAAGTCAACGTACTCGGGCGGAGCAGCCTTGTCGTTCCAAGTCCACGCGCCTTCTTCGAAACCAGCCAAACGGCTGAACCGCTTCAGCATCTCCAGTTTGGCCCCTTCAGAAAGGACGGCATTCATATACCAGCCGTTGTCCAAGCGCCGCCACTTTGCACCGTCTTGCTTGTGGTCGGGATGTCCGTCGAACAACGCATCCAGTTCAGCGATCACGGCATCGAAGTGGTCAGGATGCACCGAGGGATCTATGTCGGAGCGACGCGACAGCAACTCATCCTTCCTGTATTTGCTCAGTAGATCGCGAAAAACCGCAATGTCCGGTACCGTTGCCTTCATCCGCCTTGTCCCACTCGACTACAGCCTCTCGGCGACCCACCTTTGCACCGAAGCGAGCGCGGCGCCCAGCTTCCCTGCGTCGGTGCCGCCGGCCATCGCAAGGTCGGGCTTGCCGCCGCCCTTGCCACCGACCTGTTGCGCGACGAAGTTGACGAGCTCGCCGGCCTTCAGCTTTGCAGTGCTGTCGTTGGTGACGCCGGCGGCGAGTTGCACCTTGCCACCGCCGTCGACCGCGGCCAGCACGATCGCGGCGCTCTTCAGCTTGTCCTTCAGCTTGTCCATCGTCTCGCGCAGCGTCTTGGCGTCAGCGCCATCGAGTCTGGCCGCGAGCACCTTCAGGCCTTTTACATCGACCGCCTTCGACAACAGTTCGTCACCCTGCGACGACGCAAGCTTGCCCTTCAACGCAGCGAGTTCCTTTTCCAGCGCGCGCACCTGATCGAGCACTTGCGTGAGACGGCCCGGTACCTCGGCGGGCGAGGCCTTGAATGTGCCGGCGAGCCGATTCAAGGTGTCTTCGAGCGACTGCAGGTAGATGAGCGCGTTGTCGCCCGTCACCGCCTCGACGCGCCGCACGCCCGCGGCGACGCCGCTCTCGGCGACGATCTTGAACAGGCCGATGTCGCCGGTGCGCCGCACATGCGTGCCGCCGCACAGCTCGCGGCTCGTGCCGATGTCGAGCACGCGCACGTTGTCGCCGTACTTCTCGCCGAACAGCATCATCGCGCCCATCTTCTGCGCTTCCTCGAGCGCCATCACGCGTGCCTGCGTCTCGCGGTTGGTGAGTATTTCTGCGTTGACGATCGCCTCGACCTGGCGGATCTGCTCGTCGGTCATCGGCGCGTTGTGCGCAAAGTCGAAGCGCGTGTGCTCGGCGTCGACGAGCGACCCCTTTTGCTGCACATGCGCTCCGAGCACTTCGCGCAGCGCCTTGTGCATCAGGTGCGTCGCACTGTGGTTGCGCACGGTCTTCGCGCGCTTCACGGCGTCGACCTTCGCGATGAGCGTGTCACCGAGCTTGATCAAGCCCTCGACCACGCGGCCGTGATGGCCGTAGACGTCGGACTGGATCTTTAGCGTGTCCTCGACGAGAAAGCGGCTCGTGTTGTTGCGCAGCTCGCCGGTGTCGCCGACCTGGCCGCCGCTCTCGGCATAGAACGGCGTGTGGTCGAGCACGATCACGGCGTCGTCGCCGGCCTTCGCCTCGACGACCGGCGTGCCGTCGATATACAGGCCCGTGACCTTCGAGGTCTCGTGCGAGAGCATGTCGTAGCCGTGGAAGGTCGTCGCGGCGCCGCTGTATTGCAGCCCGGCCGCCATCTTGAACTTGCCCGCGGCCCGCGCCTGCTCGCGCTGGCGGTTCATCGCCGCGTCGAAGCCGGCGTTGTCGACGCTCACACCGCGCTCGCGGCAGACGTCGGCCGTGAGATCGAGCGGGAAGCCGAAAGTGTCATGCAGCTTGAACGCGAGCTCGCCGTCGAGCGTCGTGCTGCCTTGCCTGGCCATCGATGCGAGCGCCGATTCGAGGATCTCCATGCCGTTGGCGATCGTCTGGAAGAAGCGCTCCTCTTCCTGCCTGAGCACTTCCGTCACGCGCGGGCGGTGCTGCCGCACTTCGGGATATGCATCCCCCATCTCGTCGGCGACCGTCGCAACGAGCTTGTGGAAAAACGGCACGCGCGCGCCGAGCTTGTAGCCGTGGCGAATGGCGCGGCGGGTGATGCGTCGAAGCACGTAGCCGCGACCTTCGTTGCCGGGAATCACGCCGTCGGTCACCGTGAACGTGCACGCGCGGATGTGATCGGCAATCACCTTGAGAGACGGGCTGACCTCGCCCAGCACTTTGCCGCGGACGACTTCAACAGCGCCGCCACCGTCTGCCACTGCTCTACCCGCCGCGTCCAGCAGGTTGACGAACAGATCGATCTCGTAGTTGCTGTGCACACCCTGCAGCACCGCGGTCAACCGCTCGAGCCCCATACCGGTGTCGACGCTCGGCTTCGGCAACTTGTGCATCACGCCCGCTTCGTCGCGGTTGAACTGCATGAACACGTTGTTCCAGATCTCGATGTAGCGGTCGCCGTCCTGCTCGGGCGTACCCGGCGGCCCGCCCGCCACTTCGGGCCCATGGTCGTAGAAGATCTCGGTGCACGGGCCGCAAGGCCCCGTGTCGCCCATCATCCAGAAGTTGTCCGACGCATAGCGCGCGCCCTTGTTGTCGCCGATGCGCACGATGCGCTCGGCCGGCACGCCGACCGTCTGGTGCCAGATCTGGTAGGCCTCGTCGTCCTCGTCGTAGACGGTGACCCACAGCTTTTCGGGCGGGAACTTGAACACGTCGGTCAGCAGTTCCCACGCATAGACGATCGCATCCTTCTTGAAGTAGTCGCCGAAGCTGAAGTTGCCGAGCATCTCGAAGAAGGTGTGGTGGCGCGCGGTGTAGCCCACGTTCTCGAGGTCGTTGTGCTTGCCGCCGGCGCGAATGCATTTCTGCGAGGTGGCGGCACGCGTGTACGGCCGCTTGTCGAAGCCGAGGAACACGTCCTTGAACTGGTTCATTCCCGCGTTGGTGAACAACAGCGTCGGGTCGTCGCCGGGCACGACCGGGCTCGAAGGCACGATCGTGTGGCCCTTCGACTCGAAGAACTTCAGGAACGTCTGGCGGATTTCGGAGGCTTTCATCCTGGAACTTTACTGCACGCAAGAAACGCGTCGCGCACCGCCTTCTCGCGCGGACCAACGCGTTTCGAGCATGTCGAGCGCGCCGCCGCAGCCGACGAGCGGCAGCAGGCCCTCGCGAGCGGCGGCGGCCAGGCGCGGCTGCGCGCCGGTGGGCCGCAGCACACGGTAGGTGTCGACCGGCCGATCGATGCCCCGAATGGCCGCCGGACCGAGCACGGCGCAGTCGAAGTAGCCGCGCACGAGCGCATGCGTCGCGCCGCTCGCCACCACCGCGCCGGGCTCGGCGAGCGCCTGCAGGCGCGCCGCGATGTTGGGCGTCTCGCCGGTCGCGATGGCCGCCAACTGCTCGCCGCTGCCCATGTCGCCCACCACCGTCGGCCCGCTGTGCACGCCGATGCGCAAGCCCACGTCGACGCCGCGCTCGGCGCGCCAGCGCGCCGCCAGCGGCTGCATGCGCGCGACGATGTCGAGCGCCGCATGCACCGCGCGGCAGGCGTCGTCCTCGTGGACGCTCGGATAGAAGTAGGCGAGCACGCCGTCGCCGAGGTATTGGGCGATGTGGCCCTCGACGCGCGCCACCGCGTCGGCGCAAACGCGCTGATAGTCGCGGATCAGCTCGCGCAGGTCTTCGGGGTCGAGCCGCGTCGACAGCGCGAGCGAGCCGACGAGGTCGCAGAACACCACGGTCAGGTTGCGGCGCTCGGCTTCGGCGCGCGCACTCACCGGCCGCCCGCAACTCGGGCAGAAGCGCGCCAGCGCAGGAAGCTCCGTTTCGCAATGGGCACAGTGCACGACAACGACTTTCAGGTCGGGGGTGCGATCGAAGGATTCTTCGCCTTGCCGGCCTCTGGAGTCGCGGCGAAAGGTGCGAGCAGGTAGTCGCGCATTGACCACCCGATCGTTGCGGCGCCCACCAGCACCGCGACCGTCAATGCGCGCCTGAGCGAGCGGACGTGGCTCTCGGTGAGGCTCGGGTGGTGGCGCGTCGGGTCAGTGGAGCCGCGGCCCTCGCGCGATGAACGCTGTGCAGCCACGCCGGCGTTCTCCGACTCTTCAGGAGCCCGATAGACGACGCCGAGCGTGATGTCGTCACCGCTGCCGTGCGTCGACGCGTAGTCGAGGACTGGCGGCAAACGATTGCCGATCGCGGCGATGCCTTCCTGGCGGATCATTTCGAGCAGCTCATGCCCGATCTGCCGGAAGTCGGCATCGCTGCGAAACGAATTGGCGTAGCCGTCGGTGGCAAGCAGCAGCAACGGCGGGTTTTCGCGATCGAGCGGCAGCACCGCGCAGCGAAAATCGCTCGACGCATCGGATCGACACAACGATGTCGTCAGGTTGCCGATGAGTCGATCGTCGCTCGGCACCGGCCTGGTCGCGGTTCCGTCGGCGTCGACGGCCAGGATGTCGCCGTCGCCCAATTGCGTGAGCACGATGCAGCGTTCGGTCGCGAGTGCCGCGAGCAGCGTCGCACCATACGCGAACAAGGGCTCATTGCGCACCATCTCGACCGCGCTCGCACTGTCGGCAGCCTCCAGCGCCGACCATTCGTGGTCACCGATCGGGTTGGCCGCCAAGTGCGCATGCGCCGCGTCGGTCCATGCTTTCACGATGCGCAGCGGCACATCGATCGCGACGATGCGTGCGCGCTCGGTCTCACTGACGATATCGAAACGCGCCGCCATCTCGCGCAACACCTCGAGGCTCACATCCACCGCGAGCCGCGCGCCCACGGCGCTGCGGAAGTGGCGCGCCCCGCCATGACCATCGGCGACGGTGACGATCGCGATCGGCGACGCTGGGTCCGGGGACGTCCAGGTCGCCAACGCGTCCTGGTTCGGGAGCCCGTCGCGCACATGCAAGGCGCCGCGCACAGATGCGCCGGCGACGCGCCAGGGATTGTTTCGACGCGTTGAGGTGTCTTGCATGCTCACCAATCATCCGCCTGTTCGGCCGCTGCTGCGCTGCGGCTCGCGACTCATCGACGGCCTCAACGGCCCGGCTTCGGAATGAATTCGTTGAGCACGAGCCAGTACATGCCGAGCTGCTTGGTCGCGTCGAAGAACTTGTCGAACTCGACGGGCTTGCGGATGTAGCTGTTGGCGCCGAAGCCGTAGCTGTCGAGCACGTCCTGCTCTTCCTTCGACGAAGTCAGCACCACCACCGGCACGCGCTTGGTCCGCTCCTGCGCGCGGATGCGCTGCAGCACTTCGAGCCCATCGATGCGCGGCAGCTTCAGATCGAGCAGGATCACCGCCGGCAGCTCCGGCAACGGCCCGCCCGCGTGCGCGCCGGTGCCGAACAGGTAGTCGAGCGCCTCGACGCCGTCATGCGCCACCACCAGCTCGTTGGCGACGTTGCTCTGCTCGAGCGCCATGCGCGTGAGCTCTTCGTCGTCGGGGTTGTCTTCGACCAGCAAGATGATCTTCGCCACGATGATCTCCCTAGGTGGGTAACGTAAAGAAAAAGGTTGCGCCATGATCCGGCCGCCCTTCGGCCCAGATCCTGCCCCCATGGCGCGCAATGATGCGCTGTGCGTTCGCCAGGCCGATGCCCGTGCCCTCGAAATCCTTGGATGCATGCAGCCGCTGGAAGGCGCCGAACAGCTTGTTCGCGTACGCCATGTCGAACCCGACGCCATTGTCGCGAACGTAGTAGATCGCTTCGCCGTTTTGCAACGTGCAACCGAAATCGACGTGCGCATCGGGCTTCTTGCTGCTGAACTTGGCTGCATTGCCGAGCAGGTTGTCAAGCACGATGCGCACCAACTCCGGGTCGCCGTGCGCGCTCAGGCCCGGCGCGACGTTGAAGCGCACGACCCGGTCGGGGTGCGCGTGGCCGATCTCCTTGGCGACGCTCGATGCCATCTCGCTGAGATTGACGTTGCCCCGGCGGACCTCGACGCGCATCGTGCGCGCGAGATGCAAAAGGTCGTCGATCAGGCGGCCCATGCGCTGCGTCGCGGCGCGCACGCGCTGCAGATGTTCGCGCCCGCGCTCGTCGAGCCGGTCTGCCTGGTCGCGCATCAGCACCGAGCTGAAGCCTTCGATGGCGCGCAGCGGCGTGCGCAGGTCGTGCGAGACCGAGTAAGAGAAGGTCTCCAGTTCCTTGTTCGCCAGCTCGAGCGAGCGCGTGCGCTCGGCCACGCGTTGCTCCAGCGTCGCGTTCAGCGCGATCACTTCCGCGCGCGCCTGGCGATGCTCGGCGATCTCGACCTGCAGCTGCTCGTTGGCTCGCCGCAGTTCGGCGGCGCTGCGCTCGATCTCCGCGAGCATCTGGTTGAAGGCGTCGGTCATCAGGCCGACTTCATCGTTGCCCGCCTTCACCGCGCGCAGCGAAAAGTCGCGCCCTTCGGTCACCCCGCGCGCCACCGTCGCGATGCCAAGCAGCGGCTGCGTGATCGCCCGCTGCATCGCCGTCGACACCAGCAGGCCGAGCAGCAACGCACCGAGCAGCACCGCGGCGACGATGCCGGTGTAGCCGAGCGCCCGTTCGGTGCGGCCCAGGTTTTGCCGCACGAAGACGGTGCCGACGCGTTCGCGGTTGTGCTGGATGCTCTTGAACAGCATCAGGTCGTCTTCGATGACGTCGTAGCCATCGGCCTGCGCAACCGGCAGTGCACACGGGTCGTGCGCGCGCTGATAGGCCGCGAAGGCCTTGCCGTCGGCCCTGTAGATCGCGGCACACACGATGGTTGGCCGCGCGCGCAGCGTCGCCAGGTACTCGGTGGCTGCCTTGGGGTCGTTGAAGATCAGCGCCGCGCTGCTGATCGCGCCGAGCATCTGCGCCTGCACCGTCAGCTCGGCGACGCTGGTGCGCTTGAACACGATCAGGTCGTAGACGATCATCCCCGCGCCGGCCAGCGCGAGTGACAGGAGGCTCGACAGGGCGATCAGGCCGAGCACCTTGAAGCGGATCGAAAGATCGCGCAGGCGAAGCATGCTATTTCTGCCGTGGCCCTTTGACGAACACCGCGAGGCTCAGCACCTTCGAGCTGATCTTCAGCCCCGCCTGGTCGGCCGCTTCGGCGTCGATCTCGAAGCGCACGCGGTTGTCGCGAATCACGAAGTTGATCGCGCCCGGCAGTTGCGACGGTCTCGTCGTCTCGGTCACGGTCAACGTGCTCGCGGACTTGAGGTTGTCGGCCATCGCTCGCAGCCGATCGCTCTCCCCCGCGCCGATGAACACGATGTGCGCGGGCGCCATGGGCTCCGCACGGTGCAATCGGCGCACGACCACCGGCCGGCCGTTGATGCGGCGCTGCTTGCCGAGTTGCTCCAGAACCTCGGCAATCGGGTCGGCGCCGAGCACGGCAATCGTGAACGGCGCACCGGGGCTGCTGAAGGCATGCGCCGGCCAATCGACGAACTCGCCGAACTTGAACACGAACGCGGCTTTCACTTCGTGCTCGAGCACTTCGCCGCTCGCGGGCGTGCCTTGCCCCGCCACACGCACCGGCAGCCAGCCGAGCGCGAGCGCGAGTCCGAATGCGCGGCGGCTCAGAAGCTCCATAGCGCCTTCGCGTAGAACGAGCGCTGAATTTCGCTGCCCGTCGGTGCCGTGCCGAACTCAGGGTGGCGCCGATCGAGCAGGTTCAGGCCGCCCACCGACAACTCGAGCCGCTTGTGGGGTTGCCATCCAATGCGCACGTCGACCCCGGTATACGCCGGGACACGCGGGTCCGGCAGGCGGCCGACGCGACGCAGCGTGGTATCGAATTCCCACCCCGGCGCCGGGTCGAGCGAAAGCCTGAGCATGGCCTGGTAGCGTGGGTCGTTACCGGCGCCCCGCAGTCCGGCAGGGTCCGGCGCCGCTCCCGGCTCGACGTGCAGCTTCTTGTTCATCCACCAGTAGCCGGCGCGCAGCCGGCCCGACGCGGTGACGAGCCAATCACCCCAGGTCTCGAAGCCGTAGCCATGTCCCTCGATGCGGTTCTCGAGTACCACCGGGACTGGCGCCCCTGTCGCGGGCTGCAGGCTGCGCAGCTTCGAATAGTCGTTGACGAACACCGTCGCCGACAGCGTGCCGCGCGCGCCGACGGCGCCGCGGTATCCGGCCTCCAGCGTGTTGACGACCTCGGACTTGAAGTTCGGTCCCCCGGCCAGCAGGAACGGCGGGGTGCCCGGCACGAAGAGCTCGCGGTCGATGCGTGAAGGCGCACGCGTCGCACGCGCGATCGATGTCCATACCATCTGATCCGGCGCGAGCTTCCATGCAAGACGCAGGTTGGGCTGCACGTCGACACCGCTGTAGTCGTTGTGGTCGATGCGCACGCCGATCGTCAGCTCGGCGCGCTGCGGCAGCCACTGGTAGGTGTCATGTGCGAATACGCTGTATTGCTTCAACGTGCTGTCGGTCGGCAGGAAGGCGAGGCCCGGCGAGTTGGTCACCTGATCGCTCGATGAGCGCACCCCGCCACCCCACACCAGCTCGTGACCGGCGAAAGGCGCGAAGTGATGCTGCGCCTCGATATCCCAGGTATTGCGGCGCTCGGCGAAGGTTCCGGGAAAGTCACGCCGCGTATGGTCGTAGTAGAGCTGCACCTGCACGCCGGACGCGGCGCCGAGCTCGCGACTCCATCGGCCGAGCAGGTTGTGCCCGCTGATGCGCTTTCGGCCGGGCAGCGCCTGATCGATGCGACCGTCGTAGACGTCGCCCTGCCAAGTCACGCGGCCTGGGCCCAAATCGCCATCAGCGCGAAAGCCGGCTTGGCCGATGTGCCACGCGTCGCGCACCGGCGCGCCGGTCGCCCTGTGGGTCGCGTCGTGCTCCAGGTGCTTGGCGTAGGCACGCCAGGCCCAGTTCTCCGAGACGCGCCGCCCGGCACGCGCCGCTGCGCCGCGTGCCTGGTTGCCGCCGGAGGCCGACAGCAGCGTGCCGCCCGTGTCGCGCGCATTGCGCGTGATGATGCTGATCACCCCGTTGACCGCATTCGCTCCCCATAACGTGGCGCCCGGCCCGCTGATCACCTCGATGCGTTCGATGTCTTCGACAAGCGTGTCCTGCACGTCCCAGAAGACGCCCGAAAACAGCGGCGTATAGAGGCTGCGCCCATCCATCAGCACGAGCAGCTTGTTGGCAGTCGAGCTGTTGAAGCCACGCGCGCTGATCGCGTACTGGCTGGCGTCGATGCGCGCAACCTGCAGGTTCGGCGCCAGGCGCAGCGCTTCGGCGATGCTCGTCGCGCCGGAGCGCCGGATGTCGTCCCCGGTGATCACATAGACCGATGCCGGGGCGTCGGCGAGTCGTTCCGCCTTGCGCGACACCGAGGTGATCTGCACCTGGGCGAGGTCTTCGATGCTCATGTCGAGCAGGCTGCTTCGCCCAGCCGCCACGGGCCGCGCGGCAGGGGGCTGCTCGTCGGCTGCGAGGCACGCACCACCGCCACCCCAAAGCGCGAGCACAAGTGCCCCGTGCAGAGTCCGATCTGCGATCGCTAGCGCCATGACCTCTCCCAACGTTGGTTCTTCAGTCTCAAGGCATTGCGCGCTGGACAGCGCCGAGCGATTCAATCGTTCAACCAGCGGCCGCCAATCTAGCACGCGCGTCGTCGCCGGCAAGCCAATCGATCGTGGTGCTTGTGATTCCGGTATTGCGCTCGCACAATGCACAGCTCCTCGTTCCTGTTGGGGGGTTCGAGGTCGACGGCGCGAATCGAGGTCCCGATGAGGATGATGTCGTCCGATAACGAAACCGAAGTCGCCAGCTTGCAAGCGCAGCTGCGGACCTGCACCGCCAGGCTCGAGGCTGCGAACAACGAACTCGAAATGCTGTGCCACGCCGTCTCGCACGACCTGCGAGCGCCGCTGCGTGCGGTGGACGGCTTCAGCCGCATGCTGCTGCAGCGCTGCGAAGGCCGCTTCGACGCCGAGGAGCTGCGGCTGCTTCAGGTGGTGCGCGCCAACAGCGCAACGATGCATCGCCTGATCGACGACATCGTCGATTTCGCGCGGCTCAGTCGCGACGCGTTGCGCGTCGTCGACATCGACATGACCGAGCTGGTGTCCCAGGGATGGAACGAGGTCTCTCGTGGGTTCGCCGGCGAAATGCGAGTGCAAAGCCTGCCGGCGGCACGCGGCGACCGCGCACTGCTCAAGCAGGTGTGGATGCATCTGCTTTCCAACGCGGTCAAGTTCAGTGCGCCCTCCGCCGCGCCGGCCATCGTCATCGGTGGCGAGCGCCACGGCGACGAGACGGTCTATACCGTGCGCGACAACGGCGTGGGCTGCGACATGACCTACGCCGACAAGCTGTTCAAGGCGTTCCAGCGCCTGCACGGCGCGAGCGAGTTCCCCGGCAACGGGATCGGCCTGGCATCGGTGGCGCGCATCGTCAAGCGCCACGGCGGCCGCGTGGGCGCCGAAAGCCATCCCGGCCATGGCGCGACGTTCTGGTTCTCGATTCCGATCGCGGGCGTCTTCGAGTAGCCCATGCAACCGGCACGGCGCAGGGTGCTCATCGTCGAGGATGTCCCGCTCGACGCCGAGATGATGCTCTATGCGCTCGAGCAGGTCGGCATGCTGACCGAGAGCCGCCGCGTCTCGGACAAGGCCGCCCTCATCGATGCGCTGCAAACTTTCGTGCCCGACGTGATCCTGTCGGACTTCAGCCTGCCGAATTTCGATGGCATGTCCGCGCTGCGGCTGCGCCAGCAGTATTGCCCCGACACGCCGTTCATCATCGTCTCCGGTTCGCTCGGCGAGGTGCGCGCGGTTCAGATCCTGAAGGCCGGTGCCACCGACTACGTGCTCAAGCACGACCTGACGCGGCTCGCCACGGCGGTGGAGCGCGCGCTGGCCGACGGCGCGGCGCAGCGCGATGCGAAGCGCATGACGCGCGAACTCGAGTCCGAGCGCGCCCTGCTCTCGGCGGTGCTCGCGCATTCGGCCGCGCTGATCGCGCTGCTCGATGCGAAGGGCCGCGTGGTACGCGCCAACCCGGCCGCCACCGCCGCTTGCGGCGTGACCGAAGCGCAGGCGATCGGCCAGAGCTATGCGGACCTGTTCGCCGAGCCCGCTCAGGCGGACGTGGCTCGCGCCGCATTCCATCAGATCATCAGGCGCAACGGCACGAGCGACGCGACGTGCGCGCCGTGGCGCGAAGTCACCCGGCTCGGTCGCGTGATCCTCTGGTCGGCGAGCTTTCTCGACGAGCCGGGCAGCGCCGGCGAAACGATCGTGCTGGCGGGCATCGACATCACCGAGCAGCAGCAGCAGGAGGAAACGCGTGCGCGTCTGGTGGCGATCGTCGATTCGTCCGACGACGCGATCGTCAGCAAGACGCTCGACGGCGTCATCACGAGTTGGAACCGAGGCGCCGAGCGCGTCTTCGGCTACTCGGCCGGCGAGGCGATCGGCCAGTCGATGCTGGTACTCGTGCCGCCCGGGCACGAGCAGGAGGAGGCGCAGACCTGCGACCGCCTCGGCAAAGGTGAGCCGGTGACGCACTTCGAGACCGTGCGCCGGCGCAAGAACGGCCAGGACATCAGCGTGTCGGTCGCCATCTCGCCGATGCGCGACGCAGCCGGCCGCATCATCGGTGCCTCGTTGATCGCGCGCGACATCTCGCAGCAAAAGCGGCTCGAGGAGCTGCGCCTGCGCAGCTTCGAGCTCGAGGCGGAGAACACCCGAGTGCAGGAAGCGAACCGGCTGAAGAGCGAGTTCCTCGCCAACATGTCGCATGAATTGCGCACGCCGCTCAACGCGATCATCGGTTTCGCCGACCTGCTGTACCACGATCAGGTGCCGGCCGGCTCGCCCACGCACAAGGAATTCCTCGGGCACATCCGCGCGAGCGGGCAGCACCTGCTCGAGCTCATCAACGACATCCTCGACCTGTCGAAGGTGGAAGCCGGCAAGCTCGAGTTCTTCCCGGAGCCGCTGGACCTGGCGCGCACGATCGACGAGGTGACCTCGGTTCTGCACGGTGCCGCGGCGAGCAGGCAGATCGACGTCTCGGTCGAGATCGAACGCGGACTCGGTGCGCTGGTGCTCGATCCGGCGCGCCTGAAGCAGGTGCTCTACAACTACCTGTCCAATGCGCTGAAGTTCACGCCCTCTGGCGGCCGCGTCAGGGTGCGCGCGAGGGCCGAAGGCTCGGACAAATTCCGCCTCGAAGTGGCGGACACGGGCGTCGGCATTTCCCCGGCCGATTGCCGGCGCCTGTTTCGCGAATTCGAGCAGCTCGATGCCGGCACCGGCAAGGCGCATCAGGGCACCGGCCTCGGCCTCGCGTTGACCAAGCGCCTTGCCGAGGCGCAAGGCGGCACGGTCGGTGTGCAAAGCACGCCCGGCGTGGGCAGCGTGTTCCACGCCGTGCTGCCGAGACTGGCCATCGCAAAGGCAAGGCCGCCGACGCATCGCCTTGCCGGAGTCCCGCAAACCGACGTTGCACGTCCGGGAACGGCCGCGAACAACACGAAGCAAGCCAAACGCTGATCAATGGGCAAAGAGATCGCGCTGATCGTCGACGACAACGAAGTCAACCGAAAGCTCCTGGGCTATGTGCTCGAAGCCGGCGGCTTCGAGGTTCGCATGGCGGGCAACGCCGACGAGGCGTTGCGGGTGCTGGCGACTGCGCGGCCGCGGGTGGTGCTGATGGACATCCAACTGCCCGGCACCAGCGGGCTCGAGCTGACACGCCGCCTGAAGGCCGACCCGGCGCTGCGCGACATTGTCATCATCGCGGTGACCTCGTACGCGATGACTGGCGATGAGCAGAAAGCGCTCGCCGCCGGTTGCGACGGCTACCTCAGCAAGCCGATCGACGTGACCACCTTCGTGCTTGACGTGCGGGACATGATCGCCGCCGGGCCACGCAAGGTGCCACCGACCGCCTGAATGACCGTCATTGGTTTATCGCCAGCACCTCGTACGGCCGCCAGGCGCCTTCGGGTTGGCGCAAGCGGTCGGCGATGACGGCCAGAACTTTCGGGTTCCAGCCCATGCCGCAGTGGCTGCCATCGACCTCGATGTTTTCCGCGTGGTCGCAGCCGGCGCGCTCCAGGCAAGCCTGCCACGCGACGATGCCGTCGGTGCGGCTGTAGATCGATGTCGTGGGCACCGAGGGGGTCGTGCGCAATCGCCTCATCAGCTGTGCGTCCAGGGCGGGGTTGTGGCCGTTCACCAGACGGTACAACCAGCCCACGTGCGTCTCATCCCCGCCCGTCCCGGCGAAGGGCGTACCGATGGTGATGACCTGGCGCACCCCGCCCGGCAGCTTCTTCGCGATCTCGCGTGCGTAGATGCCCCCGAGACTCCAGCCGACGAGGCTCATGCGCTTCTTGTGCTTGCGCGTCATCGCTCGCACATGGGCGGCCAGTTCGTCGAGCCATTCGTCGACGTTGCCATGCGGACCGGTGTTGAGGCCGCGACCCCAGTCATAGCCCGCGTAACCGAGCCTTTCGCAAAAGGTCTTCATCGGGCCGGTGGAAATCCTGTCGGTCGCGAGCCCCGGGAAAATCACCACCGGGTGGCCGTCGCCGACCGGCAGGGCGGCGTGGTCCATGAACCGCATGCTTGCGAACTCGAGCGCTGCGCGCAACGGCTCCAGGCCGAGCAGCGACAACGAAGGCGCGCCAAAAGGAGGGTCGCGTAAGGTGTTCATGGGCTGCCTCGAATTGGTCTTGTCGCACCGATGGTGCGGCAACGCCGCGGGGCGCGCCAACCCCCCGAATGGATGATTCCGCCGTGGGAAACCACTGACTCTTGTGCCGGAAACCGCGATGTACGGGGCGCTAAACTACGCCCCGCTGCGGGTGTAGTTCAATGGCAGAACGGCAGCTTCCCAAGCTTCATACGAGGGTTCGATTCCCTTCACCCGCTCCAAGGACAATGGAGGTTCTGCACGGCTTGTTGAAAAACTGGGGTCAACACGCGTCGACCTTGAACTCGACCCGCCGATCGAGCGCGTCGCGCATGTCGTCCGTTCCGGTGCCGATCAGGTTTTCGCGAAATCCCATGCCCGACGCGCGAGTGCGGGTCGAGAGCTCGGGTGATTCGGATTCAAGGCGCTGCTTGATGTACAGCGCGCGCCGCTGCGACAGTTGATCGTTGTACTGTTCGCTGCCGGTGCGGCTCGTGTGGCCGACGACGTGCAGGCAGGCCCTGCTCGTCGCAGCCTGCTTGGCGATCTGGCGCAGCCAGAAGTCGTAGGCGCTACTCACCTTCTGGTCGGGCCAGAAGTCAGTGGAATTCGCCTTGAACAGGAACTTCACGCCGAGGTTGCGGCTCGCGAGGCCCGACGCGACCACGCGTCCGAAGGCCTGTTCGGCCTCGGCGGCGCGCCCGAGCCGCCAGTTGGCGAGATAGATGCCGTTGTGCACGCGAATCTGGTCGCCGCCGCTGGCGGAGAGCGCCTGCGTGTACAGCGCGAGCGATTGCTCGATGCGGTCGGCGTTGTAGGCGTTC
>Ga0184637_10000299_pt1 | contig 36715 bp, 36 predicted proteins | sample PLM3_127_b2_FD_133143 | JGI IMG/M metagenome (GOLD analysis project Ga0184637, IMG submission 133143) | Groundwater sediment microbial communities from an aquifer in East River, Colorado, USA - PLM3_127_b2 | ecosystem: Environmental > Terrestrial > Soil > Riparian zone | place: USA: East River... | reverse complement strand
CGAGTTCCAGGCGGCGCAGAAGCTCTCCGACGCGGCCGACATCATCAGCCAAAACCCGGCGACCCTGCAGCTCCGCTACCTCCAGACGCTGCTCGAAATAGGCGTGAACCAGAACTCGACGGTCGTCTTCCCGCTCCCGATCGACATGCTGAAGCCGTTTGTCGGCGGCGGTGGCGGAGCGAACCCGTCGGACGCCGGAACCTGACGCCCCCCACTCCCGTGGCGGCGTGAGCGCGCCCGAGGTCCGGATCGACCAGCTCACCGGCCTGCGCTCGGTGCTCGCCCCGGGACGCGCAGAGCGCCCCGACGCGTTCGCGGGCGCGCCCGTTGCGCCGCGCACCAAGGAGGGCGACTGCCCGTTCTGCGAGGGACACGAGCAGCGCACCCCGCCCGAGGTCTACGCGGTCAGGCCCGGCGGGGGGGAGCCCGACTCGCCGGGCTGGACCGCGCGCGTCGTCCCGAACCTCTACCCCGTCCTCGGGGGTGCGGACGAGGGGGAGGCCCCCGAGCCGCCCGAGGGCTTCGCGAGCCCCGCGGATCCGCTTCGCGCTTCCTCGCGCGGGGCGGAGCCGGACCCCTTCGTCGCATCGGCAGCCAGCGGAGCGCACGAGGTGATCGTCAACGCTCCGGGGCACGTCGCGTCGCTGGCCGAGCTCGACGAGGAGCGCTTCGCTGGCGCCGTCGAGGCGTGGCGGGAGCGCATGCGCGCCCATGCCGGGGTCGCCTACTGTCACCTGATCGTCAACGAGGGCCGCGACGCCGGTGCCTCGCTCGAGCACACGCACGCGCAGCTCTACGCGCTCGACTTCGTCCCGATCGCGGTTGCTCGCGAGCGCGAGCGCTTTAGCGCCTATCACGAGCGCACGGCGGGCGGCCACCTGCTCGAGGACGTCTCCGCGGAGGAGGTGCGCCGCCGCGAGCGGCTGGTGGCGATCGACGACGAGGCGATGCTGGTCGCGCCCTGGGCGTCGCGCTCGCCGTTCGAGCTGCGGGTGATCCCGCGCCGGCCGGCGGCCAGCTTCGAGCACGACGGTGCGTCGGGGACGGGGATGATCCGAAGGGCGCTGATCGCGCTCGCCGAGCTGCTGGGCTCGCCGCAGCTCAACCTCTGGGTGCGCACGGCCCCGCGGGGCGCCGACGAGTTCCACTGGCATCTGGACATCCTCCCCCGGCTCACGGTTCGCGCCGGGTTCGAGATGGGAACCGGCGTCGAGGTCAACGTGTATCCGCCCGAGCGGGCGGCCGCGGATCTGCGTACGGTGCTCGAATGAGCCCCCCGATCGGGCGCCCGTTTCCCCGCTTCATCGCCGACTCCGCGCAGGAGAAGCGCCCGTACGGGCGCTGGGCGGAGCGGCTGCGCGGGGAGCTCGAGCGTGCCTGCGAGCCGCTCGTCGAGGAGGCCGGTGCCGTGCTCGACCTGGAGACCGTGGAGTGGTTTCCGGAGCGGGGCTGGGGCGGCAGGGTGTACGTGCCGTTCACCGGTCGCGGCGCGGAGTCCGAAGGCACCGGGCCGGTGGAGTACTTCGGCCATGTGTCGTTTACGCGGCCCGAGGGCGGCGAGCCGGGGGACATGCGGGCAAGCGCCGACTTCACGGACGTGGTCGCCGAGGACAACCCGGAGTGGCGGATCGACCTCAACGACGACGTGATCGGAGCGTGGCACGCGGACGGCGACCGCGGGGGCGAGGTGACCCTGGTCTGGGGCGTGCCGCTCATGCGCGGCTCCGTCGCCGCGACCGCCGAGCTCGACGGCGAGCCGATCGACCAGGCGCCGCTCGACGACGGGCGCTTCACGCTCCTAGCCGTGGACGCCGTGAAGGGCTTCGGCGACGACCTTTATCTCGAGGTCGCGCTGTGGGACCGCCGCCTCAAACGGCTCGCGGCGGAGAGCCTCTACGATCAGCCGGAGTGAGCGCGGCGAGGCTCAACTGAGAGAGGCGGGTCCGTCGGACCCGCCTCTCGCCAGCTGTGGGACGGGGCGCGGGGCTACGGGTAGGTGACGGTTCGGCCCCCGCTGTCTCCGACTCCCTCGATCACCTTGCGCCCGGCGGCGTGGTCGGAGCTGCGGTTCTTGCTCGACAGGAAATGACCGCCGGTGTCTCCGAAGCACGTTTCCGGCTTCAGACGGCCGAACAGATGCGACGCAGGCTGGCCGGCCTTGATCCGCCAGATCCAGATCCGCTCGCAGTCGTAGGGCTGGCCGAGCACCAAACCGTAGATATGACCAAGGCACCTCACCTTGTGCGCGGTGAGGCCCTTGCACGGCAGTGCCGCTGCGCCAAGACAGCCCGGATAGAGGTCCGGCCTGTTGACGCACAGCGCGAACGACTCGTCGAGCGTCGCCTGCGCCGCCCGCTTCTTGCTCAAGAAATGGGCGTCGGCCGCCGAGGCAATGCCGAGCGTCAGCACTGTGGCGAGCACCAGGACGAAAGTCGTCGTTCTCCTCACAAGCACCTCCCTTTCTCAGCTGGCCTCCGTGGCCAGACAGGGGGTCACAGATTACGGCGGCCTGCCCCGGCTTGCTGCGCGGAGCCTCTACGATCAGCCGCAGTAGCGGCCCCGGTAGCTCAGCTGGATAGAGCGACGCCCTCCTAAGGCGTAGGTCCCAGGTTCGAATCCTGGTCGGGGCGTCCAGCCCTACCTCAGCACCTTCCACCTGAACCCCGCCGGGGTGGGGTCGACGTTGCCGGCCAGGTCGACGGCCCGTGCCTGGAACCGGTGCCCGCCGGGCTCGACCCTCAGCTTCTGCCGTGGGCCGCAGCTCTCGAAGCGGCTGCGGTCGAGCTTGCACTCGAACCTCGTCACGGCCTCGCTCGCCCGCAGCTTGAACCTCGCTCTGCGCTTCCTGGTGCGTTTCTTCGGTCCCTTCACGATCCGGGTCCTGGGCGCCGCCGCGTCCAAGACGAAGGCCTTGAAGACCATGTCGTTCGTCCCGCCCTGGAACGCCGTGAACAGCCCCGCTTGCGAGCTGCTCTGCAGCAGCACGCCGGAGCAGTCGTTCCCCTCCCGGTAACCGACGCCGATGTCGCTCGAGCCGGGCCGCGTGATCACGAGCTCGTACTCGCGACGCGGGGAGCCCCCCGACACGATCGTCGCCGGATCGGCGAAGCTCCCGGTGATCGTCGACGGTCCGTCCGGCACCGTGGAGTCCGGGACCGTCGTCGAGGCGAGGACCTGCTGGCTCGGAGCGCCGATCGGGAGCACCACGCTGAGGACGACCTGCATGATCCAGTCGCCGCTGGACCCAGGTGCCTTGGCGATGTCGACCTGGGCGGTGGTCAGCGTGCCGCTGACCTCGGGGACGAAGGTCTGCGCGTACCTGTAGCTGCCGGGGCCGGAGGCGGAGCTCTCCGGCGGCCCGTCGCAGCTCGCAAGCAGGGTCGGTTGAGCGGCGGTCTCGCTCGCCCGCGCCTCGGTCATCGCATGCGCGGCCGGCCCCCCTGAGGCCAACAGGCCGGTGGCGATCATCAACCCGAGCCAAAGCCGCGCCCGCGCCGACCCCCGCGTGCAGGATTGTGGGTCCATGCTCTCCCTGCGCCAGCCTACTGACGGGTCCGCCGGGCCCAGCCCATCGTCACAGGACGGTGAGCTGAAGCAGCGCGCCGATCGCCCCGCAGCCGAGCATCACGTAGAGCACGGTCAGCTTTGAGTGGAAGCGGTACAGGGCGAGGAACGCGGCGATCGCGATGAGCGCGCTGGGCACGTCGACCACGCCCGCCTTGACGATCTCGACGGTGACGGCGGCGATCAATCCGATCACCCCGGCGGCTACCCCGAGCAGGAACGGGCGCACGCGTGGGTTCTCGGCCACCGAGACGAGGGTCCGCTGCAGGAAGATCGGGAACACGAAAGCCGGCAGGAAGATCCCGACCGTCATCGCGAGGCTGCCCGCCACGCCGCCGGCGAGGTAGCCGACGAAGGTCGAGAAGATGATCAGCGGCGCGGGGAGGATGCCGCTCAGGGCGAGTCCGTCCAGGAACTCGCTCTCCGTCAGCCAGCCTTGCACGTCCACGGCGCTCTCCTGAAGGAAGGGGATCACCGTGTAGGCGCCGCCGAATGTGAACAGGCCTGCCTTCAGCCCCTCGAAGAAGATCTCCGCCGTCAGCGACACGGTGACCGCTCCGAGGGCGACGATCGCGGCGGCCAGCGGCGCGATCGAGATCGAGTGTGCCCGCCCCGCCCGGGCTTCCGCCGCCGTCCACAGCCAGTAGGCGAGGCCCGAAGCGGCCAGCACGAGCGGGAAGCTGACCGAGGCCGATAGCGTCAGGGCGAGGCTGACGACCGCGAGCAAGGCCAGCGGGACGTCACTGATGAAGGACCGGCTGAGCCGGACGACGGCGATTGCGACAAGCGCCCCGACAGCCGCCTTGAGGCCGTAGAACAGCTCCTCGAACCCCTCGTCGAGTCCCGCCTCGACGTACAGCACCGACAGCAGCAGCATGAGGAGGAAGCCGGGCAGCATGAAGCCGAGGCCCGCCGCGAGCCCACCCAGCTTCCCGCCGCGCAGGCGGCCGAAGTACACGCACAGCTCGTGCGCCTCGGGCCCGGGGAGGACCTGATAGACGGCCAGGGTCTTCCGGAAGCTCTCCTGCGAGACCCAACCCTCCTCATCCACGCACTCCCGCTTGATCATCGCGATCTGCGCGGCCGGGCCACCCCAGGCGAGGGCGCCGAACTTGAGGAAGCGCAAGAAGATGGAGCGGGTCAAAGGGTCTAAGTTAGGGGTGGAGCCAACCCAAGGAGGATGCCGATGAGGAAGCTGAGCATGGCCGTGGTCGTCGCGCTTGCGGGCGCCGCCGCGCTGGCGGCGATCAGCCTTGGCGACGAGGAATCGAGTCGGCCGGTAGCGCTGGATCGCAGCTTCGAGCGCCTGCCCCTGCATTCGGTGGACACCCCGAGCGCGTCCGCGGCCGGCTCGGTCGGGGCGAGCGCGAGGGGGAAGCCGAAGGTCAAGTACTTCGAGACGGGCGCCTTTGCGGTACCGGCCGCGGGCACCGACGTCTTCACCAGCTGTCCCTCCAATCACAAGGCGCTGTCGGGCTACTTCCTGACCAGCGCAGGCATTCCGCTCGACCTCTCCGCGATTGGCGCCGAGTCGCAAAGGGATTGGGAGTTCGGCCTGCTCAACTTGACCGGCGCGCCCGGGCAGGCGATCGTCGGGGTCGTGTGCGGAAAGAACCTCTAGCGGTCCGGCCGATCCGGATATAGATCGTCGATCGTCAGCAGGGCGCTGAACGGCGCCCCGCCGGCCGCCTCGATCGCCTCGGAGCCCCCCGCGAGGCGGTCGACGACGCACAGCGTGCCGCGGACCTCGAGCCCCTCGGACTTGATCCTCTCGATCGCTCGCGCGGTCGATCCCCCCGTCGTGACCACGTCCTCGACCACCAGGCACGGCGTGCCCGCCTCGAGGTCCGGTCCCTCGAGCCAGCGCTGCAGCCCGTGGTCCTTGAGCTGCTTGCGGACGAAGAACGCGGCGAGGCCGTCGCCTCCGGGCACCGCGAGCGCGGCGCACGCGATCGGGTCGGCGCCGATCGACATCCCGCCCACCGCCGTTGCGCCGAGCTCGGCGGCGCTCGCCGCGACCAGCTCGCCGGCCGCGCGGAAGGCGCGCGGCCGCAGTAGCGCGCGCTTCGCGTCCACGTAGTAGGAGGCCGTGCGCCCGCTGGCCAGCGTCACCTCTCCGATCACGAGCGCGTGGGCGCGCAGCTCCTCGAGCAGCACCTCCCTCGCGTCGGTTGCCATCGCCGTTAGCCGAGCGCCTCGCGAAAGCCCTGGCGCCAGCTCGGATAACGCGGCGTCCAGCCAAGCTCTCGCTTTGCCTTCGCGTTCGAGGCGCCGCGTAGCTCGGTGGCCATGAAGGCGATGAATGGCCCCACGAACATCCTCGCTACCCAGCGCGGGACGCGCCGGGGCGGTTTCGCGTCCAGCGCCTGCGCGTAGACGGGCAGCCATTCGCGCATCGGCGCCGGCTCGTCGTCGGTCACGTTGTAGATGCCCGGCTCCCCGCGGTCGAGCGCCGCCATCGTCGCGGAGGCGACGTCGTCCACGTGGGCGAAGGAGAAGACCCCCGTGCCCTGGCCGACGATCGGGTAGCGGCGCCGGCGCACCTCGCGCGCCGTGTAGCCGTCGGCGGCAAACGAGGTCCCGGGGCCGTACCAGAACCCGAACCTGAGCACCAGGCCCTCCAATCCCTCGGTCTCGGTCGTCGCCCGCTCCATCGCGACCGTGGCCGCAACGCTCTTGTCGAAGGGAGGTGGCGCGTCCGCGTTGACGGGATCCTCTTCGCTCCTCGCCGGCCCGCCCTGGGGCGCGTACAGGAAGGCGACGCTCTGGGCGACGATTCGACGCGCACCGGCCGCGCGGGCAGCGTCGGCGAGGTTGGCCCCACCCTCCTCACGGATCCTGTCGTTGGCCGCATAGGCCCGCTTCAGCTTCCGCGGGTTGAGCTCCTGGGGGAGGTCCGTGAGGTGGTTGACGACCACGTCGGGCCGCGCCTCGGCCACCGCCGGGCGCACCGCGTCCGCATCGAGCGCGTCGCATACGACCGGCTCCGCACCCGCGGCGCGGAGCGCGTCGGCCTTTCCCGGCGAGCGGGTCATCCCGGCGACCTCGTGCCCGGCCTCGAGGAGCATCGGGAGAAGCCGCCTGCCGATCGCGCCGGTGGCGCCGGCGAGCAGGACCCTCACGAGGGCTCAGCGCCGCCGCGGTCGGCCGCGCGGAGGTCGGCGCGCGCCGCGACGAACGCGAGCCAGGCGAGGGTGATCCCGGTGAGCAGGATCGCGACGAAGTCCGCGGGGCCAACCCAGTCCGGGTCGGACTCCCCGGTGTCGATCAGGTGGTTGACGGCGTGCGCCAGGTACCAGATCGCCGCGACGAGCAGGACGGGAAAGCGCCACGAGGGACGGCGTGCCGCCACGAGCAGCCCGATCCCGATCGCCAGCGGGAAGGTCGCGTTGTCGCGGATGTAGTGGTCGTTCTGGGCGCCGAACCCGGCGACCGCATCGAAGAACGAGCTCGGCGAGACGATCATCCAGGCGGCGAGCGCGAGCTGGGAGGCGCCGAGGACGATGAGGACCGCCCGGAAGCTGGAGTCGCTCACCTCAGTAGACGTAGATCGACATCCCGATCGACACCCAGTTGTAGATGCTGACGGCATCGGCGATCGGCGTGCGCACGCAGCCGTGACTCGCCGGACTGGTCGGGACGGAGTGGTAGCCGTGGACCGCGTAACCGCCGCGGAAGTAGGTCGAGTAGTACATGCCGACGCTGTTGAAGCCCGGCTGGCGGCGATAGAAGCGGAAGTGGCCGCGGATCGTCGGCGTCGCGGACGCGCCGGTGGAGACGTGGTAGGTCCGCTGCGCCTTGCCGTTGTCGGCGAGCACCAGGACCTGGCGGCCGATCGACACCTCCGCGTGCTTGCCCGCTCCGGGGTACTTGAGCTTGTAGGCGCCGCGGCCGCCGGCAATCGTCTTGTAGATCCCGGAGGTCCCGCGCGTCGTTCGCGCCATCCCGTGGACCTTGCGATAGGCGAGCACCGCGCGCCCGGTCCGCTCGCTGAAGCGGCGGCCGTTGGAGGGCACGTAGCCCTGCTTGTCGAGCAGGCGGTTGAAGAGCTTCACGTCCTTGCCGCGCTCCCCCCGGTGCAGCGAGGGATAGCGGGGCTTGAACTTCTCGCTCTGGGCGCTGGCGGCGCCGAGCATCGTGTTGCCGTCGAGCTCAGCGGTGGCCACGTAGTGCCCCGGCTCAACGAGGGCGGGGCTCTTGAGGTCGAACTGTCCCGTGTCGCCCCCCGCGTGGGTGACCGGCACGACCTCCTTCTTGACCGTCTTGCTCCCGCGCTCCAGCGCCACCGTCACCTGCTGGTCGGGGCGCCACGGGTGCAGCGTGCCGAGGATCCGCACGCGATGGGCGACTCGGACCTTCCCCTTGTGCACGCCCTTCAGCTTCAGATCGAGGCTCGCCGTCTGCTCGGGCGGCAGCGTCGGAGGCTCGGGAGCGGGCTCACCGGGTGTGGGGTCCGGCGGCTTGGGCAGCTTGTCGCCGGCGAGCGCCGGGGCGGGCGCGAGCAGCGCGATCAGGGTGATCGCTGCTGCAACGATGTACCCCTCCCGGATCTTCACGAGCGGCGCGCATTCTATTCCAACCACGCGGCGCGCAGGCCAAGACCGGCGGGCCTACGCGACCAGCCGGCTGCGAAGCGCGCGCACCGGGACGTAGAAGAGCACGAGGCTCACGATCGCGAGCCAGGCGGCGTGCGCGAGCACCTCGAGGCCGTCCGGCCCGGTCGCCATGCCGCGGGTGATCTCCACGAGGTGGTAGAGGGGCATGAACCACGCGACCACCTCGACCCAGCCCGGGAGGCGCTCGAAGGGGAAGAAGATCCCCGAGAACAGGAACATCGGCGTGATCCCGAGCGTGAAGAAGTAGCTGTACAGGTCGATCTTCGGGATCAGCGACGTGAACGTGTACCCGATCACCGAGAAGCACAGCCCCCCGAGCAGGACGAACGCTGGGATCAGGATCGCCCACGGCGAGCTGATCAGCCCGAATGCCGTGACGATGAGCAGGAAGCTGGTCCCGTACACGGTCGCGCGCGATGCGCTCCATGCGAGATCGCCGGCGACCAGGTCCTGCACCTCGACCGGCGTCGCCAGCACCGCGTCGTAGAGGCGGCTCTCGTTCATCCGCAGGTAGACGTTGTAGGTCGTCTCGAACGACGCGGACCACATCGCGGCCGAGGCGATCAGGCCCGGCGCGATGAAGTCCTCATAGGCGACGCCGTTCACCCTCGCGACGTAGGTGCCGAGGCCGAAGCCGAGCGCGACGAGGTAGAAGAGCGGGTCGACGAACTGGGGCAGCAGCGCGCCCTTCCAGATCTTCGAAAACACCTGCGCGTTGCGCCTCCACACGGCGGCCGCGTGACGCGGCGAGAAGATCAGGTCGCGCAGCGGCATCCGCGGCCCGAGGCCCGCGTAGCTCCTCTCCGACATCGCGCTCATGTCTGATCACTCCCGCAGGGATCTTCCGGTGAGTCGCAGGAAGACGTCCTCGAGGGTCGCACGGCGGACGAGCGCCGACTCGTGGGGGAAGCTGCGCTGGTCGATCTCGGCCAGCAGCTCCTCGGCGTCCGACGTGTACAGCATCAGCGACTCCTCGGCCAGCTCGTGGCCGTCGAGCCGGCCGTCGAGGGCGGCGAGCAGAGCGTCCGCGTCGCATCCCTCCGCCAGCTGCAGCTCGAGCACCTCGCGCCCCACGTGCTCCAGCACCAGCGCCCCCGGCTCCCCCTCGGTGACGATCCTGCCGTGGTCCATGATCACGAGCCGATCACAGAGCCTCGCGGCCTCCTCCATGTAGTGCGTGGTCAGCAGCAGGGTCACGCCGCGGCGCTTGAGGCGGTCGAGCGCCCGCCACACGGCGAGCCGGGCCTGCGGGTCGAGCCCCGTTGTTGGCTCGTCGAGCACCACCACGTCCGGCTCGTTGATCAGCGCTCGCGCGACGAGCAGGCGTCTCTTCATGCCTCCGGAGAGGGCCCAGACCCGGTCGTCGCCCCGCTCGTCGAGCACGGAGAAGGCGAGCAGCTCCTCGGCGCGCCTGCCGGCCACCGCCGGGTCGATCCCGAAGTAGCTGGCGTGGACGAGCAGGTTCTCGCGCACGGTCAGCTCCCCGTCGAGGTTGGTCTCCTGCGGCACGACGCCGAGCCGCTGCTTGATCCGCCGGCGCTCCCGGGTCGCGTCCATCCCCAGCACGGCCAGCTCGCCGCCGTCGATCGAGGCTAGCCCGTAGATCATCTTCATTGTCGTCGTCTTGCCGGCTCCGTTCGGGCCGAGGAAGCCGAAGCAGATCCCCGGCTCGACCACGAAGTCGATCCCGTCGAGCGCGACCCTTCCGTCGTAGCTCTTGCGAAGCCCGGCGGCGACCACGGCCACGGAGGGCTGTGAGGGGCCGGGCGTCATGTCGAGGTCACGATCACGAGCGCGATCGCGTTGTTGATCGTGTGCAGCAGGATCGGCGGCCACAGCGAGCCGGTGCGCTCGTACAACCATGCCAGCAGCACTCCGAGCACGGCGAGCTGCGGTACCACCCCGATGCTGTCGGGGCCCGTGTAGTGGAGGAGGCCGAACACCCCCCCGGACACGGCCGCCGCGGCCCACACCGGAAGCGTGCGCCGCAGCCCTCCGTACATGAAGCCGCGAAAGAACATCTCCTCGGAGAGCGGCGCGAGGGCGATGATCAGCACGCCCGCGATGATCGGGCCCACCCCGCCCTCGTCGAAGCCCAGGTCGCGCGTGACGTCTTCCTGCTCGGGCTGCACGAGCGTGGCGTAGACGGCGGCGAAGACGATGTAGGCCAGGTAGGTGAGCGCGGCGATACCCAGCGCGGAGCCCGCGAAGCCGCGCAGCCCGAGGCCCCGCAGGGCCGAGCGCGGCGAGCTCAGCCCGCCCGCGAAGCCCAGCGCGACGCCGATCAACGTCACGGCGAGGAGCCCCTGAATGGCGAGCTTCGAGGCGAGGCTCTCGAGCTCGGGATCGAAGGCGGAGATCACGATCGAGCCGACCGTCAGCGCGCCGATCACGGCGAGGGTTCCCCACAGCACCGTGAGCGGTGTGAACCGGCCCTCGGGAATGCCTATTGAGTCTGACCACGGATTGGAGCTGCGTGGCGGCGTGGCGGGCGCCGGCGTGGCGGGCACGGTGGCGGGCGCCGGCGGGTGAGGGTTCGAGCCGGTGGTGGCCTGCTGGGTCCGAACCGCGACCGGAGCCGGCCGATCGCGGACGACGACGCTGTGCGCGAACCGGTCGCCCAGCCGCTGGCCTCTCTCAGACGTCGCGATCAGGATCGGCCCGATCACGATCACGTCGAGAAGGCGAACCAGGTTGCGCACGCTGGCGGGACCGAAGCGCAGCCGCTCGCCGTCCTCGCTCTCGACGCGGATGCTGCAGATCGCCTTGCCCAGCGTCTTGCCCCACTTCCACTCCGTGAGCCAGAAGTAGTTGAAGGCGACCGAGAACAGGACGATGAAGATCACGCCGACCACCAGCGGCTCCTCGTCGTACGTCCGCTCCGGGATGCTGGCCGCGATCTGGCCGAGCAGGATCAGCCACACGAGGCTGTCCAGGAAGAAGGCCAGGGTGCGCGGCCCAAGCCCGGCGTAGGCCACCTGCTGAGCCCCGGCGTCGCTCACGACTCCAGATACTGCTCGATCTGGCCCAGCGAGGCGATCCGCGCCTGCTCGCGGTCGCGCTCGCCAGGTGCACCGGGCGAGCCCTCGCGGTCGAGCAGCAGCGCCCTGATCCCCGCCGCGCGCGCTCCCTCGACGTCGTCGGCTAGGGTGTCGCCGACGTGAAGGGCCTCGCCGGGCGCGCATCGCGCGATCTCGAGCGCCCCCGCGAAGATCGCCGGGTCGGGCTTGCGCGCCCCGGCCTCCGCGGACGAGACGACGCCGTGGAGCGCGCCGCCCAGCCCGCAGCGCTCGAGCACGCCCGGCAGCGAGCAGTCCCAGTTCGAGACGCAGACCACGCTCAGCCCGCGCTCGCGCAGGCCCGCGAGCGCGGGTGCGGCGTCGGGGTAGGCACGGAAGCGGATCGCCGCCATCAGCGTGTCGACATCGACCGTTCGCCCCAGCTCGCGCGACAGCACCGCCGCGCAGCGACTGCGAAGCTCCGCGAGGGAGACCGGGTCCCGTCCCTCGTCGCTGTGCTCGCGGTAGTAGCGCATCTCGGCGCGCACCGCCGCCTCCAGACGATCGGCGGGAACGCCGTCGCCCAGCGCCTCTCCCAGGTGCATCCAGGGCGGCTCGAGCTCGACCAGGGTGCCGAGCGCGTCGAGGAGGACCGCGCGGGTCGGTGGCATCAGCGCACCCATTGTGGTCAAAGGGCCGTGCCGGCTTGCTGGCCGTGGCGCCCGTCCCCTCCCAGCGGGTACCGTGCGCGACGTGGAGTCGGGCTTCTGGGACGAGCACGGCGGCGAGATCTCAGCGGCGATCACGCTCGTGGTGACCGTGGTGGTCGCGCTGCTCGTCGATCGGCTGGTGCTGGCGCGCGCGAGGCACGTCGCGGAGCGCATTGCCGAGACGGGCGTCTCGCGCACAACCCAGACCCGGCTTCAGGTCGTGCGCCGGCTCGTCTTCGTGGTCATCCTCGCGATCGGCATCGCCCTTGCCCTCAGCCAGTTCGCCTCGATCAGGCGACTGGCGACCGGGATCCTCGCCTCCGGGGCTCTGCTCGGGCTCGTGATCGGGTTCGCGGCGCGACACACGATCGCCAATCTGGTCGCCGGCATCCTCGTCGCGATCACGCAGCCGATCAGAATCGGCGACCGGGTCAGCTTCGAGGAGGAGACCGGTCGCGTCGACGACGTCACCCTCAGCTTCACCTACATCGACACCGGTGACGGGCGGCTGATGGTGGTGCCGAACGAGAAGGTCGTCAGCGGCGTGCTGTTCAACCACTCGACTGGCGACCAGGCGGCGCCGGTCATGGCGTCGGTGTGGTTACCGGGCGACGCGGACCTGCCCGCGGCGCGCCGCGCGCTCGAGTCCGCCGGCGCGGCGAGCATCGCGGTAGCCGAGATCACCCCTGAAGGCGTCCGCCTCGAGGTGGGAACGGCCCGGGAGCAGGGCCGGACGCGAACCGGAGACGAGGAGGCGGCGCTGCGCGAGCGGGCGCAGCGGGCGCTCCGCGAGGCGGGGCTGCTGCCCGAGCCGGAGTAATCCTTGCCGTCCGGGCGCGACAGGGCCTGCCCGCGCTCCGACCTGGCTAGTCTTTTCAGGCTATGACGGCGCGGGCCCGCAGCAAGAGGCACCGGCGCTCGGGCAGGAAGGGCAGCAAGGTCCTCCTCGGCCTGGGCGTCGTCGGGGCCGGGATCGCGATCGTTGTCCTGAGCATCGGTGTGTGGGCGCTGAGCGTCGCCGCCGAGGCACCGCCGATCGAGGAGCTGAAGCCGGTCGACAGGGGGACCAGCTCGGCTGTCTTTGCCGCCGACGGGAGCCGGCTCGGATTCATCCAGTCGGACGAGTCACGCACGCCGATTCCCCTCAAGAAGATCCCCGAGGAGCTGCAGGAGGGGACGATCGCGATCGAGGACGAGCGCTTCTACCAGCACAGCGGCGTGGACCTCAACGCGATCGCGCGCGCCGCGATCGAGAACATCGAGGCGGGGGAGGTCGTCCAGGGCGGCTCGACGATCACCCAGCAGCTGGTCCGCAACCTCTACATCTCCGATCCGGAGCGCGACCTGGAGCGCAAGATCCGCGAGGCGAAGCTCGCCGAGGAACTCGAGGAGGCGCACTCCAAGGACTGGATCCTGGAGCAGTACCTGAACTCGGCCTCCTACGGCACGATCGAGGGCCGCACGGCCGTCGGAGCCGAGGCGGCCTCGCAGACGTACTTCAACAAGCCGGCCGAGGAGCTGAAGCTGACGGAGTCCGCGCTGCTCGCCGGGCTGCCGCAGTCGCCCTCCCGGTTCAACCCGTTCATCAACCCGACCGGCGCCCTCGAGCGCCGCAACGAGGTGTTCCAGAAGATGGCCGAGCAGGGCTTCATCACCGACGAGGAGGCCGACCGCGCCTCGCAGGCGGGTCTCGGCCTGGAGCGCGGCTATCGCTACACGACGATCCGCGAGCCCTACTTCTTCGACTACGTCCAGCAGGAGCTGATCGACCGCTACGGGGTGGCGACCGTGCGCCAGGGCGGGCTCAAGGTCTACACGACGATCCAGCCCGAGCTTCAGGCGGCCGCCCGCCAGGCGATCGTCGATCACGGCTACACGTCCGATCCCGCGGCGGCCGTGGTCTCGGTCGATCCGTCGAACGGCTACATCGTCGCGATGGCGTCCTCCGGGAGCTACCAGGAGAGCAACTTCAACCTCGCCGCGCAGGGCCACCGCCAGCCGGGGTCGGCGTTCAAGGTGTACGTGCTGTCCACGGCGATCCGCCAGGGCGTCAACCCGGACACGACGAGCTACGAGTCGAAGCAGCTCGATCTGAACCTGCCCGAGTACGGCCCCTGGGAGGTGAGCACCGCGGAGGGCAGCGAGTGCAACTGCCCGATGACGATCGCCGAGGCGACGCAGGCGTCGGACAACACGGTGTTCGCCCAGATGGACCTCGACCTGGGCCCGGAGAACGTGCGCGACACCGCGTATGACATGGGCATCCAGACGAAGCTCGACGCCGTCCCCGCCGAGGGGATCGGGGGCATGCGGATCGGCGTCACGCCGCTGGAGATGGCCAACGGGTCCGCGACGCTGGCCAGCGGCGGGATCCGCAACACGCCGACGGCGATCACCAGGGTGGAGTTCCCCGACGGAGAGGTCGACGAGCCCGAGCAGGGCGAGCGAACGCGCGTGTTCTCCGACGGCGTCGCCTCCGAGGTCACGGACATCCTGAAGACGGTGATCACTGGCGGCACGGGCACGGCCGCCAACATCGGCTGTCCCGCGGCCGGCAAGACGGGGACGACCGACGACTTCACCGACGCGTGGTTCGTCGGCTACACGCCACAGCTCTCAACCGCGGTCTGGGTGGGGCATCCGAACGCGCGCACGTCGCTCGGCTACAGCGCCTTCGGCGGCACCTTGGCGGCCCCCATATGGCACGACTACATGCTCACCGCCAAGGGCGACTTCTGCGACGACTTCCCGCCGGCCGAGGACCAGGTCGAATGGCAGCCGTTCTACGGCGAGTACACGACCAACGGCTCCGGAAGCGGCTACTCGTACGGGGACAGCTCCTACGACACCGGGACGACCACGCCAAGCACCGGCGGGACTGGCGACTACGACTCGGGCGCGTACGCGCCGGGCATCCAGCCCGGGGCGGACACCGCGCCGCCCGTCGGCGGCAACTGACCTCGAGCCCCCGCGCCCGCCGGCGGATCGGCGGAGCGCTGGCCCTGGTCGTGCTCGCCGCCGCGGCGGTCCCACTCGCCGCGCCCGGGGAGGCGCTCGTCCCGGGCGCCGCCGAGGGGGCGCCGCGGTGGCTCCTCGGCGTCTACGGGGGCGGGCTGGGGCTCGGGGGCAGCGCGTACCTCGCGGTGCTGACGGTCGCGTTCGTCGCCTATCTCGGGGTGGCGGCCACCGCGGAGACGCTGGGGCGGCGGCTGGTCTGGGGGGCGATCATCGCCCTCGTCGCCGGCTTCGCGCTGGCGCCCCCGCTGCTCTCCCTGGACGTCTTCGGCTACATCGCCTACGCGCGGCTCGGGGCGGAGCACGGGCTCAACCCCTACGACGCAGTCCCGGCGGCCCTTCCCGGCGATCCGGCGGCATCGCGGGTCGAGGATTTCCGCTTCGCGGTCAGCGTCTACGGGCCCCTGTTCACGCTCGCCACCTACCCGCTCGGCCTGGTGGGGGTCCCTGCCGCGCTGTGGGCGCTGAAGGCCGCGGCGGCCGCGGCGGTGCTCGGCGTGGCTGCGCTGACGGCGCGGCTCGCCGCGGCGCGCGGTGTGAGTCCCTGCGCGGCGGGGGCGTTCGTGGCCCTCAACCCGCTGGTGCTGGTCCACGTGGTCGGGGGAGCCCACAACGACGGGTTGATGGTGCTGGGGCTCGTCGCGGCGGCGGTCGCGATCGTGGCCGGGGTGGACGTGAGCGCGGGCGCCTCGCTGGTGCTCGGGGCGGCGGTCAAGGCCTCGGGCGCGTTTGCCGGCCCCTTCGCGCTGCTCGGCTCCACCCGTCGCGCCCGCCTGCTCGCCGGGGCGACGATCGCCGCCGCCGCCGCGGTCGCGGCGAGCCTTGCGCTGTTCGGGTCCGACGTGCTGAACGCGCTCGAGGTCATCGGCGGCAATCAGTCCGACAGCAGCCACTACAGCCTCCCCAGCACCGTGTCGAGGATCACGGGACTCGACCTCGAGCCGGTGCGATACGCCTTCCTCGCCGCCTACGCAGCTCTGGTCGCGTGGCTGGTCGCCTGGACGTTGCGGGGCGGGGACTGGGTCCGCGCTGCCGCGTGGGCTGGCGCCGGCCTGCTCGTCGCCAGCGCGTGGCTCGTCCCCTGGTACCTGATCTGGGCGCTGCCGTTCGCCGCCGTGGCGCGGGACCGCGTGCTCGTCGCTGTCGTGCTCGCGATCTGCGCCTTCCAGCTGCCCAACGCCCTGCCGCTTTAGTGGCCAGTCGCCTCGCCGTCCGGCTCGGCGCCAGAATGGCTTGGCATGGCCCGGCAGCCCGAGATGCGAGACGAGGGGGAGTTCGGCCTGATCGCGCGGCTCGCCGAGCGGCTCGCCCGTGCCGGGCGCCCCGAGCCGCCGGGGGCGAAGGTTCACGTGGGGATCGGCGACGACGCGGCGGTTACCGTGCCCGCCGGCGCGACGATCACCTCGACCGAGGCGCTGATCGAGGGCGCCCACTTCCGGCGCGACACGGCGCCGCCGCGCTCGATCGGCCGCAAGGCGCTCGCCGCGGCGCTCTCCGACCTGGCCGCGATGGGCGCAGCGCCGGGCGAGGCTTACGTGGCGCTCGGGATCCCGGACGATCTCGACGAGGCCGCCTGCCTCGAGCTCTACGACGGAATCGGGGCGATCGCCGCCGAGTCGGGGACCGCGGTGCTCGGCGGCGATCTGGCGCGCGCGCCGGTCCTCGTCCTCGCGGTCACGGTTGTGGGCCACGCGCCGTCGGGCGGCGCGGTGGTCGGCCGAGACGGGGCCTCCCCGGACCAGGCGCTCGCGGTCACCGGCGAGCTCGGGGGGGCCGCAGCGGGGCTGCTTCTGCTGGAGCGGCCCGAGCTCTCCTCCTCGCTCGACCCCGACGCGGCGGCGGCCCTGAGGGAGCGCCAGCTCGAGCCCTCGCCGCGGCTCGCCGCCGGTGCGGCGCTGGCCTCGACGGGGGCGACGGCGATGATCGACGTCAGCGACGGCCTCGGGGCGGACGCCGGCCAGATCGCCGCGGCGAGCGGGGTCCGCGCGGTGATCGAGCTCGAGCGCCTGCCCGTGCAGCCGGGCGTCGTGGACGTGGCGGCCGCGGCGGAGCTGGATCCGCGCGATCTGGCCGCCGCCGGAGGCGAGGACTACGAGCTCCTGGTCGCTCTGCCGATGGCCGGCGTCGAGGATGCGGCGGCTGCCGCATCCGCGGCTGGCACACCGCTACGCGTTATCGGGCGGACGGTCCGTGGCGAGGGCGTCGAGCTTCGGGAGCCTGACGGGTCGACCCGGCCGGCTTCTGGGTTCGATCACCTTCGGCATCGTCGATCAGGCGGCGGGCCCGATTGATCTCCCACAGCTTGCGCACGATCGTGCCCGCGACGTTGTTCGCGTTGACGGCGTAATCGCCCGCCGCGATCCGACGCCGCAGGGAGGACAGGTGCTGGTCGGTGAACGGCATGTAGCTCAGGGCCTCGGTACTAGCCAAGGTTCTTTACCTCACGCTCCTCATCGACTCGCTGGGCGCGAATCGTTAGCCCCGGGCGCTCCGAGGTCCGTCTCTCGTCCACCCCCCGGTGGACGCATGGGGGACCCCCTCGGGGCCGCCTCGACCGGTCGCCCCTCCACGTGGAGAGTCGTCGCTGTGGGGGGCGGGGCCGCGCGCGGAGATCCGCGGCTCTGGCGCCGGCCGCTCGGGAGCGAGCGCGGCAGCCAGCACGGCGAGCAGGCAGCCGGCCAGCAAGCACCCGAGCAGCGCCGCGCCGGGGCCGAGATTCCCTCCCCCGATCATCAGCAGCACGTGCCAGGGCACCGTGATCCCGACCTCGAGCCGCCCGGCGAGCCACACCAGCGCCACGAGCGCGGGCAGCAGCGAGACGCCGACGGCGGCGGCGGAGACGCCAAGCCGCCGCCGCACATCGCCGATCGTGGCGCCGAGCCACGCGTGCGCCGCCGGCACGGCGAGCAGGGCCAAGAACGGGTTCAGCAGCCACACCCCGAGCGCGGCGGCGCAGGAGACCACGCCGGTCGCGGTGGCCAGCCCCTGGGTGTCGCCACGACGCGGGACGCTGAACGGTTGCGCCGCCACCCACGCGGCCGCGGACCCGGCGGCGAGCAGCATCAGCACTACGGCGGCGCGCCAGTCGACACTGAAGCGGCCGGGGTCGTATGGGAATCGGGGGCGCGGCAGCACTCCCGTGATCGCGGCCACGTAGATGAGCACGAGCGCCGCGAGGAACGGCAGCGAGCGTCCGACCACCCAACCGAGATCGATCGGGCGAGCCCTGCCGCGGCGGAGCGCGCGCGAGAAGCCGTCGGTCGCCGCGACGGCGCCCGGCAGCAGCAAGGTGAAGACGAGCAGGGCGATCGACCAGCCGGGGACGAGGTTGTCGGCCACGGTCACGTAGGCGTCGGGCCCGTGGTCTGGGCGCCCCGGGAGGGCGTCGAGCGCCAGCACGATCGTCTGAGCCGCCTGGCCGAGCGCGGTCAGGGTCTTCTCGGAGAGCGAGACGGGGCCGTCCTCGCCGGGCGAGAGCGGCCGCTCTCCGGCGGAGCTGATCGCGACCGCGTCGATGCCCCGCTCGATCAGGGGAGCCTGCTCGCCCAGCCCGATCGGCAGCGCGAGGCGAAGCAGCTCCCCGAAGCTGCCCTGCGGCCCGGCCGGCCTTCCCAGCTGGGCCGAGACAGTTTCCGCGGCGGTGCGCGTGAGCTGAACCGCGGTGCTCTGGGGCCCCGCCGACCACGGGATCACGAACGGGGGCTCAGGCAGCGCCGCTCCCGGCTGGGAGATGACCAGCGCCGCATCCACCAGGTCGCGCTCCGGATAGTGCTCCGCGAACTCGCGCGCTCCGACCGCCCCGTCACCCGCGCCCGCGGTTGAGACGAGGACGAGCGTCTTGCTGTGGGAGGCGCCGCCGAAGCTCTCGGCGAGCTCGAGCAGCGCTCCCGTTGCCGCGGCGCTGCTCGCCGCCCCCGGGCCGGAGGCGGAGTCCCGTGGCGCCAGCACGACCAATCGGCGCTCGGACTCTCCCGGGAGCGTGGCGATCACGTTGCGCAGGTCAACGTCCTCCCCCTCGAAGCTGCTGGAGAAGCTCTGCTCGGAGACATCCGCGCCCCCGAGCTCGCCGAAGCGATCCGCGACGAGGTCGGCGACCGTGGCGTCTCCCTCGCTCCCGGGCGTGCGGTCCGGGCAGTCCCTGACGATGTCGCGCGCGGTCAGCGCGGCCGCCTCGCCGTCGAAGCCGCCGAGTGATACGGGAGCGCTGAGCGGCTCGGGCACCGGCTCGAGGGAGAACAGCATCAGGATCGCGGCGAGGAGCGCCGGAAGGAACGCGAGGCGATAGAGGCGGCGATCGATCACGCCCGCTGCACCGGTCGGACTACCCTTCTCTCATGGCGGAGGGATCGGCTCGAATCCTGCTGGTGGACGACGAGCAGGCGGTCCAGAAGCTGCTCTCCTACCCGCTCCGCAAGGAGGGCTACGACGTCGTTCCCGCCCACGACGGGCGCGAGGCGCTGGACCGGTTCGCGGAGCAGCGCTTCGACCTCGTGGTTCTGGACATCATGCTGCCGAAGCTGGACGGGATCGAGGTATGCCGGCGGCTGCGGAGCCGCAGCCAGGTGCCGATCATCATGCTGACCGCGAAGGACGACGAGATCGACAAGGTCCTCGGGCTCGAGATGGGGGCCGACGACTACATCACCAAGCCCTTCTCGGTGCGCGAGTTCCGAAGCCGGGTGAAGGCCGCGCTGCGCCGCTCGGAGATGCTGCGAACGGGCCCCGCCGCCGGCGAGCCGGTCGTCGCCGGCGAGCTGCGGATCGATTTCGAGCGGCGGCAGGTCACGGTTGGGCCCGGATCGATCCGCCTCACCTACGTCGAGTTCGAGCTGCTCGCCGCCCTTGCCACCAGCCCGGGGCGCGTTCACACGCGCGAGATGCTTCTCGAGCAAGTGTGGGGAGACTCCGGGTACCGCGATCCGCGCACGATAGACGTGCACATCCGCCATCTGCGCGAGAAGCTGGAGCGCGACCCCAAGGACCCCGAGTACCTGTTCACGGTGCGCGGCGTCGGGTACCGCTTCAGGGACCCCGAGTAGCCCGTGGCTCGCGAGACGAGCAGCCGCGTGCCGGGTGGGGGCTCGACGCTCGGGCGCCTGCCGCTGAACAGCGTCCGCAACAGGCTCGTGCTTCTGTTCTTCGCGATCACCACCGCGGCGATCGGGTTCGTGTACCTCTACGTCGTGCCCCAGCTTCGCTCCAGCCTCACCGCCGAGAAGCTCACGCGTCTCGAGGCGGCGGCGGGGGAACAGAGCGAGCGGGTGAGGCGGGCGCTGGACCGTGGCGCGTCGCAGACCCAGCTGCGGCGGCTGGTGCGGGAGCTCGCCCAAGAGACGGACGCGAGGGCGACGCTGCTCGGCCTGGAGCGGGGAGACGCGGGCTTCGCGCCGGCGTTCGTGATCGCCGACTCGGAGTTCGAGAGCACCGCGATCGAGCCCCGCTACACGGCGGCCGCCAACGCCGCGGCGAGCGGCAGCGTCAGCTCGGCGGTCGAGCGCGTGGACGGTCAGCGCATCGGCGAGACGGCGATCGCCGTCGGAACGAGCGGAAGGCCGCGCTGGGCGAGTGTGCTCTCGACCCCGCTGGAGGAGGTCGATGACAACGTCGCCCTGATTCAGCGCCAGATCCTGATCGCGGGGGCAATCGCGCTTGCCGCCGCCCTGCTTGCCGGCTACTTCGCCGCACGCGCTCACTCGCGCCGCCTCAGCCGCCTAGAAATTGCCGCCGAGGAGGTCGCGGAGGGGAACTTCGAGGTGCCGATCCCGGTCGACTCCTCGGATGAGGTGGGACAGCTCGCGATGACGTTCAACGAGATGCAGAAGCGGCTGGCGCGGCTCGACGGCGCGCGCAAGGAGTTCATCGCCAACGCGTCGCACGAGCTGCGAACGCCGATCTTCTCGCTCGGGGGGTTCGTCGAGCTGCTGGAGCACGAGGAGCCGGACCGCGCGGCGCGAGAGGAGTTCGTGCGCGAGATGCGCGGGCAGGTCGAACGGTTGACGAAGCTGACCGGTGACCTCCTCGACCTCTCGAAGCTCGACGCCGACGCCCTGGAGCTGCGGGCCGAGCGGGTCGATCTGGGCCGGCTCGCGGAGCAGATCGTGGCCGAGTTCGGTCCCGCCGCGGACCGGCACGGCTCCTCTCTCGAGGTGAGACGGGAAGACGGCGATCCGGCGCTCGCCCTGGCCGACCCCGATCGGGTCGCACAGATCATCCGTATCCTGCTCGACAACGCCTTGACGCATACGCCGGAAGGAACAGCGATCTCCGTCATGACCAGGCGGGGGGACGGGACCGCCGAGCTCGTCGTCAGCGACACGGGCCCCGGCATCGACCGCCGCTCCAGCGGCCGCGTGTTCGACCGCTTCTACACCGGGGACTCGGTGAGCGGCTCGGGCCTCGGCCTGGCGATCGCGCGCGAGCTTGCGATGCGCATGAACGGGAGCCTCGGCGTCTCCTCGCGCGGCGGCCGGACCGAGTTCACGCTGGAGTTGCCGGCCGACGTTGCGGTGGCCCGCGCGTGAAGGGCGCCGGAAGGCTCGCCGGGGTCTGTGGGGTGGCGCTCGTGACCGCCCTCGCCGTCGCGGGCTGTGGCGACGACGAGCCGTCTGAGACCACCGTCGCCACCGGCGGCGAGGGCCGCGAGAGGGTTGTGATCGAGGCCTCGAACGGTGCCTTCAACCCCCAGGCCGTGTACGAGCGGGTCGCGCCCGGCGTTGTCACGGTGCGGTCGGTCTTCGGCGGTGGCCAGAGTCTGCTCGGCGGGGGCGGGGCCGGCCAGGGATCCGGGTTCGTGGTCGACTCCGGCGGCGAGATCGTGACCAACGCCCACGTCGTCACCGACGCGGCGGCCGGCGGGGCGGGCAGTATCGACGCGGCGAAGGAGGTCTACGTCGAGCTCGCCGATCGCAATCAGGTGCCGGCCGAGGTCGTGGGCTTCGATCCCTTCGTCGACGTGGCCCTTCTGAGGATCGACGCGGAGGACCTCGACCTGGTCCCGCTCGAGCTGGGAAGCAGCGCGGAGATCGAGGTCGGCCAGCCCGTCGCGGCGATCGGAAGCCCGTTCGGGGAGGAGCAGTCGCTGTCCGTCGGCGTGATCTCGGCCACCGACCGCTCCATCGAGTCGCTTACCGACTTCACGATCGACGGCGCGATCCAGACCGATGCCTCGATCAACCCCGGAAACTCCGGGGGGCCGCTGCTCGACGCGGAGGGACGGGTGCTGGGGATCAACCAGCAGATCAGGACCGCGTCGGGAGCCGACGAGGGGGTCGGCTTCGCGGTGCCGGTTGACGCGGTGCGGCGCTCGCTGGATCAGCTGCGCGACGACGCCCAGGTCGATTACGCCTTCCTCGGCGTCACCACCCAGGCGCTCTACCCGCAGCTCGCCGACCGGCTGGGGATCGACGCACCGACCGGCGCCCTGGTCGCCGAGGTGGTTCCGGACGGGCCCGCCGACGACGCGGGACTCACCGCCGGGGACCAGGAGCTGCGCTTCCAGGGCCAGGAGGTGACCGCGGGCGGCGACGTGATCGTCGCCGTGGACGGGCAGGAGGTGGTCGCCGAGAGCGACCTCGCGCAGGCGATCTCCGAGCACGGCCCCGGCGACACCGTGATCCTCGAGGTCCTGCGCGACGGGGAGGTCCAGGAGCTCGAGGTCGAGCTGGGCGAGCGTCCCGAGCAGACCCCGCAGGGCTGAGTGGTCTGACCGCATGACGGATCGCGAGTCGCTGGCCGCACTGGCGAGCGAGCTGGCGCTGGCGCTGCGCGAGGAGGTGCTGCCGCTGCTCGGACGTCACGAGGGTCGCGGGCAGACCGGACAGCCGGGCGCCCGCGGCGAGGGCGGCGACGTCACCTTCGCGATCGACGAGCGGGCGGAGTCGTTCATGGAGCGCTTCCTGGCCGAACGCGCTCCCGAGGTCGCCTTCTACTCGGAGGATCGGGGGCTCGTTACCCCCGAAGGCGAGCCGGAGTGGGTGCTGATCGTGGACCCAATCGACGGCACGCGCCCCGCGATGGCCGGGCTGGAGTCGGCGTGCGTCTCGGTCGCCGCCGCGCCGCTTGGCTCGGAGCCCCGGATGCGGGACGTCGAGGTGGGGTGCGTGGCGGAGATCAAGTCCGGGTCGCTGTATCGCGCGGCGCGCGGCGGGGGGCTCGATCCGCCCCCGTCGCTGTCGCGGAACCGGGAGCTGGGTCGAATGTTCTGGAGCTACGGGCTGCGCGGGCGTCCCGCCCGGGCGATGGCGGAGGTCCTCGGCGATCTGATCGATGCCTCGTCGGTCGGGGGGGCGAGCTTCGACCTCGGCTCTGCGAGCTACGACATGACGCGCGTCACGAGCGGCCAGCTCGACGCCTACGTCGAGCCGGGACCCCGGTTGGTCGCCGACGTGCCGGGGATGCGCGAGCAGTTCGAGCGCGTGGGCGGGGGGGCGATCCTCAACAACTCGCCCTACGACCTCGCCGCCGCCGCGCTGTGCGTGGAGGAGGCCGGAGCGGTGGTCACCGACGCGTACGGGGCGCCGCTCGGAGGACGGCCGCTGCTCGGCTCGGGTCCCGAGTTCCAGATCTCCTGCGTCGTGGCCGCGAACCAGGACCTGCACGGGGCGATCTGCGCCGCGATCGACGCCGGCATCGAGCGGCTCGCGGGCGCCGGGGAGATAGCCTGACGCCGTGCTTCAGGAGGTCACTCTCGGCCCGCGCTCTCTCGCCGACTACACCCACCTGTGCGGACGGGGGTTGATCGAGGAGATTCGCGAGCTCGCCGAGCCCGTGCGGGGCCTGCGGATCCTCCACGTGAGCGCGACCGCGTTCGGCGGCGGGGTCTCGGAGATCCTCTACGCGATCATCCCGCTGATGCGCGACGTCGGGCTTGACGCGCACTGGAACGTGATCCTCGGGCGGGAGGAGTTCTTCAATGTGACCAAGGTCCTCCACAACTCGCTGCAGGGAGAGGAGAACACGCTCACGGAGCAACAGTGGGAGGTCTTTCACGCCTACAACACGATGAACGCCCGCGGCCTCGACGGCGACTGGGACGTGGTGATCATCCACGACCCCCAGCCGCTCGGCCTGCGCCGCAACGCTCCCGATCGCGCCGACCGGTGGATCTGGCGCTGCCACCTCGACATGTCGAACCCGAATCCGGCGACGGTGGAGCGGATCCTGCCGCTGATCGAGGAGTACGACGCGAGCGTGTGGCACATGAAGCACTACGTGCCCCCGGGCGTCGACGGCGGGGTTCGGATAGTGCCGCCGGCGATCGATCCGCTGTCGCCGAAGAACATGGCCCTGTCGCCCGAGGACGCGGCGTTCGTGTGCGAGCAGTTCGGGATCGACCCCGACCGGCCGCTGCTGTGCCAGGTCTCGCGCTTCGATCCCTGGAAGGACCCGATCGGGGTCATCGATGCCTACCGGGTGGTCACCCAGGAGGTCCCCGACGCGCAGCTTGCGCTGGTCGGCTCGATGGCGACGGACGACCCCGAAGGGTGGGAGTTCTTCCAGCGCACGTACCGCTACGCGGACGGGGATCCGGACATCAAGATCCTCAACAACCTCAACAACGTCGGCGCGATCGAGGTCAACGCGTTCCAGTCCCAGGCCGACATCGTGCTTCAGAAGTCGATTCGCGAGGGGTTTGGGCTCACGGTGACCGAGGCCCTGTGGAAGGCGCGGCCGACGGTAGCCAGCCACGTCGGCGGCATCCCGCTGCAGATCGAGGACGGGACGAGCGGGTTCCTCGTCTCCTCTTCCGAGGAGGCGGCGCGCCGCTGCATCGAGCTCCTCACCGACCCCGAGCTCGGCAAGCGGCTAGGGCGCGCGGCCAAGGAGCGGGTGCGGGGGAACTTCCTGATGCCGCGCCTGCTGCGCGACTGGCTCGAGATCCTGGGCGGTCGCGACGCCACCGAGCCGGTGGCCCCCGCCGAAGCCGTGGAGGACGCCGGATGAGCGAGCAGGGCCTGCCGCTGGTGATCGTCTCCAACCGGGGTCCGGCGCAGTTCGAGCGCGACGCCGAGGGCAATCGCGTCGTCAGCCGCGGGGGCGGAGGGCTCGTCAGCGCGCTCACCGACCTGGTATCGCACCGGCGCGCGCTGTGGATCGCCTCGGCGCTGACCGACGAGGACGTCGCCGTGAGCGCCGAGGCCGGCGGGCCGGTGGAGGTCACGCTCAGCGGAGTGGACTACGAGGTTCTGTTCGTGGAGAGCGATCCGGTCGCCTATGACCGCTTCTACAACGTGATCGCGAACCCGATCCTGTGGTTCATCCAGCACTACCTGTGGGACCTCTCCAACGCACCAGACATCCGCCGCGAGGAGACCGAGGCCTGGGAGCTGGGCTACACGGTCGTGAACGAGGACATAGCCACGGCGGTCCTGGGCCAGATCGAGGGCCAGGAATCCCCGCTGGTGATGCTGCACGACTACCACCTCTACACCTGCCCCGGCCTGATCCGGGCCGCCCGCCCGGACGCGTTCCTGCATCACTTCGTCCACATCCCCTGGTCGCAGCCCGATAGCTGGCGCATCCTGCCGGGCGCGATCCGCGAGCAGATCTTCCGCGGGCTGCTCGCCAACGACATCATCGGCTTCCACACCCACGCCTACGGCCGCAACTTCCTCGCCGGCTGTCGGGAGCTGCTCGAGCTCGAGGTGGACTACGAGCGCGGCGCCGTCGTGCACGAGGACCGCGAGACGTGGGTGAGGGCGTATCCGGTCGCGATCGACGCAAACAGGCTGCGCCAGGCGGCCGCGTCGGAGGCGGTGGCCGGATACGAGCGCGAGGTGCTGGCCCGCCGCCGCGACCACCTGATCCTTCGCGTCGACCGAGCCGACCTGTCGAAGAACGTTCTGCGCGGGTTCACGGCGTTCGACGCCTTCCTCCAGCAGCACCCGGAGTTCCGCGAGCGGGTCACGTTCGTTGCCCAGCTGATGCCATCGCGCCAGGACGTGCCCCAGTACGCCGAGTACCTGGAGCGGATCGAGGCGCTCGTCGCGGTCGTCAACCACCGCCACGGGACGACCGACTGGATGCCGATCGACCTGCGGATCTACGACAACTTCGAGGAGGCCGTGGCGCGCTACAAGCACTGCGACCTGCTGATCGTCAACGCGCTGTTCGACGGCATGAACCTGGTCGCCAAGGAGGCCCCCGCGGTCAACACGCGCAACGGCGTGGTGATGCTGTCCGAGAACACAGGCGCCCACGAGGAGCTCGGCGACTGCACGCTGAGCGTCAACCCGTTCGACATCCAGGAGCAGGCCGACACAATCTATCGCGCCCTGACCATGGAGCCCGAGGAGCGGGCGCTGCGCGCCGAGCGCCTGCGCGAGATCGTCGATGCCCGCGACCCCGGCCACTGGGTGGACGAGCAGCTCGCCGACATCCGCGCCAAGCAGGAGGGGCGCGCGCGGGTGGGGTAGGGGTTGGCTAGAGCCCGAACTCTCTTTGGACGGGGCTCGGCTGCGGCGGTGACGGGGGAGGCGGCGCGGGCGCGGGTGCCGGCGCCGGGACCGCTGCGGGTGGGGGCGCGGACGGGGGCGGCGACGAGGGGGGCTCGCCGGTTCGGTCGTGCGACCCGGGTCGTGCCGGCTCCACGTCCTTGCTAGGCGGGCGAGGCCGCTTGCGCCGGTCGGCTCGTGGGCAGTCGGGCCTTAGGTCCGGGAGCTCTCCCCATCCCGTCTCGCGCGCCGCCACGCGGGCGTCGCCCGGGCAGCGAGGGCGTGTACGGGTGCCGCCTCGCCGCCCCGCGGGCCGCGGGTCAGTGACCTGGACCGACGGCCCGGGCGCGATCGGCGCCAGCCCGACGTCCGGCGGGGGAGGCCGGGGCTGTGGGCCGGCGAGCAGCGATGGAACCGTGACCACGACGGCGACTGCCGCGGCCAGGCCGGCCGCGAGCTTCGCCACGTTGGGCCACCTGATCCGCCTTCCGCGCATGCCCATCTGAATCCCGAGGCGGCCGGCTTCGCCCCCCGGCGCGCGCCTCTCGCTAAAGTTGTCGGCCGTTTTGGCACGCGAGTACGAACTGGTGCTGATGCTCGATCCGGCCGCGCCGGACGGGCGTCGCGACGAGGTCGCCGGCGAGACGCAGAAGCGGATCGAATCAGGCGGCGCGCTGAAGCATGTCGACACATGGGGCACGCGCAAGCTCGCCTTCGAGATCCGCCAGCGCACCGAGGCCGACTACCGCTTCTATCGCTTCGAGGCCGAGAGCGACCTGCTCGAGCAGCTCGATCACACGCTGAAGATCACCGACGGGGTGCTGCGCTTCCGGATCTTCAAGGTGGACGCCGGTACGCCGATGATCACGCCGCCGCCCACCGCGCAGCCGGCCGGGGTCTCGGCGCGAGCCGCGAGGGCCGAGGCGAGGCGCGCGGAGCCGGAGCCGGCGGCGGAGGAGGCCGGCGAGCCCGAGTCCGCGGAGCCGGAACCCGCCGAGCCCCCGACCGAGCCGCCCGAGCCGGCGGAGGGCGGACCCGGGGAGGAATCCCCGGAGAGCGGCGGCGAGGGAGCCGGCGACGCGGATAACCCGCAAGCTGCGAGCTGAGCCGGGGCCCCGGGGTGACCGGGGGGAGAGAAGACGCCGGTTCGCTACTTAGAATCGGGACCGAATCAAACGATTTGAGAAGGGACTGATCTCGTGGCAAGCACGAACCTGAACCGCGTCGTGATCACTGGGAACCTGACCAAGGATCCTGAGCTGCGCACGACACCGAACGGCACCTCCGTCTGCAAGCTCCGGGTCGCGGTGAACAGCCGCCGCAAAGACTCGGCCAGCGGCGAGTGGGTGGACAAGCCCAACTACTTCGACGTCACCGTGTGGGGCGCGCAGGGCGAGAACTGCGCCACCTACCTCTCAAAGGGCCGTCCCGTCGCCGTCGACGGCCGGCTCGAATGGCGCGAATGGGAGGCGTCCGACGGGAGCGGAAAGAGAAGCAGCATCGAGATAATTGCTGATTCTGTCCAGTTCCTGGGCTCGCGCGGCGACTCTCCTTCGAGCGGAAACGGGATCGAGGCGGGCTCCGATGTCCCCGCCGACACCTCGGACTTCGAGGACAGCGAGAAGGTCGGCACCGGTTCGGGCAAGGACGACGACATCCCCTTCTGACCTGCCGTCGAAACGAAGGAGTCGCCACGGCAGGCGGCTGACTGAAGCCGAGAGGGCTGGCATCGTCGCCGCGTACGAGGCTGGCGACACGTACGCTGAGATCCAGCGACGGTTTGGGATTGCCAAGAACACGGTCGGGGCGGTGTTGCACGGAAACGGGGTTACGCGTCGGAAGGGACCGTCGCAGCGTTCCGAACGCCTCGGATCTAGGGTCGCTCAGGAGTACGCCGAAGGTGCGAGTCAGAGCGATCTGTCGCGGCGCTTCGGCTTCTCTCTCGGAACTATCGCGAGGATTCTCGACCGCGAAGGTGTTGCTCGGCGCTCCCTGTCTGAGTGTCACCTCCGGCATTACCCCGTCAAGCACGACGCCTTCAAGGGGCTGACGGCCGAGAGCGCTTATTGGACCGGATTCGTCATGGCAGACGGATGCATATCGGGGAAAAGCAGCGTTGAGCTCACAAGCCATGTGCGAGACAAGGAGCACCTCGAGCGGTTTCTGAAGTTTGTTGGGTCCGGTGACCGTCCGGTTCTGATCCGGGGGACGCTGGCGATCTCGCTTGTCAATTCACGGCAGGTCGTGAGTGACCTGGCTCGGCACGGCGTCGTACCGAGGAAGAGCTACGGCGCACGAGCCTCGCACGAGGTGGCGCAAGTGCCCAGTTTCTGGCTAGGAGTGATCGACGGTGACGGAACGATCGGCGTCTCCCGCGCTCCATACATAGCGTTGTGCGGGAGCGAACCGCTCATGGAGCAATACAGCGACTTCCTCGCCGACGCGGTACTGGACGGGCAGCGTCAGCGCATCTTTGGCCGCGAGCCCGATGGGCTCTGCTTTGTCAGGCTCGAGGGGGAGAGCGCGCGAAGGCTTGCCGGGCTCCTCTACTCGAACAGTCCGCTCTGTTTGCCTAGGAGTCGAAGACTGGATCGGGGTATCGGTTGCTCCGGTCTGGTGAACGGCGAGGCCGGAATGGTCTGGGCAACGGCGCGGTGGAAGGCGGCGGTGCCTCGCTCGGTGAGAGAATTCGCTAACGGGCGAGCGGTGTTCGTCCTTCACTTGTCGCCAGCACACCCCGACTACTCAGTCCTCAACCGCGTCGAGGGCGTCGAGGCAAGCACTGTGCCTCTGACCTACCTGCGCGAGATGAGCTCTCAGCTCGCGGCCTGACAGGCATGCGCGGCTATTATCTCTGCCAAGCCGCCGACCGGCGGCTTCGATCTGGCTAGGGATGACCCGCCGCAACGACACGCGACAAGGGGCTCGCTGATGGCCCGTAAGCAGCAGCGCATGGCTCCACGCCGGCGGCGCGGTCCGGACCGCTACCGTCCCCGCAAGTACACGCGGATCAACGTCGAGCAGATCGACTACAAGGACCTGGGGACGCTGCGACGCTTCCTCTCCGACCGGGGCAAGGTCCGCTCCCGCCGCGTCACGGGCCTCTCCCGCAAGCATCAGAGACAGCTCGCCGTCGCGGTCAAGCGGGCGCGCGAGCTGGCGTTCCTGCCCTACGTGGGCGAGCGCTGAGCACGAGCTCGACCGCCCATGGCAGAGGCGATCCTGCTCAAGGACGTTGACGACCTCGGCAGCGCCGGGGATGCCGTTGACGTCTCGCCCGGGTACCTGCGCAACTACCTGGTCCCGCGGCGCCTCGCGCAACCCGCGACCAGGGGGGCGCTCGAGGACGCCCGGCGCCGCCGCGAGGCGGCCGAGCGGGCCGAGCGCGAGCAGGCCGAGCGGGCGCAGGAGACCTCCGCATTGCTGTCCAAGACCGTGCTGACGATCTCCCACCGTGCCGGTGAGGACGGAAAGCTGTTCGGATCGGTGACGCCGAAGGAGATCGCCGAGGCGATCCGCGACGCGCGCGGGCTGCGCGTCGACCGCCGGCGCATCCGACTCACCGAGCCGATCCGCGAGGTGGGGACCTACATGGTCGACGTGGAGCTCGGCGGCGGCGCCATCGCGAAGGTCAAGACGATCGTCGCCGAGCAGAAGTAGCTAGCTGCGGAAACCGTCTCCCCGGCGGAACATCGCTCGCCGCAAATAGCCCGATCGCCTCGTGCGGGCCCACCCAGCCTGTGATTGGCTGGCGGCGCTCCGTCCGGGACGGGGCTAATCCTGTTTTCCGGTGCCTCTAGATGATGAGACTCGGAATGGGGAGCGGCCGAACCGGGGGCGCCTCGAGGCTCGACAGGCGATGGCCCAAGCACAGACAGCAGCGCACATCCCGCCGCAGAACCTCGAGGCCGAGGAGTCGGTGCTCGGGGCGATGATGGTCTCCGAGGGCGCGATCGCGCCGGTGATCCTCGACGTCCGCCTGCGCGACGAGGACTTCTACCGCGACCGCCACCGGGTCGTCTTCGGGACGATCAAGGTCCTCTACGAGCGCTCGGAGCCGATCGACGCCCTCACCGTTACCGAGCAGCTCACCCAGCGAGGCGAGCTCGAGGACGCTGGAGGAAAGGACGCGGTCTCGACCCTCGCCTCGACGGTCCCCGCGCCCGGCAACGCGCGCCACTACGCGCAGATCGTGAAGCAGAACGCGCTTCTGCGCCGGCTGCTCGCCGCCGCGCAGACAATCCAGCACTCGGTCCACGAGCGCGAGGGGGAGCCCGAGGAGCTCGTCGAGGGCGCCGAGCGGCTCCTGTTCAAGGTCGCACACGAGGAGCGGGCCAGTGACTTCCGCCAGATGGCGGACGTCCTCGCGGAGGAGATCGACCGGCTCGAGCAGCTGTCGAAGGGGGACACCGAGCTGACCGGGGTCCCGTCGGGGTTCCGCGATCTGGACGGGATGACCGGCGGCTTTCAGTCCGGGAACCTGGTCGTGATCGCGGCGAGACCGGCGATGGGAAAGAGCGCGTGCGTCGCGAACATCGCGGAGCACGTTGCCGTCAAGCACCGGAAGCCCGTCGCCTTCTTCTCGCTCGAGATGTCCGAGACCGAGCTTGCCCATCGCTTCATCGCCTGCCAGGCGCGAATCGGGAGCGACCGGCTGCGCAAAGGGAGGGTTGCCGCAAAGGACTGGCCCGGGGTGGTCCGCGCCTGCAACGAGCTCGAGCAGGCGCCGCTGTGGATCGACGACTCCTCAGACCTCGGCCTGCTCGACCTGCGCGCCAAGGCGAGGCGGCTGCACGCCTCCGAAGGGGGCCTGGGGCTCGTGATCGTCGACTACCTGCAGCTGATGCGCCCCGAGGACCCGCGCCAGAACCGCGTCGAGCAGGTCGCTCAGATCAGCCGTGGCCTGAAGATCCTCGCCCGCGAGCTCGACGTGCCGGTGCTCGGGATCTCGCAGCTCTCCCGGGCGCCGGAGCAGCGTCCCGACAAGCGCCCGATCCTCTCGGACCTGAGAGAAAGCGGGAATATCGAGCAGGACGCGGACGTGGTCGCCTTCATCTATCGGGACGAGTACTACGACTCTGAATCGGAGGATCAGGGCCTTGCGGAGTTGCTGATCCGCAAGCACCGCAACGGCCCCACCGGAACGGTCCGGCTCGCCTTTCTCGAGCACTATCCGAGCTTCGCCAACCTGTCGCGGCAAGAGAAGCCGGTCGAGCAGAAGCCCGGCGAGGGCCCGCCGATCCTGGACGCGGCGGAGGAGGGTAAAGCGGGCTGATGGGGGATCGGGCCGCGGCCGGCGCTTCTCGGCTGGCGGCCGCCGAGGCCTCCGACCGAGCATGCCCGTTCGCGGTGTGCGACGGCTCCGGGTGGATCCTGGGGCCCGAGGACGTGGCCCGTCCATGCAAGTGCCGCGAGCGCCGCGTCTCGCGTGCCCGCTCGCGCGGGGTCGCCTCGGTGATCCCGACGAGATTCCGAGGGGTGAGCTTCGACCGCCCCCCGGTCACGGACATCGACTCGACTGCGGTGGGGGCCGTAGAGGAGTTTGTGGCCGACCTCGACGCGAATCTGAAGGCTGGTCGCGGCTTGTGGTTGATGGGATCCGTGGGCACGGGCAAGACGACGCTTGCGATGCTGGTCTCGAAGACCGCACTCGAGCGCGGTTACTCGGTCGCCATCTACTCGCTTCCGCGCCTCCTCGCCCGCATCCGGCGTACCTACGACGCGCAGGCCGGTGAGCAGTCCTACCTGGAGTTCTTCGAGCGCCTCACCTCGGTGGATCTCCTGCATATCGACGATCTCGGCGTGGAGAAGCGCACGGACTGGGTTCTGGAGCAGCTGTACGCGATCGTCGACGAGCGGTACGAGTCAGAGCGCTCGATTGTCGCCACGACCAACCTCGACGAGCCGGACCTACGGGAACAGATTGGTGAGCGAACGGTCTCGAGGCTGGTCGAGATCTGCGGCGACCACATGATCCCTCTGCACGGGGAGGACAGGCGGATCGAGGCGTGATTGGGCCATTCGGACGAGGGCTCCTCTGCGGCCGGACGCCTCCTAGTCACTCGGCATAATCACTCGGTAATGCCTGGAATCGTGATCGTCGGCGCCCAGTGGGGCGACGAGGGAAAGGGAAAGGTGACCGACCTGCTCGCCGAGCGGGCGGAGCTGGTCGTGCGCTTTCAGGGCGGGAACAACGCCGGTCACACGATCGTCCGGGACGCCGAGGAGTTCAGGTTGCACCTCGTACCCTCGGGGATCCTCTACCCGGGCAAGACCTGCGTGATCGGCAACGGCGTCGTGATCGATCCCCGGGTGCTGATCGGCGAGCTGGACGAGCTGAGGCGCCGCGGCGTGGACGTCAGCGGCCTGCGGGTGTCGGCGAACGCCCATCTGATCATGCCCTACCACGTGCTGCTCGACACGGCCGGGGAGCTGAAGCTCGGCAGCCTCTCGATCGGGACCACGCGGCGCGGGATCGGCCCCTGCTACGCCGACAAGGCGGCGCGGCTCGGGATCCGGATGCAGGACCTCCTCGACGAGAAGATCCTGCGCAAGAAGATCATGGCCGCGCTGGAGCCGAAGCAGCACTCTCTGAGGGCGTTCGCGAAGGACCCCGAGCTGGATCTGCACGCGATGACCGAGAAGTACGTCACCTACGGGCACCGGCTCGAGCCCCACATCGCCGACACCTCGCGGCTCTGCTGGGAGGCGCTCGACCGCGGCGCGACCGTGCTCTTCGAGGGAGCGCAGGGGACGATGCTCGACCTCGACCACGGCACGTATCCGTTCGTCACCTCCTCGAACCCCGTCGCCGGCGCGGCCTGCGTCGGCGCGGGCGTCGGCCCGGCCGACATCGACGAGGTCTGGGGGGTGGCGAAGGCGTACGCGACGCGGGTCGGCTCGGGACCGTTCCCGTCCGAGCTCGACGACGAGATCGGGCGCAGGCTGCTCGAGCGCGGGCATGAGTACGGGACGACGACCGGGCGCGAGCGGCGCTGCGGCTGGATCGACCTCGTGGCGCTGCGCTACGCCGTGCGGCTCAACACGATGACCGCTCTGGCCCTGACGAAGCTCGACGTTCTCGCGGGCCTGGACCCGCTGCGGGTCGCCGTTCGCTACCGCCACCCGGAGGGAGCGCGCTTCGACGAGTTCCCCTACCACCAGTCGATCCTCCACACGGCGGATGCCGAGTACGAGGAGTTGCCGGGCTTCGAAGGCGAGATCGGCGAGTGCCGGCGCGAGTCGGACCTCCCGCGCGAGGCACGCGAATACATCGCGTTCTTGAGCGAGCACGCCGGCGCCCCGGTGCGCCTGGTCGGCGTCGGCCCCGGTCGCGACCAGGTGGTGTGGCTCGGCGAGGAACCCGAGGCCAGGCTCCGGGCCGCGTAGCGGGTTCGGGGCGCCTCCCGGCGCCCGGCTATCCTCACGCGCCATGTTCGACAAGGTCCTCGTCGCGAACCGTGGCGAGATCGCGATCCGAGTCATGCGGACGCTGAAGGAGATGGGGATCGCCTCGGTCGGCGTGTACTCGGAGATCGACCGCGACGCCCCCCACGTGCGCGAGGCAGACGAGGGCTACCTGCTCGGTCCGGCGCCCCCGGCCGACAGCTACCTGGCGATCGCGAAGATCATCGCGGCGGCGGACAAGGCGGGCGCCGGCGCGATCCACCCGGGCTACGGGTTCCTCGCCGAGAACGTCGAGTTCGCCGAGGCGTGCGAGAAGGCCGGCCTCACCTTCATAGGCCCGCCCGCGAAGGCGATCGAAGCGATGGGATCGAAGACGCGCGCCCGCGAGCTGATGTCCGACGCCGGCGTTCCGATCGTCCCCGGGACCACGGCCCCCGTCGAGGACGTGAAACAGGCGAAGCAGGAGGCCGCCGGGATCGGCTACCCCGTTGCCTGCAAGGCGGCTGGCGGAGGCGGCGGGAAGGGCTTCCGGGTCGCGGCCGCTGAGGAGGAGCTCGAGGACGCGTTCGAGGGCGCCGCCCGCGAGGGCGAGAAGTTCTTCTCCGATCCCACGGTGTACATCGAGCGCTACCTCGAGGATCCGCGCCATGTGGAGGTGCAGGTGCTCGCTGACTCGCACGGCAACGTGATCCATCTCGGCGAGCGCGACTGCTCGATCCAGCGGCGCCACCAGAAGCTGATCGAGGAGGCGCCCGCGCTGGCGGTGGACGAGGAGATGCGGGATCGGATCGGCAGGATCGCGATCGAGGCTGCCGCGGCGGTCGGCTACCGCTCCGCCGGCACCGTCGAAGGCCTGCAGGTCGACGACGAGTACTTCTTCCTCGAGATGAACACCCGCGTGCAGGTGGAGCACTGCGTGACCGAGATGGTCACCGGCATCGACATCGTGCGCGAGCAGGTGCTGGTCGCGGCCGGCGAGGAGCTTTCGGTAGCTCAGGAGGCGGTGGAGCTGCGCGGCCACGCGATCGAGTGCCGCATCAACGCCGAGGCGGCGCACAAGAACTTCGCTCCTGCGCCGGGGACGATCGCCGCGTACCGCGAGCCGGCCGGTCCCGGCGTGCGGGTGGACTCCGGCGTCGAGCCCGGCTCCGAGGTGAGCCCGATGTACGACCCCATGGTCGCGAAGCTGATCGTGTGGGACTCCGATCGGGAGCGGGCGACGCGGCGCATGCTACGGGCCCTCGACGAGTACGAGATCGAGGGGATCGCGACGCTGATCCCCTTCCACAAGGCGATCCTCGCCACCGAGCAGTGGGCGCGCGGGGAGACGTGCCGCGACCTCGTCTCCGACCGCGAGTGGCTGAAGGCCCTCGCGCCCCCAGAGTCGGCGAGCGCTTCCGGCGGCGGCGACGGCGCCGAGGGCCCAGCCGCCGAGCGGACCTACAGGGTCGAGGTCGACGGGCGCCTGTACGGGGTGCGGGTGATCGTCGACGGGGTCGCTGCGGACTCGGGCAATCCCGCCACCGGGCTGCGACGCCCGCCACGGCGGGAGCCGGCGGAGGCCGCGGGTGGCGACGGCGCCACCGAGGCTCTCGTCTCCCCGATCCAGGGGACGGTGCTGCGTGTGCCGGTCAAGAAGGGCGAGAAGGTCGAGGAGGGGGCGCTGATCTGCGTGGTCGAGGCGATGAAGATGGAGAACGAGATCACCGCGCACCGCTCCGGGAAGCTGACCGCGCTGAAGGTCCAGGAGGGCGCCTCGGTCGCGAGCGGCGACACCGTCGCCGTGATCGAGTGAGCGCCGAGCTTCCCTGGCGCGGCCCCGGCGAGGGCCGCCCCGATCTCCCGCTGCCGCCCGACCGGATGCCGCTGCGCCGCGGGGGGAGGACCCTGAAGCGCTGGCTCTACGTCGGGGTGTTCGCGGAGGAGTTCCTGCTGTGCGGCGCCCGGGTCCAGGTCGGTCCGCTCGGCCAGACCTTCTGGGTGATTCACGACCGTGACGCGGACCAGATGCACGAGCACACGCGGATCCGGCTGCCGGGCGCGCGTGGCGAGGTGTGGACCGAGGGCGAGTTGATCCGGATCATGGCCGGAAAGGACGTGCGGGCCAACCTCCGGCCCGGCGAGGGCCGTCCCGTGGAGACCGTCTGCCCCGCCGAGGACCAGTACGTGTGGACGCGCAAGGCGGCCGACGTCCCGTTCGAGTGCGACGTTCGCGTGGACGGCAAGCGCTGGCAGCTCCAGGCGCGCGGGGTGCGGGACGAGTCGGCCGGCTATCACCCGCGGCACACGGTGTGGAGCTGGTCCGCGGGAGTGGGACGCACCGGCGACGGGCGCTCGGTGGGCTGGAACCTGGTCAGCGGGATCAACGACCCGGCGCACAGCAGCGAGCGGGCGATCTGGGTCGAAGGCGAGCCGTTCGAGCCGGGGCCGGTCAGCTTCGAGGGGCTGGAGTCGATCGCGTTCGAGGAGGGCACGACGCTGCGCTTCCAGGCCGAGTGCGAGCGCAACCACCAGGAGAACCTGCTCGTGGTGCGCTACACGTACCGCCAGCCGTTCGGGACCTTCACCGGCTCGCTCCCGGGCGGGCTCGAACTGGAGCGCGGCCTTGGCGTCATGGAGCACCACGACGCGGTGTGGTGAGCGGCGACCGATTCCCGGAGGCGCCGTCAACGGGCCGCTCGGAGGCGACTCCGCCGCCAGACGCGTCACAGCTGCCCCCAGCCACCCGCGGCGGCTCCGCGCACAGTCTCCTCGCGCCCCGTACCGGCGCCTCCTCAGGGAGCTCTGGCCGGAGCAGGCGAGCAACTTCCGCCCTTCGTGCAAGGGAGCGCGTGATCACTTCGCCACTACTCCTTTCGGGGCATGAAACTGCCCCCCGAAGGCTGACTGTCCGGGTCCGGACCTACGGTCCGCTGACCGGAACAGGGGCCTTCTGGGAGAACGCAGGCTGGGCAGGCCGTCCTCAGGGTATG
>Ga0184637_10000298_pt1 | contig 36739 bp, 26 predicted proteins | sample PLM3_127_b2_FD_133143 | JGI IMG/M metagenome (GOLD analysis project Ga0184637, IMG submission 133143) | Groundwater sediment microbial communities from an aquifer in East River, Colorado, USA - PLM3_127_b2 | ecosystem: Environmental > Terrestrial > Soil > Riparian zone | place: USA: East River... | reverse complement strand
GGGCGTTTCCTTCGAGCTGCGCCGCGGCGAAGTGCTGGGCCTGCTGGGCCCGAACGGCGCCGGCAAGACCACTACGCTGCACGTGCTGCTCGGCCTGGTGATGCCCACCTCGGGCAGCGTGCGGCTGCTCGGCGCCGATCCCTTCGCGGACCGCGAGACGGCGCTGCGCCAGGTGGGCTTCACTTCGCCCGAGGCGCTGATGGACTGGCGCCTCACCCTGCGCGAGAACCTGCGCGTCTACGCCGGCCTCTACGGCGCGCCGCCCGGCGCGGTGGAGAGGGCGCTCGAATTGTTCGAGCTGGCTCCGCACGCGCGCACCAAGTTCGGCGATCTCTCGCTCGGCCAGCAGATGCGCGCCGGCCTGGCGCGCGCGCTGCTGCACGACCCCGCGATCCTGGTGCTCGACGAGCCCACCTCGAGCCTCGACCCCGACATCGCCGACAAGACGCGCAAGCTCCTGCTGCGCCTGCGGCGCGAGCGCGGGCTCTCGATCCTGTATACGTCGCACAACATGGCCGAGGTCGAGGAGGTGTGCGACCGGGTGATTTTCCTGCACCTGGGCCGGGTGGTGGCCGAGGGCACTCCGCTGGAGGTCAGCAAGCGCGTGCTCGGCAGCGAGGACCTCGACGCGGCCGCCATGGAGGAGGTCTTCCTGCGGATCTCGCGCGGAGCAGTGGCGTGACCGCCGCCGTCGCGGTGCCGCTATCGAGGGGCGTGCGCACGGCCGCCAGCGCGCGGCGGATCCGCGCGCTCGTGCTGCGCTATCTGCTGCTCCTGCGCCGCGATGCCTCGCGCGTGATCGACACCTTCCAGTGGGCGCTGATCGACGTCGTGATCTGGGGCTTTCTCACGCTCTACGTCGCCGGCAGCGGCGCGCAGCTCCCGAATGCGCTCGCAATTTTTCTAGGTGCTGTGATCCTGTGGAACCTCTTTTTCCGCTGCTCGCAGGACGTGTCGGTCTCCTTTCTCGACGATGTCTGGGCGCGCTCGCTGGTGACGGTCTTCGCGTCGCCTCTCAAAGTCTGGGAGTTCGCGGCGGCGATCATGCTGCTCGGGCTGGTGAAGCTCGCTCTCACGCTCGTGGTGATGGCGGCGGCCGCCTGGATACTCTACGCCTTCGACTTCTTCGAGTTCGGCTTCGCGCTGGTTCCCTTCATCGCGAACCTGGTGCTGCTGGGTTGGACGGTCGGGCTGGTCTCGCTCGCCCTGATCCTGCGCTTCGGCGGACGCTGGGGGATCCTGGCCTGGAGCCTGCCGGTGCTGCTGATGCCGTTCGCCTCGGTCTTCTATCCGGAATCGGTGCTCCCGCCATTCGCGCGCGCGATCGCGCAGGCGGTGCCCGCGAACCACGTGTTCGAGGGCATGCGGACCGCGGCGTCGAACGGCGAGATCGCGTGGGGGAGGCTCGCCCTCGCCAGCGCGGAGAACGTCGTCTACCTCGCGCTGGCTTCGGCGCTGGTGGCGTGGGTGTTCCGGCTCGCGCTGCGCCGCGGGCTGCTTCCGAAGGTACACTGACGCGCCGAGCGGATCGGGGGGTGGGTCTTGGTTCGAGTCGCAAACGGCCACGCGCAGCTGCGCACGCTCGGCCCGGTGCTGTGCTGGGCGATCGTGTATGCGGACATCGGGACCAGCGTGTACTACGTGCCGGGGCTGCTCTACCGCAGCGTCGGCACCAGCGCGGCCACCTTCGTGCTCGCGACCAGTCTGGCCTTCGTGCTGCTCGCCGAGAAGTACTCCGACATCGCCGCCCGCTATCCCGGCGGCGGCGGCGTCGTGTCGGTGGCGGAGGAGGCCTTCGGCCCGCGCATGGGCGCCCTCGGCGGGATGCTGATCCTGGTCGACTACTTCCTCACCGCGGCGATCTCGTCGATCTCGGGCTTCACCTATCTCGCGACGCTGGTACCGCTGCTGCAAGGCTTCGAGCTCCCGCTCGCGGCGGGGGGCCTGCTGCTGCTGGGCGTGCTCAACTGGATCGGCATCCGCGAGTCGGCGCAGGTGAGCGCCGCGATCGCGATCTCCGCCTTCGCCGCGCTCCTGCTCCTGATCGGCGTGACCGCGACCCAGATCGACGCGGCGGCCTGGGACAAGGTGCGGAGTGCCGCGACGGCCGCCGGGCGGATTCCGATCGCCGATGCGATCACCGGCTACGCCTTCGCCTGGCTCGCCTTCAGCGGTCTGGAGTCGCTGGCGCAGATCTCGCCCGCGATGGGTCCGCCGCGCCGTCGCACGGCCGGGCTGGCGATGCTGCTGGTCGTGATCGCGATCCTGGCGACCTCGCCCCTGCTCACGGCGCTCGCGACCAATCTCCTGGATCCCGGCACGGTGAACCCCGACGCCTTCCAGTCCGAGCTCGCCTTCGCGATGGGCGGAACCTGGCTGCGCGTGCTGATCGTGGTGACGGCGTCCGCCCTGCTGCTCTTCGCCGCGAACACGGCGGTCGTCGGCACGTACCACGTGATGGGCGCACTCGCCGACGGCGAATTCCTGCCGCGCCCGCTGGTGCGGCGCTCGGACAAGTTCGGCACGCCGCACCTCTCAATCGCCCTCGCGGCCGTCGTGCCGATCGCGGTGCTGGTGGCGACCAACGGAGATCTCGCCTCGCTCGGCGCTCTCTACGCCTTCGGTCTGCTCGGGGCCTTCTTCCTCTCCTCCCTCTCGCTGGATCGCGTGCGCATCACGGAGGGCCGCACGGGGATGCTCTTCTGGGTGGGTGTCGCCACCACCGGCCTGGTCCTGATCGCATTCGTCACGAATCTGATCGAAAAGCCGCAGGCGACCTTGTTCGGCGGCACGCTCACGCTGGCGATGCTCGCGTACGGCCTCCTGCACCGCGGCGACGTGCCGTTCCTGCGCAGGCGGCGCGGCGGGAAGGTGACGACCCAGGAGGCCGAGCGGATCGCCGCCGAGAGCCCCGCGGCGGTCGAGATCCTGACGCTTCAAGAGGCGCTCGACCTGAAGCCCACCTACTCGCCTCGGACCCTCGTCTGTCTGCGCGGCCCGAACCAACGCCTGCTGGAGGAGGCCGCCACGCATGTGACCGGCGGGGGCGAGCACGACGTGGCGGTGCTCTTCGTCGAGGAGGTGCCGGGCTTGTTCGTGCCGCGCGACACGCAGCCGTCTCGCGAAGCCCGCGAGGTGCTCGCCGAGGCCGTGGCCTGGCTGAACGCGCGCGGGCTCACGTCGGTTCCGATCTGGCGCCTCGCGCAGGAGGCCGGCGACGCGATCGTGCAGGTCGCCCTCGAGCTCGGCGTGAGCGCGATCCTGGTCGGCACCTCCCAGCGCGGGACGCTCTGGCGCTTCCTGCGCGGGAACGTGCTCGCGCGCCTCGCCATGCGGACGCCCCGCGAGGTGCGCATCGTGATCATCGGCTGATACGCGTTTTGCCGGCGGGTTGAGATCCGGGCAAGGATCGGGTAACCCCTCGCGTCGACTCCGAGGAGCACATGGAAATCCTGCAGCAGGTTCTCGATCTCTTCCTTCACCTCGACCAGCACGTGAACGAATGGGCGGGGGTGCTGGGCCCCTGGCTCTACCTCGTGCTGTTCCTGATCGTGTTCTGCGAGACGGGGCTGGTGGTGACGCCCTTTTTGCCCGGCGATTCACTCCTCTTTGCGGTGGGGGCGCTCTGCTCGATCGAGGGCTCTCCGCTCTCGCTCCCGCTGCTGTCGATGCTGCTGATCGCGGCGGCGGTGCTGGGCGACGCCGTCAATTACGCGATCGGGAACTACCTAGGCCCGATGGTCTTCTCCAGCGAACACGCGCGCTTCCTGAACCGCCGGCATCTCCAGCGCACGCACGAGTTCTACGAGCGCCACGGCGGGAAGACCATCTTTCTCGCCCGTTTCGTGCCGATCATCCGCACCTTTGCGCCCTTCGTCGCGGGGATCGGGAGCATGAGCTACCGCTACTTCGCCGCCTACAACGTCTCGGGCGCCTTCACCTGGGTGCTCTCCTTCCTGCTCGCGGGTTACTGGTTCGGCCAGCTCGAGACCGTGAAGCGCAACTTCCACATCGTGATCCTCGCGATCATCGTGATCTCGGTGATGCCGATGGTGCTCGAGTTCCTGCGAGCGCGGCGGGAACCCGCCGCTAGTTGAGCCGGGCCACCCAGAGCCAGCCGAGGGAGCCGAGGAACACGCCGAGCCCCGCCCACAGCAGCAGGCTGACGCGCATCTGTGCGAGAGCGCGAAGCTGCGCGCCGAAGCGCCGGTCTGCCCAGCTGCGCGCGGGCAGCAGCTTGTGCCGCAGCCAATCGGCGAAGATCGCGGCGAGCATCAAGCCCATGCCGAGGGCCAGCAGCGCGACGAAGCCGATCCCGCCGAGGGCGGCCAACACGAACGTCACGAACGCGAGAAGGATGATGAGCTCTAGCAAGCGAAGCGCGCAGCGAGCCGCAGGCGAGCGAAGTTCATCCAGGCTTCTCCGGCGGGGATCCGGGCGCGGCGCCGATGCTAGCCCTGGTATGCTGTCGCGGCGATGGGCGACTTCTCGCTGGATACCCGCGTGGAAGGGGAGGGCGGCCGCTACCGCGCGGCGCTCTCCGAGGACTGGCGCATCTGGGGACCCAACGGCGGCTACGTCGCGGCGATCGCGCTGCGAGCCGCCGGCGCCGAGGCGCGCATCCCGCGGCCGGTCGCGTTCGCGGCGCACTTCGTTTCGATCGCGCGCTTCGAGCCGGTCGAGATCGAGGTGACGGCTGTGCAGCGCGGCCGGCGCTCCGAATCGCTGCGCGTCTCGATGCGCCAGGGCGAGCGCGCCGTGCTGGAGGCGATCGTGCGCACGGCGTCCGCCGGCGAAGGCCTGGTGCACGACACCGCGTCGGCGCCGGACGTGCCGCCGCCGGACTCGCTCCCCGACATGGAGACCGTCTTCGCTGGGGAGCCCGGGCCGCCTTTCCCGTTCTGGAACAACATCGAGTCTCGGCCCCCCGACGGGCTCGCGCACAAGACCCGCACCTACGGCGGCCCCCCCGAGGCGCGCATGTGGTACCGCTTCCGCCCGGCGGCGGCCTTCGATGAGCCTTTTCTGGACGCGGGCCGCGTGCTGGTGCTGCTCGACATCCTGCCCTGGAACGCCGCCTGGGCGCGCTACGGCCCGACGGCCTGGAACGCGCCCAACCTCGATCTGGTGGCGTGGTTCCACCGTCCGGCCTCGAAGGCCGAATGGCTGCTCGGCGCCGGCGAGGCCCCACTCGCCGAGGACGGGCTGATCGGATCGACCAGCCGCGTCTTCGACGCCTCTGGCCGATTGCTCGCGAGCGGTGGCTCGCAGCTTCTCTGCGTGAAGGCGTAGGGGACCGGCCGGAGGGCTCCGGCAGTACGGGATCTGGACGGCAGGAGCCCGCCGAGCGCGGATGACTCGGCGCACTGTCGGATGGAGTTGCCTCCGTCAGGGCTTTGGTCGCTAAGGCAACGGGTTGAAGGGAAGGATACGCGCGACCATTTGGCGGTCGCCGCGGCGGACGATGCGACTACAGGGACATGTTCCATTCGCCAGAGCGAACGAAGCGATCGCCGTTTGGGCGCGGGTGGAAGCAATGTTCGCAGCCCTGGACACTTCTCTGCCCTAGAACAGGAGGGACGAAAACGGGGAATACACCTTAATCGTCCAATGCGCCCGAACCTCCATCCGGACATCTAACGCCGCAAGCATCAACAGCGAAGTGCTGTCTACCTGGCGTCGCCTACTACGGAAGGCGCTTCAGCTGACGCGGCGCAGCGTCGCCGAACCGTGGCGTAGCGTCGTCTGGCGGCGTAACGTTTTGCTCGTGGCGGTTGTAGGGAACGCCAGGTAGCGTCGCTATTCCGAACGACGATTGACGGCCCGATATACCAAGCGTTCGGTAAGCTACCTGAAGCGAGTGTGGTAGCGTCTTCTCGATGGCGGCTCAGCGGGTTCCCGCTCCCAAGGGTCCAGTACTCTTCAGGTCGAGGCACCGCTTTAGGATGCAAGAGAAGACTCTCAAGCATAAAGTCCGACGAACTCTCGAAAGCTGTTGAGGTGGTGTTCAGGTGAGCAGCGCCGCTGTTTCGAAAGCAAGCAACCACGTTGAGCTGGCGAGGTCAGAGCGAGGAAGCGATCGATGGAATCCTACCGGTTCGCAAGGCTCGAACAGAGTAAGTCTTTGCGTATCAACAACTGTGCGTCAAAGTCACACAAGGTCGGAGGCGGGTAGCCTTCCCTTGTATACCGTAACGATCCAATGCCCTACGCAGTCCCAGGAAACGACATTCTCCTGCAAGTAGCTACCGGAAGCCTAGGAGGACGACAATTGCAACACGATGAACCGGAGTCTCGGCCTAAGACGGCTGGAGTCGATCGGCTGCGTCGTGTCCGAGTTTGCTCCCTCTTCGGGATATTCGACCACGAGATCCCGCTAAATCTCGATTCGCGAATCACAATAATTCACGGGCCTAACGGAGTTGGGAAAACAGTCATTCTTCGAATGATTCATGCGCTGCTTTCAGCAGGCTCTACAGGGATCGAAGTTTTGACCCGCGTACCGTTCGCGGAGTTCGAGCTCGAATTCGAAAGTGGCGACCGAGTGGTTGTGAATCAAGGATCTGAACGCTCAGAGGGTGGTGGGCGTGACCTACACTGTGAAATACATGTTGGAAATACATCGACGGTCATTCCTCTGGGAGTCGAACCGTACGCTGCTGCGATTCGCGCTGTTTCCGAACACATCGACGACTCGTGGCGGTATGTGAGACAGGGGGTATGGGAGGACTTGCGTGACGGCGAAATAATCTCTTCTGAAGAGCTAGGACGGCGCTATCAAGTTCCTGAAAACCTGGTTCGAGAGGTTCGGCTTTCCCCAGCCATTCGCGAGATCTCAGGCAAGTGCCGGGCTCGGCTGATTGGGACTGATCGCTTGTTGACAGAGGCTCGCGACATCGACGGCGCACTCGAGCCCTCCTTGTCGCACCGATCTCTATTGTTGCGGCGTCGAATGATGCAAAGAGACGAGAGCAAGCAGAAGACGATTGCGTTCTGCTCGCAGGATCTCACACAGAGGTTTCGCGAAGCGCTGTCAACGTATGGATCTCTAACGGAGCAGCTCGACAGGTCCCTCGTCAGTCGGCTGCTTAGCAAGGACCACCCACGGAAGACCCCAGAGCAATTGCTCGCACTCTTCAAGGATCTCGACGAGAAGCGTCGCCGTTTGGTGAACCTTGGCTTGCTTAACGTGCAAGAAGACCTCCTCGGTCAGGGTGCAAGCGACGAGGAGGTTCTGGACCTGGTGTCCAACAGCACCGACGTGTTTTCACTGTACGTACATGACATGCAACGGAAGCTCGAAGTATTCGATCAGCTTCAGACGAAGTTAGAAATTCTAATTGGGCGTACGAACCAGCGATTTCAATTCAAACAACTCTCGATCACTCGCGAGAATGGCTTCGAATTCAAATCCGAAGCCGGTGCCCTCGTCCCTGCTCCAGACCTTTCCTCCGGCGAGCAGCATGAGATGATCCTCCTTTACGAGCTCTTGTTCATTGTCGAGGCGGGCGAGCTCGTCTTGATCGATGAACCAGAGATTTCTCTGCACTTGGAATGGCAAATGGCGTTGCTTGACGACCTGAAGGCAGCATTCCTAGCTTCGAATGTCGATGTGTTAATGGCAACTCACTCTCCCGCAATTGCTCGGAGCATGCCCGAGGCTCTTGTTTCGCTGGGAAGTCGAACGGACTAGATGCAAGACTTAAGAATGTCTTCCGACTCTTATATTGCGGCGGAGGTCGAGATGCTTTTGACCTCGGCCCAAGTCGACGCTTGCGTTATCGCTCCTCCAAATTTCGCGATGCTGAGGCAAGCTAGAGTATCCGTTATCGTTGCTTCCGATCCGGCCGTTCGTACGCGCTCTGCTCATCTGCTCACTTTGCGTCGAAACATGAGAGTGGAAATAGGTCCCACAAGCGAACCTCCGGCTGACCGGGCGTACATCGTCTATGCATACGACGAGGGTGAACAGAGTCGATTGCCCGAAGTGGTCGTTGCAACGGCGGGAGAGCTCCAAGATCTTGCGGGTGGAATTCGTCATCTCAACATTTCGGATCTTGACGTGGGCGCGGACGAGATTGCGCACTCCTTATCAGCGATGGATCTTCGCTCCGTTGATGCTTCGCGCCTTGACCTGGATGATGAGACCGTAAGGGCACTCGCGAAGGTGTGGACGTTGCCGCACCTGAGATGGCTGAATCTAAGTGGGAATCCCCGCGTTGGTGTTCGCTCGATTGAAGCAATCGCGTCATCAGTCGGTGATGGTCGGCTACGGCACTTAGAGTGGCTTGATCTCTTGGGAACAGACTTTGATGCCACGCCCTATGTTGACGGCTACTACTGGCGGATTACCGAGGAGGCGCGACAGATCGCGAGATCCTACGGGTACCAACGATGGATGATGTTGGGATCTAGAATCGCAGCCATGGCTGGCATTGAGCCATTGACAACGAAGCAGCGGCGCCTCCCGCCGAATCGCTTCAGACGCTTCTAGGAAACTCTGAATACGGCTGTCCGTCTAGGTCGGCACCAGTCAGGGGCTCGGATATCGAGGCACGCCGAACACGGAGATCGCAGGGCGGAAGGACAGCGGTCTGCGCGCATGCGTCCGGAACGCCGGTAGAATAATAATCGTTTGCCATGGCGATGGTCGCTGCGCCAACGGCAATACCCATGGCGTAGCCTGCCATGCGCGCCTGCCCGCACAACGTATCGTGCCACGATTGATAGGCAAGTTCCTCGGGTGGATTGGACGTAAATCGCCCGAGCAAGTATGAGTTTCGAGATGCCGTCCCGAGCACGCGAAGTGACCCGTCTGGGACCTGAAGGCCAAGAAAAACGCCGAATCGAGAGATCGGAACTAGGCCATCGACGGAGACCCACTTCGGGACCGAGGTCAACAGATGCGCTGCCGACCGCCGCTCTGATTCCGAGTTCTCGCTCGAGGCCGACACGACCAGCGTATCGAAGTCAACAGACAAAGGCGTTCCCGGGGCGTAAGTCATCTGACGTCGGGAATTGAGTTCAGCTAGAGCAAACGGATCCGCTCGCACCAGCGTAGCTCTATGGTCGTCAACCCCGCTCACCTGCCCGAGGACGATCGTTAAGGGAGGGCTACTCGGAGTCATGTTCTGAACGATGGCATCGATCGCAAATGCAGGTGTGGAATTAATCGATGCGTTCAGTTTCTTGCCTTCGTCACGAACTACCTGAGCACCGTGTATTAGACCGTCATACCGTTGCGAATCGGGGAACGATAGTTCGCTCATCTCCAGTGGCCGACCAACCCAGGTGACAGCCTTCGCCTCACATCTGAGTGCGTGTTCGGTGGCGCTAGCCGCCAGGGGGCCCTCTCCTACAACCAGTACGCGTTCACCGACGCTTTGAGCGCAAATAAAGTCTTCGGCGACAAACGCACGCCGACGTGTGCGGTCGACTAGATCCTGCAACAACGAGATATCGAATGCATCGCGAATGCCATCGACCCACGGACCTGAGACCCTATTCGAACCGGGGGAGAATACACGCGCGTGCCCGGGTCCTGTGCATAAATCAACGCAGCGCGTACTGATCGACACGCTTTCTCCATCGCGGTTCAGCGGAATGAGCCATCGGCCTCGGACAAATTGGAGTGGAGACTCGATCGATCCAGTCGAAACAGTCGCGCTCGTTTGAGCAAGTAGTTGAATGAACTGCAGGCGATTCAATTCAGCGAAGCGCCGAGACGACAGGAATCGGCGCGGTTCGGCAAGGGGTTGACAATCGCTTCTATTCCCTGGTAGCGCTAGCAAGGCGGGATACTGCCCCATCGGGTGATCGACATATCTTAGCCATGGGTCTGGCTGGCCAACTAGCAGCGTCGCCGGAGGTAGTTTGCCGCTATGTAAGCGTGTGGTGCAGTCGACGAGGGCTGCGTAGCCCCTGCCAATTACGACGAGGTCCCACGGAGTGTCCCTGAGCCCTTGGTTTACGGTAGCTGCGAGCGACACGGCGAAATTCCTTGTTAAAGGTCGACTGAAGCCTCGACGGGGCAGAAAACAACGGCCAAACAGAATCACATGCTACGTGGGCCTTCGTCAAGCTTGCGATGCGCACCAGTTTCTTCCTAGGTGTTTAATGCGCGGCTTTGTAAGCACTTCACAAGGAACGACACGAATCCTGATCTGCTACGTACGTCGTTGCCCAGAGCCTCGATACCACCAGAATCTGCGGTTGTCCCTCAGAGCGGTACAAACGTCGACCGCGCAGATCCGCGGGAAAACGTAAACAGGCAGCCGTACCTTTTCGATCAATCTGACAGCGATGAAAACCTGAACATGGAAAACTCTTCATCCGGACGACGACTTCGATCCGATCACCTGGGCTTCTCGACCTTCGCGTCGGCCATCGTCCAGTAGCCGCGCAGGTGGGTGAGCTTGCCGGCGTCGTTCACCTGGTACGTGAACACACCGTGCACGACGATCTTGACGCCGTTCGGGAAGCTCGTGGTCAGCGTGAGCAGGTGGGCGGATTCCAGGCCGGCCGCGAAGGATTCGTGCGTCTCGATCCGGATCGAGCTGGTCGCGATGTTCTTGTCCCAGAATTGTTTCGCCGCCTCCAGGCCCCGGATCCCCTTGCCGTCGGGATTGGTGGGGCCCCCGCCGATGGGGTCCTCCAGGCAGATGTCCGGGGCGAGCAGCGCGAGCCAGCGCTCGCGGTCCCTGGCCTGGACGTAGCGCCAGGAGCACTGCGCGGCGACCAGGGCGGGATGTTTCGGGTCCATGTTGGTTCCTCCTGATTGAAATTCAAAGCGCGCAAGCGACGCGCGCGGCGTCTTCCGTGGCTTTGCGGATCAGACCGAGCCCGGTGCAGTCGCCCACGGCGTGGAGCTCCGGCACGCGGCCACGAAGAGACTCGAAGAGGCTCGTGTCGGGCTCGAGACTTCCGGCCAGGATGATCGAATCGGCCGCGACCAGCACCGGCGCTCCGCGTGCGCGCCGCAGCACGACACCTTCGCGAGCGATCCGCTCGATCGCAATGCCTGTGTTCACGGACACGCCGCGGCGATCGAGCCGTTCCATCTGCTCGGCCCGTCGCTTCGGCCCCACCTCGGGAGCGATCTCTTCGCCCGTCTCGAGCACCGCGACGCTGCGGCCGCGCTCGGCCAGGAACTCGGCGAGCTCGATCGCCGCGAGATCCGCGCCGACGATCGCGACGCGGCGGCCGAGCGGCATCCACAGGCGTGACAACGCCCGGATCCAGCCCGGGCGGACCAGGCGCCCGGCGCGTCCGTTGAAGAGCTCCCGCAGCCAGGCGCCGGTGAGCACGTGCCGCTGCTCGTCTCCTGCGATCTTCGGCGCCACCACGCGACCGCCGGTCGCCACCACCACCGCGTCGGGGGCGAGGCCCGCGACGGCGTCCGCGTCGAGCGCGCGGCCGAGGTGCACCTCGACACCGAGTCGCTCGACTTCGCCGCGCAAGAAGTTTAGGAAGGGCTCATTTTCTTCATGTACAGCCGCGGCCCATGCCAGGGCCCCCCCGAGATAGGCCTGCCTCTCGTACAGGGCGACGCGGTGGCCGCGGCGCGCGCACAGACGCGCCGTCTCGAGGCCGCCGGGGCCGGCGCCCACTACTACGACGCGCTTGGCCCGGTCGGCCAGCTTCGGCACCAGCTCGGCCTCGCGACCGGTGAAGGGATTCACCGCGCAGCTCGTGCGCCCCTTCTCCATGGAGTCGATGCAGTGCTGGCACGAGATGCAGCGGCGGATCTCGGCGAAGCGGCCGGCCTGTGCCTTCGCGGGGAGGTCGGGGTCGGCGAGCAGCGGGCGGCCCATCACGACGAGGTCTGCGTGGCCCTCACGCAGGATCCGTTCGGCCAGGCGCGGGTCGTGGATGCGGCCCACCACCATCACGGGAACGTCGACGACGCGCTTCACGGCCGCGGCGGCAGCGAGATTGTGAGCGTCGCCGAAGCGCGACCCGGTGACCATTTGCGTCGTGAGTGGGTCGATCACGCCCCCGCTCACGTGCAGCGCGTCGATGCCCGCCGCCACCAGCTCCGGCGCCATGCGCTGCGTGTCCTCGAGGGAGCGGCCGCCCGGCACGCGCTCGTATCCCGAGATGCGCAGCGTGAGCGGGAACTCGGCGCCGAGCTCGTGCTTGATGGCGCGGATCACCTCGAGCACGAGGCGCAGCCGTCCCTCGAGCGTGTGTCCCGAGTACGCATCGGTGCGTCGGTTGCGCCAGGGCGTCAGGAACGACCCCAGCAGCATGTAGCCGTGCGCGGCGTGCAGCTCGATGCCGTCGTAGCCGGCCTCCCGCACGCGCCGGGAGGCGGCGCGGAACTGATCGACGAGTGCGGGGATCTCCACCGCCCCGAGCTCCCGGCAGGGCGTTCCCGTCAGGTAATGGGGGATCACCGAGGGCCCCAGGGACGGGACCCCGGAGAGGAAGGGCGCGAGGCCGTCGGGTCCGGGATGCACGAGCTGGGGCTGGATGCGGGCGTCGTGCGCGTGCACGCGCTCGGTGAGGGCACGATGCGCATCCACCACGTCGTCGCTCCCGAAGTGGAGCGAGCGCGGCACCTCCTTGTGGCGGGGGTCGACCGTGCAGGCGCCGAGCGTGACGAGCCCCACGCCGCCCTTCGCGCGCGCCTCGAAGTACGCGAGCGTGCGCGGCGAAGGCAGCCCCTCCTTGGTTCCGAAGCCGGTCTCCATCGGCGCCATCACGAGCCGGTTGCGCAGCTCGAGCGAGCCAATCCGGATCGGCGAGAACAGGGTCGAGAGGGCGCTCACGTCACTCCAGTCCGGATCATTCGCAGACAGGCGCCTGCGCCGCGCGCCGGCCGGCGAGGCGCCCGAAGAAGCTCGCGTCGCCGATCGAGAGGCCGCTCGCGTAGTTGCGCCCCTCGCGGATCAGCCCCGCCGTGCAACGGCCCGCCGCGTAGAGCCCGGGGACGACCTCGCCTTCCGGTGTGCGCACCTCGCCGCCCACCTCGACGGCGAGACCGCCGAGCGTGAAGGCGCCGAAGATCGAGCGTTGCGTGCTGCAGTCGAGCGCGGCGTAGGGCGGCGTCTGGAGCGGGCGCAGCCACTTCGCCGCCTTGTGGAACAGGGGATCTTCACCGCGCGAGGCATAGCGGTTGTAGTGCTCGAGGGTCTGCACGAGGACGCCCTCCGGCATCGCGAGCGCCTTCTCGAGCGCCTCGAAGCTCTCCTCGACCGCGGCCAGCTTGTGCAGGGCCTGGGTCCTGCCGTAGAGCGCGTCGTCTACCACGAGGTAGGCGCGGCCCTGCGCGCGCGTGAGGATCGCGTCGCTGGTGCGGCCGATGTACGCGTCCTCGTTCACGAAGCGCCGGCCGAGCGCATCGACCATCACGCCCTTCAAATGCCCAGAGGGCGGATAGTAGGCGTTGAGCACCAGGCCCTCGCTCATGTTGATCGCGTCACCGCCGGCGCCGACCCCCATCCGGATTCCGGAGCCGTCGTCTCCCGGTGTTCCCGTCGGGTAGTTGCACTGCAACAAATGGGGCGCGTGCTTCGCGAGCATGTCCTTGTTGAAGATGAAGCCGCCGGTCGCGAGCACGACACCGCGGCGCGCCTTCACCAGCACGCGCTCGCCCTCGCGCACGGCCAGCACGCCCACCACGCCGCCGTCGTCGCCTTGCACCAGCCGCTCGGCGCGGCATTCGTTCACGACCCGGGCGCCGGCCGCGAGCGTACCGCGCAGGACCGCCTCCATCAGGTAGCCGCCGGCTTCGCCTTCGCGGGCCGGCTTGTGCCCGCGCGGAAACGGGCGCGCCTGCTCGCACTCCGGCCAGGCCTGCTCGTTGCCGCTGAACATCAGGCCGTCGTCGGTCACCGGGTGCGTGAGCTTGTCGTCCACGAACGTCGGCTTGAACTCGACGCCGAGCGCGCGGAACCACTCGAAGTGCAGGACGCTCCCCTCGCAGTAGAGCCGCACGCGTTCGGGCTCGACGCGCGGGCCGGCGGCGAGCGTCAGATAGGCGATCATGTCCGCGACACTGTCCTCGAAGCCGCAGGCCCTCTGGATCGCCGTGCCGCCGCCGAAGTAGGTGAGCCCCGTCGACAGCGCGGTAGCGCCGCCGCCGCGCGTCATGCGCTCGAGCACGAGCACGTCGGCGCCCGCGCTCGCGGCCTCGATCGCTGCCGCCCCGCCCGCGGCTCCCTGACCCACCACGACGACGTCGGCCTCGAGATCGAAGCTGCGGACGTCGCGCAGCGGGAGCGGGTGCTGGGAGGGCATCGGCGCGGATCCTCTCACATCGAATTCGCGCTTTCAATCAGGCGCGCGACGCCTTCCGCAAACGTCTCCGGCTCCGCCAGCAAGCTCACGACGAGCACCCCGGTCCGCGCGAAGTCGAAGAAGAAGCCGGGATGCACGAGCACGCCGTGCTGCTCGAGGAGCCGGACACAGAGCGCTTCCTCGTCGATGGCTTCCGAGAGCTCGAGTACGGCGTACCAGCCGCCCTCGCGCTCGAGCAGGCGCAGGTCCGGAACGCCGGCGCATTGCTCGCGCAAGCGGCTTTCGTTCGCGCCGACGCGCTCGCGGATCTGCCGTTGCACGACGTCGCGCAGCCCGAGCAGCGCCGCAGCCGCATGCTGCACGGGGGCGCCCACCGAGAGATAGGCGTCGGCGATGAACTCGAGCCGCTCGCGGGCTCGTTCTCTCGCGCGCCTCTCGCCGGCCAGCGCGATCCAGCCCAGCTTCAGCTGCGGAAGCCCCGCCAGCTTCGAGAGGCCCGAGAGGGCGAACGCGAGCGCGCCCCGCGTGGTGGCGAAGCTGGTCTCGCAGGCCGCGCCGCGCCCGTAATCGAGGAAGACCTCGTCGGCGATCAGCGGGAGCCCGCGGCTCGCGCAGAGCGCTTCCAGCCAGGCACGCTCGTCGGCAGGCACGAACGAGCCGGTGGGGTTGTTCGGATGCACGACGATCAGCGCGCGCGTGCGCGGCGAGAGCGCCGCCTCGAGCGCCTCGCGTTGGATGCGCCAGCCTTGGTCCGGGGTATGGCTGAGCGGGTAGCGCACCAGGCGGACGGACTCGAGCGCGGCGAGCATCTCGAAGAGCGGATAGCTCGGCGCCGGGACCAGGACCTCGTCGCCCGGCTCGGCGAGCAGCTTGAAGAGCAGCGCATAGCTCTCGCTGGTGCTCGCCGTCAGCAGCAGGTCCTCTGCGTCGACCGATTCGCCGCGCGCGGTGTAGTAGGCGCTGATCGCCGCCCGCGCGGCCGGGAGTCCTCGGGGATCGGGCTGGTAGCGGAGCGCCGCGGGCGACGCGAGCGCGGCCAGGATTTCGGCCTCCGGATAGCTGAAGCCCGCGCGCGTCGGGTTCGAGGTCGTGAGGTCGAGCATACGCCCGCCGGCGGCGCGACGGGCCGCGAGCACTGCTGCCAGCGCGTTCGGCGCCAGATCGACGTCGATCCGCGAGGCGAAGCGGGGACCCGGCGCGGCGCGCTCGCTCGGCGGCATCGAGATGGGAGGATAACCGCCCTCGCGCCCGGTACGTTGTCCGCGTGCATTTCGCGAGCTTCGATCTGAACGCCCCGGTCTTCGACGCCTTCGGCTTCCCGCTCTCGGTGCAGGTGGTGACGCTCTCGAACGTCTACGGGCTCGACCTGGCCCAGACCAGCGCGCGGCGGGAGGACGATGCCTTCGTCGTGCGCGCAGCGGGCCTGTCCTTCGCGGGGCAGCAGGAGCGCGCCGCCGGCACCGTCCTGCTGCGCGCCGAGCTCGAGGCCCCGGGTTGTCTTCGCGTACAGCTACGCGCCAGGGCCCCGGAGCCGATCCGCTGCACGAAGCTGTTGTGGCGGGGGGCTGGCGACGCCGCTCGAGATCGTGGAGGGCGGGCAGGCGCGCGGCGCGAGCGGGATGGGCGAGATCCTCGCCTACCCGAACCGCCTGCCGCTCCCATTGCTCGGGCTGCGCAGCGGCGGCGAGCCGCTCGCCGCCCGCTTCGAAGACCGGCGCGTGCGTGAAAAGCGCTTCGCGGTGGCGATCGAGCGCACGGGGAAGCGCGCGGGGCAGGGTGTGCTCGAGCTGATCCACGAGGAGGACGCGAGCCGCTTCGCGCGCGAGCATGAAGCCCCTCCCTGCGTGCTCGCGCGCGGCGACGCGACCCACGAGATGCACGAGGCCCAGCTCGCGTTCGCCCGGCGCGCCTTCGGTCTTCGTCCTCTCGATGAACGCGGCGACCTGCCGCCCTGGGCGCGCGAGCTCCGCCTCGTGGTGACGCTGCACGGCATGCACTGGTCGGGGCGGCGCTTCCTCGACTACGACGGCATGCTGCGCGTGCTGCGCTTCCTAGCGGAGCGCATCGAGGGAAGACGCGTGCTCGCCGATCTCCCGGGGTGGGAGGGCCGCTACTACTGGCAGTACGGTGACTATCGACCGGAGCCGAAGCTGGGGGGGGAGGCGGGCTTCGCAGCGCTCTGCGACGGGACGCGCGCGCTCGGCGTGCACCTGATGCCGATGTTCGGCGGCAACTGCGTGAATGCGTGGCTGCCGCGCTTCCGCGAGCTCGATCCGGCGGCGTTTCTCAAGAGCGCGCCGCGCAACCGCTTCCACGGAAACCAGCCGGACTGGGACTTTGCGCGCGCGCACGACACCGGCTGGCAGGCCTGGCTGAATCCCGGGCACCCAACCTGGCGCGAAGATCTCGCCGCGCAGATCGAAGGGCTGGCCAAGCGCTACGGATTCGACGGCGTGTTCCTCGACACGATCCACGTCTGGGTGAACGACGCCGATCACCCCGTCTACGACGGCATCCGCGACCTGGTCGCGCGGCTGCGCAGCCGGATCCCGGAGCTGCTGCTCGCCGCCGAGCACGATTACGACGCGCTGCTCGCCCTGTTCCCGCTCTTCCAGCGGGCCTGGTGGGGGCGCGATCCGGAGTGGACCTCGCGCTATGCGCTGCGCATGGCGCACCTGTGCGAGGGCGAGCCCGAGGGCCGCACGGGCGTTCACGAGTTCGGCGTCGGGCCGCTGCGCGAGGGCGAGCCGCCCGGGCGCGCGGGCCCCGGCTATCTCCCGACGCTCGCCTTCCAGGACGACACGCTCGAGCGTTCGTGGGCAGCGGTGGAGGCGGCTATCGCGGCGGCGGCATCCGGGCTTGAGTCAACCTCGCTAGCGCGCTCCGGGAGGTCAGATGAGCGGCGCCGCCGCGGACGCGAGCAGGCCGCGGCGCAGCTCGGCGTCGGGGAGCGAGCGGGCCAGCGCCTCCACGAGCTGCGCGCGCTTCGCCTCGCATCGATTCGCCTGAGCGCCCCTCCCCGCCCGCCGTTCGAGCTCGGCCGTGAACGCCAGGCCCTGCCAGCGCGCGCGCGCGTAGCCAATCCGGTCGGCGATCGCGAGCAGCTCGCCGGCCGCCGCCTGCGCCTCGTCGCGGCGCTCCAGCGTCGCGAGGGCCTGCACGCGCAGCGCGAGGGCCCGCGCCTCGAGCTTCGGCGCGCGGTGGCGGCGCGCCGCTTCGCGCTCGCGTTCCGCTCGCACCAGCGCATCGGAGGGATCCCCGCGCGCGAGAGCGACGCGCCCGAGCGCATCCTCGACATGAAGCGAGTAGCGCCAACGCATGAAGGGGAATTCGGGGGGCGCCACGGCTGCGATCGCCTCGAGCCCCGCCTGCGCCGGCTCGAGCGCTCCCAACGCGAGGTGGTTCAGCGAGAGATTGATCTCGGCGTTGGCGATGATCTCGGCGTCGCCGAGCTCGCGCGCGATCCGAGCGGCGCTCTCGTTGTACACGCGCGCCCGCGCGTGGTCGCCGATCTCGGCGTGGCACCACCCCAGCGTGTTGAGCAGCCGGGTGTTCCAGGCCCGGTCGCCGACCCTTTCGGTGAGGTCGCGTCCGTCCTCGAGCAGGCGGAGCGCGCGGCCGTAATCGCCCAGGCAGCAGGCCGATTTCCCCATGAACCAGTTGGACCAGACCATGATGTGGGCCAGCCGGAGCTGGCGACCCGCAGCCAACGCGCGCTCTCCATGCGCGATGGCGGTCGCATAGTCTCCGCTCCACTCGGAGACTTCGGACATGAAGCAATCCAGCATCGCCTGGACCCCGACGTTCCCGGTCCGCTCGACGATCGCCCGCGCCTCGCCCAGCTTCTCGAAATAGCCGTCGACCCCGCCGAGCACGCCGTGGCGAAAGCCGATCACCGCGAGCGCGTGGGCTTCGGCATCGGCGAGCTGCTGCTCGCGCGCGAGGGCGAGGGCGGCATCGGCCGTCCGCACTGCGGGCTCGTCGGCGTGGGCCCAGACGTAGCTGTGCGAGGCGTCCGCCAGATTCGCTGCCCGGCGCGACGGCTGCCTCGCGTGTTCGGCGGCGCGAAGGAAGGCGTCGCCGGAGGGGCGGAACTCGCTCAGGTACATGGTGACGAGACCGAGCAGCTCTTCGAGCGCGCAGCGTTGGTCAGAGGCGCCAGCGTCACCCAGGCGGTCCAGGATCGCGAGCGCCTGGCGGGAGTGCCAGGCGGCTGCGCGGCTCGCGAAGGTGCCCGCCGCCTTGCGCGCCGATCGCTCGTGGTAGTCGAGCGCTCGCGCCCAATCCTCGCCGTTCTCGAAATGGTGGGCGAGCGTCTCGTAATGCTCGGCCAGGCGGTCGGCGTAGAGCTCCTCCATGGCGAGGCCGATCGTGCGGTGGAGCTGCTTGCGGCGCTGCACCAGGATGCTCGCATAGGCCACATCGTGCGTGAGCGCGTGCTTGAACATGTAGGCGAGCTCGGGATGCACGGCCTTCTCGTAGACGAGCTCGACGGCGCGCAGGTCGTCGACCAGCGCGCTCGCCTTCTCGCCCACCTCGCGGATTCGCGATAGAAGACGCAGAGCGAACTCGCGTCCGATCACGGACGCGATCTGGATCGCGCGCTTGGGCTCCTCCGCGAGCCGATCGATGCGCGCCATCAGCACGTCGTGGATGCGGTCGGGCACGGCGATCGTGGCGAGATCGCGGGCCAGCGTGACGCTTCCGCCCTCCCGGCGCAGCGTGCCGTCCTCCAGCAGGGACTTGGTCACCTCCTCGAGGAAGAGAGGATTGCCGTCGGCCTTGCTCGCGACCAGCCGGCGCACCGCCTCCGGCACCTCCACGGCTCCGAGCGCGCTGCGCGTCAGCTCCGCGGTCTCCGCCTCGGAGAGGGGATCGATCGTCACGCGCTGGTGATAGCTGCGATCGCCGAAGGGGTGGCGGTATCCCGGCCGGTGCGAGCAGATCAGCAGGATGCGCGCTCCGGCGACTGCCTCCGCCAGAAAGGCGAGGCACTCCTCCGATTCCGGGTCGATCCAGTGCAGATCCTCGATCACGAACACGACGGGTCGCTGGGCGGACGCCGCGAGCGTCAGCACCTTGAGCGCTCGGAACGTCTCGCTGCGCAGCGTCGCTGCGTCGAGCGCGAGGACGGCCGGGTCGCCCGGCGGGAGCGAGAGCAGCGCCCGCAGGAAGGGGAGGGTCCAGGAGAAGCCCTCCCCCAGCGCGCTCACGCCGGCGGCGAGCTTGTGGATGGCGGTCGCCTCGTCGTCGCGATCCTCGATGGCGTAGTACCGGCGGATCGAGTCGACGATCGGGAGGAAGGGGGTGTGCACTCCGAACGAGGCGCAGCGCCCTTCGGCGTACAAGTGCGCTTCGGCGCCGAGCCGACGTCGGAACTCCAAAAGAAGCCGCGACTTGCCGATCCCGGCCTCTCCCACCAGGAACACGACCCGCCCGCGTCCGTCCCGCGCGCCCGCGAACGCCTCGGCGAGCTGCGCGAGCTCGCGCTCGCGGCCGGCCAGCGGCGTGAGCCCCGACTCGGCGAGCGCGGCGAGCCGCCCGCCGCCCTCCCGTTCGCCGAGCACCTGGAACGCGCGCCGTGTCCCGGAGACGCCCTTGAGCGCGAGGAGTCCGAGGTCGCGGGTCTCGAAGAATCCCGCGACCAGCCGCGCCGTCGCCTCGGAGACGATCACCGCCCCGGCCGGCGCGGCGGCCTGCAGGCGAGCGGCGAGGTTGGTGGTATCGCCGATGGCGGTGTAGTCCATGCGCAGATCGTTTCCGATGCTGCCTACCACGACGACGCCCGAGTGGATGCCGATCCGCATCTGGAAATCGACGCCCTTCGAGGCTGCCAGCTCCTCGCGCAGCGGCGCGAGCGCGCGCTGGATTCCGAGTCCCGCCAGCACCGCGCGCCGCGGCGCGTCCTCGAGCGCGACCGGAGCGCCGAAGATCGCCATGATCCCGTCGCCGGTGAACTGGTTCACCGTACCCTCGTAGCGGTGCACCTCGTCGAGCAGCAGCGGGAAGCAGCCGTCCATCAGCGCGTGCATCTCATCCACACCCAGGCGTGTGGCGATGCCGGTGGAGTCGATGACGTCGGCGAAGAGGACGGTGACGTGCTTGCGTTCGCCTTCCAAGGCCGCGCGCGTGCTCAGGATGCGCTCGGCCAGATGCCGGGGCGTATAGGAGACAGGGCCCGCCGCGCGGGCCTCCGCTTCGCGGGCAGGCGCGCCGGCGGCCGAGAGCCGGGCGCCGCAGCGATCGCAGAATTCGCTGTCGGGCTCGGCCGGGGCACCGCAGTCCGGGCAGGGATTCGGGAGCGCCGCGCCGCAGCCGCGGCAGAAGCGCGCGTCCTCGCGATTCTCGCGCTCGCAGGCCGGGCAGCGCATTCGGCGGACCCCCCTCGGGCGCCCGCCATTTTAGCTCGCACGGCCGGGCCCTCGTCAGTGTAGGCTGCAAGCGAGGCCCCGGCTTCGTGGAACAGTTCGCCGCTCCCAGCATCCAGCAGATGGCGTTCGATGCGGTGGTGTTCGCGCTCCTCCATGCGTTGCTCTGGTACCGGATCCCCGCGGCCGCCGCGTCGCTGCTGCTCCTGTTCGCGACCTTCCTCGGGCAGAGCCCGAAGCACGACGCCGCGGCCGCGCGTCTCCGGCGCAGCGATCTCTTCTACCTGCTCGCCCTCGCGGTGTTTCTGCTCGCGCTGCGCTGGCCCGTGCTCGCCCTCGGCGACTTCGAGGGCGACGAGAGCGTCGCGGTCTCGGCCGCCCTCACACGCTACCTCGATCCCGCCTACGGTGTGACGCTCTTCACCGGATCCGCCGGACCGCTGCTCACCTATCCCGTCTCCGGATTCGGTCTGCTCGGGGTCCGGATCGATTACGGCGCCTCGAAGCTGCTGTTGCTGCTCTTGACCACCGCGAGCTCGGCAATCCTCTTCATGGCGCTCCGGACCTTCAGCGAAGCTCGTACGGCCCGGATCGCGCTGCTCCCGCTGCTCGTCTTTCTCGGGCTCGGCAACACCCGCTGGACCCTGTCGTACTGCTCGGAGCATTGGATCAACCTTCTCGTGATCTCGATGATCTACTTCCTGCTCAGGATCGGCCGTCAGATCGGCCGCGAACGAGCGAACCTCTGCGGCTTCGGTCTCGCCCTCGGGTTGATCCCGCTCATCAAGTGGCAGGGAGTGCCGATCGCGGCGCTTTTCGTCCTGGTCGCCGCCGCGATCGTGGGACGTCGCTGCCTTCGCGAGCGAGCCGGCCTCGGCGGGCTGGCAATCCGGTTGCTGCCTCTCGCCTTGCTGGGCCTGGCGCCGTTTCTCGTCTGGTGCCTGATCCTGTGGAGCTTCGGCAGCCTCGGGTACTTCTTCGAGACCTATTTCGCGGCGCTCTTCACCCAGGCGACCTCCCGTTACTCCTCGACGCTCCTGGAGCGGTTGATGGCCCTGCCGGAGTGGGGCGTCTCTCCGTTTCCGAGCGTGGGACGCTTCGTGTCCATGACCGCGCTCTTCTGGGTGCCGGCCGCGATCATCCTGTGCCTCGTGCACCGACCGCGGCGATGTTCGCTGGATCTCGCGCTGGCGGCTCTCTACCTCTTGATCAGCGCCTATGCAGTGCTGCAACCGGGGGGCCCCTTCCCGCACTATCTGAATCTGCTGGTGCAACCCTACGCCGTGCTCTTCATGCTGATCTTCTGCCGCCTGGCGAAGGCGGCGGCCCGGCCCGCCCTCGTGCTGCTCGCCTATCTCGGACTCACGGTGCTGCTCCCGACGATCGCCTGCCTGCGGGATGTCCCACTACCCGTACGCTTCCCACCCACGGTGGTCCGTGCGAGCTCGGTCGACGCCTTGCGGGAGCTTCGCGCCTCGGGCTCACCGATGATCCAGTGGGGATGGGTCTACGCGTACTACGTACGCACCGGGATGACGTGGGGAACGCGGACCGGAGGCAGTCACGAGATCCTGGAGCCCTTCTTTTCCGACAAGACGATCTTCGTCGCCGACTACGTCGAGAGCCTCGAGAGCGGACGGGCGCCGGTCTTCCTGGATACCGCGACGGAGGGGGCCCCGGCGTACCCGAATCGCGCCCTCTACGGACACGAGCGGGTCCCGGAGATCGCGCACGCGGTTCGACGCAACTACTTCCCGTGCGCCGAGTTTCGAGGAGCCCGCCTGTACCTGCACAGGAGATTCGAAGCGCGGGCGGAGCTCCAGTCCTGGTGCGCGCGTCTGCCGAGCTGGAAGCCACGCCCACCGGCCTGAGCTCAGGCGGCGTCGTCGCTCAGCTGCAGGTCGTAGAGGGTTCGGTAGAGGTCGCCGCGCGCGAGCAGCTCCTCGTGGCTGCCGATCTCGCGCACCCGCCCGTGGTCGAGCACGATGATGCGCCTTGCCTCGCGCACGGTCGCCAGCCGATGCGCGATCACGATTGCGGTTCTTCCGGCGGTGACGCGGCGCAACGCCTGCTGGATCTGCTCCTCCGTCTCGGGATCGACGCTGGCGGTGGCCTCGTCGAGGATCAGGATCTCGGGGTCCGCCGCCAGCACGCGGGCGAAGGCCAGCAGCTGCCGCTCGCCGTGCGAGAGGTTCGCGCCGCGCTCGCCGAGCTGGCTCTCGTAGCCGCGGGGCAGGCCGCGGATGAAGCGGTCGGCTTGCACCCAGCGCGCGGCCGCCTCGGCGCGCGCCTCGTCGATCGTGGGACGGCCGAGCCGGATGTTCTCGCGCACGCTTCCCGCGAAGACGTGGAAGTCCTGCAGAACGATTCCGAGCCGCTGCCGCAGGGCGCGCGTCTCGAGGAGGCGCACGTCGATTCCGTCAATTTCGATGGAGCCCGTCTCGAAGTCGTAGCTGCGCGCGAGCAGCCGCGCGAGCGTCGACTTGCCGGATCCCGTCGCGCCCACGATCGCGATCGTCTCACCGGGCTCGATCGTGAAGGAAACGTCGTGCAACACGCGCGGGCCGCTGCCATAGGCGAAGCTCACGCCGCGAAACTCGACGCGCCCCGCCAGTCGCGCCGGGAGCGCGACCGGCTCGGCCGGGTCGCGCACGCGCTCCTTCCAGTCGAGGAGCTGGAAGATGCGCTCGGCGCTCGCCATCGCCCGGTACACCAGGTTGTATTGCTCGCCCACGGCGACGATCGGGCGAAACAGCAGGTCCGCCCACTGCGCGAAGAGCACGACGGTTCCGACCGTGATCTCTCGCGCGGAGACCTGGCGCCCGCCGAACCACAGGATCAGCGCGAGCGCAGCCGGAGCCAGGCTCTCGACCAGATTCGCGTAGGCGACCTCGAGATCGATCGCGCGCCATTCGAGCTCCCGATTGCCGCGGTTGATCTCGCGGTAGCGCGCGAGATTCGCGGCCTCGCGCCGGTGGAGCTGCACGATCTGGATCCCCGAGAGGTTCTCCTGGAGGTTCTGATTGAGACGTGACACCGACGTGCGAAGCGCCGAATAGAGCACGCGCGTGGCGCGGCGGAAGGCCAGGGTTGCGAAGCCGACGATCGGGACTACCACCAGCAGCACGCCGGTGAGCGCCGGATCCGCGGCCAGCATCAGGGCCAGGGCGAGCGCGAAGGGCACCAGCTCGCCCACCAGCAGGCCAAAGCCGCGCAGCAGCTCGTAGAGCACCTCGACGTCGTTCGTAACCCTCGTCATCACACGGCCAACCGCGACCTTGTCGTAAAAAGACGGAGAGAGCCCCTGCAGGTGGCTGAAGAGGTCGCGCCGCAGATTGCGCAGCGCGCCGAGTGCGGCGCGCGCGAGCAGCACGCGGTGCAGGTGGCCGAAACCGCACCAGGCGGCCACCAGGGCGGCATACAGCAGGCCGGCGGCGACCAGCGGCGAGGCGCCGGTGGCGCGCTGCACCGCGTCGGCGGCCGCTTGCATCCCAAAATCGGGCGCGGCGATCCCCGGCCCCCGGACCAACAGGCCGTCGATCACGACGCGGGTCGTCACCACCGGCATCAGCACCGCCAGCAGCGAGGCGACGAGCACGCAGGCGGCGCTCGCAAAGGCCGCGGCACGGAAGGGCCTCACGCGGCGGAGCAGGCGACGCACCAGCGCGCCGCGGAGTCCACGGCCCGTGAGCTCGGCGTCGAAGACCGAGTGATCGCCCGCGCGCGTCACGCCGCCTCCCCGCCCGTCGCGCTCGCGAGCTCGCGCAGCAGCCGCTCGCGCCGACCCTGCGCCCGCTCGAGCTCGGCGAAGGCGCCTCCGCGCGTCCGCAGCTCGGCGGGAGCTCCCGACTCGAGCACGCGGCCGGCCTCCAGCACGACGATGCGGTCGGCCTCACGCACGGCCGAGACGCGGTGCGACACGAGCAGTGTGGTGCGGCCGCGGCGCAGCTCGCGCAGGCGCCTCAGCACGCGCGCTTCGGTCTCGGCGTCGAGGCTCGAAAAGGGATCGTCGAGCAGCAGCACGGGTGTGTCGCGCACGAACGAGCGCGCGAGCGTCACCCGCTGCTTCTGGCCGCCCGACAGCGTGATGCCACGCTCCCCCACCCAGGTCTCGAGGCCCTCGGGAAAGGCGGAGAGCGTGTCCCACAGGTCGGCGGCCTCGGCCGCGGCGCGCACCTCGGCCGGCGCGCGCGTAACGTCGTCGTAGGCCACGTTCTCGCGCACGCTCTCGGAGAACAGGAATGCCTCCTGCGGCACCAGCGCGACGTGCGAGCGCAGCAGCGCGAGCGGGAGCCGGTCGAGCGCGCAGCCGTCTACCTCGAGATTGCCGGCGCAGGGCTCGAGCAGCCGCACCAGCAGGCGCAGCAGCGTCGACTTGCCGGCGCCGACGCGGCCCACGATCCCGACCATCTCTCCCGCGGCGATGGCGAGCGACACGTCGTCGAGCGCCAGGCGGGTCGACCCCGGGTAGCGGCAGGAGACGCGTCGGAGCTCGATCGCCCCGGCCAGCGCTGCCGGCGCGCCCGGCGCGGGCGGATCGGCGATCTCGGGCTCCGCGTCGAGCAGCTCGAAGAGCCGGTCGCAGCCGGCGAAGCCGCGCTGGAAGAGGTTCACGAGATTGCCCGCCTCGCGCACCGGCCAGAGCAGCATGCCGAGGTACCAGAGGAAGGCGGTAAAGGCGCCGAGTGTGATCTCGCCGGTCTGCACCTGACGGCCGCCCGCGATCAGGATCGTGGCCGTGCAGAGGGCTCCCAGTCCCGGCATCCAGGAAGCCAGCCGCGAGCTGGTGCGCACCAGCGCGAGGTTGCGCAGGACGTAGCGGTCGTTCACCGCCTCGAAGCGGCGGATCTCGGCGTCCTCCTGGGTGAGCGATTGGATCGTGCGGATCCCGCCCAGGTTTTCCTGCACGCGCCCCGAGAGCTCCGAGAAGCCCTCCTGGACGAGCAGCGACTGCGCGCGCAGGCGGCCGGAGAGCCGCCAGGCGACGGTCAGGATCAAGGGCAGCGGGGGCAGGATCAGCAGCGCGAGCGCCGGCGACTGGTAGAACATGCAGGCGAACCCGATCAGGCCGGAGAAGCCCAGCACCAGCAGCGTGCGCGTCCCCTGCGCGACCAGCTGGCGCACCAGCCCGATGTCGTTGATCGCACGCGCCATCAGGTCGCCGGTGCGGTAGCGGCCAAAGAAAGCTGGACCCTGCCGTTCCAGGTGCGCGTAGAGCCGGTTGCGAAGGTCGTAGGCGACGGCGACGCCGATCCGGCGGATCGCGCGGCGGCCGACCAGGATCGCGGCGAAGCGCCCGGCCACGCACGCTGCGATTCCGGCGGCGATCGCGAGGCCCGCGGGCCGCCCGGCGGCGATGCGATCGATGCCCGCGCCGAGGAGCTGGGGGATCGCGGCTTCGAACAGCCTCGACCCCACCAGCAGCGCATTGCCTGCCGAGAACGGCAGCCAGTAGCGCCGGTAGTAGGGCAGGAGGCGCCGCAGCGGATGCATCGGTGGGCCACCACGGTAGCAAGCGGGCGCCCCCTCGCGCGCGGCTTGCCGAGTCCGGCAAGCGGCCGCCAGCCCGCGCCCGCAAGCGAAGCGCGCAGCGAGCCGAAGGCGAGCGGAGTTCATTCAGGCCGGCCGCAGGCGAGCGAAGTTCACGCAGGCCAGCCGCGACGTTATCTTCTCGCCCGATGTGGATCTGGCTCCTCGCCGCGGTCGCGCTCGGCTACGCCGTCTCGAGGGTGGCGCTCGGCTACCCGCGCCCGGCGCGGCGCTTCCATTCGCTCTCCCGTTCCGAAGTCAGCTTTCTGGCCGCCGCGGCAGAGGCGACCTTTCCGCCGGGCGGCGAGATTCCGCCCTCCGGCCTCGACGCCGACCTTCCCGGCTACACCGATCGGTTGCTGGTGGCCGCCCACCCGCGCATGCGGCTGCTGATGCACCTGCTCTTCTTCCTGGTCGAGCACGCGACGCTCTTCTTCCCCGCGCCCGGCCGGGGGGGATGGCGGCGCTTCTCGGCGCTGGGCGCCGAGCAGCGTGCGGCGGTGCTCGAGGGCTGGCGAACCAGCCGACTCTTCCCGCGCCGGCTGGTGTTCGCGAGCCTGCGCGCCATCCTCACGATGGGCTACTTCGCCTTCCCGCCCGTGCTGCGCCAGCTCGGGCTCGCGCCCTACGAGATCCGCACTCCTGTCTGCGAGGCCGATCTCTGGTATCCCCGGATCGGCGCCTCGCGCAGCAGCCTCCGGCTCTCGCGCGCCGATCTGACGCCTTCGAGCGATGGCACGCCGATCCCGCTGGATGCCCCGCTTCACCCCGCCTACCGGAAGGGCGCGCGGTGAGCGCAGCCGCGGACGTCGACCTGCGCGTCTTCGCCGACTACGACCGCGAGGTCCGCGAAGAGGCGGACGTCGTGGTGGTGGGCTCGGGTCCCTGCGGCGCCGTCGCGGCGAAGGAGCTGACGGACGCGGGCCTGCGCGTGGTCGTGATCGAGGAGGGACCCCCCTTCACCCCGGCCGACTTCGACCTCGACGGCGGGCTCTCGATGGCACGTACCCTGCGCGAAGGAGGGCTGCGCACCACGCTGGGCACGGTGATGCCGACCATGCAGGCGATTTGTCTAGGTGGCGGTTCGTTGGTGAACTCCGCGATCTGCGTCCGGGCTCCCGAGTTCGTGCTCGATCGCTGGTGCACCGACTTCCAGCTCGCGCAGACCCGGCGCGCAGATCTCGACCCGCACTACGACGCCGTCGGCGCGTTCCTCGGCATCTCCCCCACGCCCGAGAACGTGCTCGGCCCGCGCAACCTGCTCTTCAAGAAGGGCTGCGACGCGCTCGGCATCTCGTCCGAGCCGATCTCGCGCAACGTGCGCGGGTGTCGCGGGAGCGGGGAGTGCTTCACCGGCTGCCGCTCGCGTGCGAAGCAGTCGATGGACATCTCCTACCTGCCGGCGGCGCTGCGAGGCGGCGCGAAGGTGCTCAGCTCCGTGCGGGTCGAGCGGGTGCTCGTCGAGGGGCGCCGTGCGGCGGGCGTCGTCGGGCGCGTGGTGGCGCCCTTCACGGGGAGGCCCAGCTTCGACGTCCGGGTGCGGGCGCGCCGGGTGGTGCTCGCCGCCGGCTGCATGGCGACGCCGGTGCTGCTCCAGAAGAGCGGCGATCTCGCGAACGCCTCCGGTCAGGTGGGCGCGAACCTGCAGTTCCACCCGGGCGTCGCGATGCTCGGGGTGTTCCCGGATCTCGTGCATCCGCAGTTCGGCGCCACCCAGGGCTATCAGTCGCTCCACTTCCTGCGCGAAGGCTTCAAGCTGGAAACGCTGTGGGCGCCGCCCGCCGTGCTCGCGGTGCGGATGCCCGGCGCGGGGTTCGCCCTCAAGCAGCGGCTGGCGCGGGTGCCGCGCTCGGCGATCTGGGACGCGATCGCGAGCTGCAACCGCTCGCTCGGCTCCGTGCGCGCGCGCAGCCGCGGCCTGGATCCGAAGCTCACCTGGAGCCTCCACCCGGACGACGTCCCGATCCTCGCCCGGGCCCTCTACACGCTCGCGCGGATCTTCTTCGCGGCCGGGGCGCAGGTCGTGATCCCCGGTGTGCACGGGATACCGGAGGAGCTGCACTCGCTGGCCGAGGCCGAGGTGCTGAGGACGCGGCGATTCCGCGCGAGCGAGTTCTTGACGGGCGGCAACCACGCCTTCTGCTCCACCCGCATGCACGGGGACCCGCGCCGGGGCGTGGTCGACGAGTTCGGCCGCTGCCACGACCTCGAGGGCCTCTACATCGCCGACACCGGGATCTTCCCGCAGTGCCCCTCCGTCAACCCGATGTGGACCGGCATGGCCCTCGCGCACCGGATGGCCGGGCGGATCGCGGCCGGGGGCTGAGCCCGTTTTTCCCCCTTCACCCGCCTCCCTGGTCGGCCGATAGGGGGGTGTCCGCGGGGGTCCTCCGCCGCGGTCGGGGGGGAAGCGTGACGAAGTGGCTTGCCGTGGCAGCCCTTGCCGCCGGCCTTCTCGTGCCGCTCGGCGCCCAGGCCGTCGGCGGGCCCGCCGAGTGCGCCCGGCTGCGGCGCCAGATCGCTCACTTCCAGCGCATGACCGATCGCGCCGAGGCGCTCGAGAACGCCATGTGGAGCGAGCGCATGGGCCAGCACCTTGCGCGGCTCAAGGGGCGCCAGGCCGACCGCTGCCCGCACGACGTGCCGACGGACGACAGCACCGCGCGGGCCTTCATGCAACTGCTGCGTGTGGCTGGAGAGGCCGCGCTCACCTACTTCACGTTCGGGGCGATGTAGCTCGAATCAAGCACGCCTCCGCGGGGGCCGATGGGCCCATGGGGGAGAGCGCGCCGGATGCAGCACTACGTCCTGATCCCGCTGGTGTCGTGCGTCGTCTCGGCGATGCTCGCGAGCGCGATCCTGACCCGCAGCCTCGCCGATCCCCGCAATCGCCTGGCGGCGCTGATCATGAGCGGGGCGAGCTTCTGGGCCTTCTGCGAGGTGCTCTGGAACACGCGCAGCGATCCGGGCGACGTGCTGTGGCTGGTGCGCGCCTCCACGCTCGGCTGGGTCTGGATCGGGCCGCTCACGCTCCATCTCTTCTTGGGCCTCACGGGGGTCGCCGCGCCCCGCACGCGGCGCGCGCTCCCGGTGCTCTATGCGATCGCGGCGCTCTTTCTGCTGGTCGATTGGACCACGCCCTGGATGCACCCATCCGTCGAACGCACGAGCTGGGGCTGGGCCTATTCGCTCGGCCCCGCCTATCCGGCTTACATCGTCTTCACCTTGTCGACCGTCGCCTTCGCCCTCTGCTTCGCCTTTCCGGCCTTTCGCCGATCGGCTTCGTCGGGAGAGCGGGCGCAGGCGGTCTGGGTGATGATCGGACTCTTCGCGCCGCTCTCGATCGCTACCATGACGGACGGCGTCCTGCCCTACCTGGGCGTGCAGGTGCCGCGCCTCGGCACGGCGACCTTCGTGGTGCTGGGCGGGACGATCTCCTGGAGCTTCTTCCGCTACGGTTATTCCCTGCTGGCGCCGGGCGACTTCGCCCGCGAGATCCTCGAGACGCTGCCGGACGGGGTTGCGATGCTCCGCCTCGACGGCAGCGTGCGCAGCGCGAACGGCGCGCTCGCGCAGCTGCTCGAGTGTTCGCCCGAAGAGCTCACCGGCCTTCGGCTCACGAACCATCTCGAGCTGCCGGAGACGCTCTTCGAGCCCGCGGCGCGGTCCGACCGCCAGTGCGAGCTGCGCACTTTCGGCGGACGTCGCACGCCGGTAGCGGTCGCCTCGACGCCGCTTCGCGATCGCCAGGGCTCGACCCTCGGTCACGTGCTGGTGGTGCGCGACCTCGCGGAAATCACCTCCCTGCGTCATGGGCTCCTGCTCTCCGGGCGCCTCGCGGCCGTCGGCGAGCTCGCGGCGGGGATCGCGCACGAGATCAACAATCCGCTCGCCTTTGCCAAGGCGAATCTCGAGCTCCTGCGCGAGCACTTCGAGTCCTTCGCCGGCTCGCTCGGCAAGGGCGACGACCCGGGGCTCGCGTCGGCGCTGCTCGCCGAGAGCGAGGAGCTGATCGACGAATCGCTCGAGGGCGTCGACCGCGCCGCGGCCATCGTGCGCGACGTGCGCGGCCTCGCCCACGCCGGGAGTCGGCGCCGCGAGCTCACGGACCTGAATTCGCTGCTCGACGGCGTGCTGCGCATGGCGGCGCCGCAGCTGCGACAACACGCGACGGTCCACAAGACATGGGGCGATCTCCCGCCCATCACGTGTGTGCCGCAGGAGATCCAGCAGGTATTCCTGAACGTCGTGCTGAACGCCGGTCAGGCGATCGGAACCACCGGCACCATCCGGCTGGTGAGCCGCTTGGAGGGCGACCACGTGGTGGTCGACGTGGAAGACGATGGCGACGGCATCGCGCCCGAGAATCTCGAAAAGATCTTCGATCCGTTCTTCACGACCAAGCCCGTGGGCGAGGGGACGGGGCTCGGCCTCTCGATCGCCTACGGGATCGTTCGCAATCACGAAGGCGAGATCACCGTCACATCCGTTCCAGGCCGCTGCACGCGCTTCTCCGTGCGCCTTCCCGCCGACACGGATACAATGCCCGGCTAGAACCGAAGCCGAGGCCCCCCATGAAGCTCTACGACAGCACCCTGGCGCCGAACCCGCGCCGCGTCCGCGTCTTCCTGGCCGAGAAGGGCGTCTCCGTCCCCTCCGTGCAGGTCGACATCGGCAAGGCCGAGAACCGCGAGCCCGCCTATCTCTCGAAGAATCCGCTGGGAGGGGTCCCGATCCTCGAGCTCGACGACGGGACGGTGATCAGCGAGTCGGTCGCGATCTGCCGCTACTTCGAGGAGCTCCACCCGAATCCGCCGCTGATGGGCACCGACGCCAGGGACCGCGCGATCGTCGAGATGTGGAGCCGCCGCATGGAGCTCGACGTCATGCTTCCCATCCTGCAGACGTTCCGCAACACGCACGCCTTCTTCAAGGGCCGCATCCCGCAGGTGCCCGAGTACGGCGAAGTGTGTCGCGCCGCCGCGACCAAGCGCCTCGAATGGGTGGATGCCGAGCTCGCCAGGCGGGAGTTCATCGCCGGCGCGCGCTTCACGATCGCCGACATCACGCTGCTCATTGGAATTGACTTCGGTCGCGTCGTCAAGATCGGCATCCAGCCCGAGCAGAAGAACCTGGCGCGCTGGTACGAGGCCGTCTCCTCGCGGCCGAGCGCCAAGGCTTAAAGGCAGCCGGATGCGCACGCGACGCCTGGGCCGCACCGGCATCACCGTGCCCGAGATCTGCCTGGGCACGATGACCTTCGGCAGCATGGCCGACGAGGCCACCAGCCTGCGCTGCCTCGACATGGCCTGGGACGCCGGCGTGACCTTCATCGACACGGCCGAGGTCTACCCGGTGCCGCCCGACCCGAAGTGGGCCGGCCGCAGCGAGGAGGTCTGCGCCAAGTGGCTCGCGGGCCGACCGCGCGACGCGGTCACGATCGCGACCAAGGTCGCCGGGCCGGGCGGAGGCTGGTTCCAGGTGCCCGTCCGCTCGGGGCAGAGCGCGCTCGACCGCCACCACATCGAGCGCGCCGTCGAGGCGAGCCTGATGCGCCTGCACACGGACTACATCGACCTCTACCAGACGCACTGGCCCGACCCGCACCTCCCGATCGAGGACACGCTCGAGGCGCTCGATCGGCTGGTCGAGCAGGGCAAGGTGCGCGCGATCGGCTGCAGCAATCAGAGCGCCTACGGGCTCGCCAAGAGCCTCTGGATGGCGGACCGTGCGGGCACCGCCCGCTACGAGACGATCCAGAACAACTACAGCCTGATCTCGCGTCGCTTCGAGGACGAGCTCGCGGTTCTGTGCAAGCGCGAGCAGGTGAGCCTGCTCGCCTACAGTCCGATCGGCGGCGGCGTGCTCTCGGGCAAGTATCAGGACGGCGCCTGGCCGGCCGGCTCGCGCTTCTCGGGCTACCGCGGCGGCCCGCCCCGCAATCGCACCATGACCGACCGCTTCGTGAACGAGCGCACGTTGGCCTCGACCGCGCGCTTCGCAGAAGTGGCCCGGCAGTGCGGCCTCTCGCCCGTGACCTTCGCCGTGGCGTGGGTGCTGACGCACGATTTCGTGGGCTCGGCCATCATCGGCGTGACTTCGGTCCCGCAGCTCGCCGAGCACCTCGCGGCAGTCGACGCCAAGCTTCCGCCCGAGGCGCTCGCCGCGGTCGACCGCATCTCGAAGGAGATCCGCTATCCGATGGAGTAGCGCGAGAGCGTTCGCGGTCGTGGCCGCCTGCCTGCTCGCAGGCGAGGCCCAGGCTCGCGGCGCGGACGGCAATTTCGAGAAGCGCACGTCCTCGCACTTCGTCCTCTACCAGGACGTTGCCATCGACGAGTCGAGCGGCCTGCGCGGCTCGCGCCGTTTCGAGCAGCTGGTGCTCGCCGAGCTGGAGTCGGCCTACGACCGGCTGCACGCGCTCCTCGGCCTCGAGCCCCCGCGCCCGATCGAGGTCGTGATCTACGACCCGGTGCTTTTCGATCGCCAGTTCGCCGGACTCTTTCGTTTCTCCGCGGCCGGCTTCTACGCGGGCGTGATTCGCGTGCGCGGCGACACCGTGCTCGGAATCGCGCTTTCGCGCGTGCTGCACCACGAGCTCGTGCACGCGGCCCTCGACGCCGCCATGCCCTCGACGGCGCTGCCAGGCTGGCTGAACGAAGGGCTCGCCGAGTGGTTCGAGGCGCGCGCCTCCGGCAAGCGGCGTCTCACCGAGCGGGAATTCGCCGTGCTCGCGCACTTCCGTCGCCAGGGGGGGCTCTTCTCGCTCGCGCAGCTCTCGTCGCCGAGCTTCGTCCGCTTCGGTCCCGACGCGGCGGCGCTCGCCTATCTCCAGTCCTACGGCATGCTGGTCTACCTCTCACGCGTCTCCGACGAGCGCGCGCTGCGCGGCCTCGTCGAGGAGTTCGTGCGCACGCGCAACCTGCCCCGCGCCATCCAGCGCGCCTTCCGCGCGGACCTCGCCGAGCTCGAGGCGGGCTTCCAGGCGGAGCTCGGCTAGCTTTCTCGAGATGTCTTCGAGCACGCGCTCCGGAATCCTGGCGGTCCTGCTGGTGTCGGCCGTCTCCGCCTGCGGTGACCGCCCGGCGGCGAACCATTACCCGGCGAGCGGAATCGTGCGCGAGGTGCTGCTCGAGGACCACCAGGTCGTGATCGAGCACGACGAGATCGAAGGCTTGATGCCCGCGATGACCATGAGCTTCGACGTGGTCGACCACGACCTGCTCGGAAGACTTTCCGCGGGCCAGGCGATCGACTTCACCGTCGAGGCCACGGGCAAGAGCTACCGGGTGGTGGAAGCGACGGTGAAGGGCGAAGCCGGCAGCGCGGGCTCGTCGGGCTCGTTCTCGGAGCTGGCCTCGGCGCGAGATCCGGCGCCGGATTTCGAGCTCACCGACCAGAACGGCGCGAAGCTCGCGCTCGCCGATCTGCGCGGGAAGCTCGTTCTGCTCGACTTCATCTTCACCAGCTGTCCGGGGCCGTGCCCGATGCTCACGAGCGCGCACGTGACGCTCCAGCGCATGCTCCCGCCGGAGCTGCGCGCGCGCACGCGCTTCGTCTCGATCTCGCTCGACCCGGTTCGCGACACGCCGATGGCGCTGCGCGCCTACGGCCTGGCGCGCGGTGCGGACCTCGCGGGCTGGTCGTTCCTCACCGGGGATCCCGAGGCGGTCGCCCTGGTGCTGAAGGGCTACGGGGTGGGCACGATGCGCCGTCCCGACGGCCAGATCGACCATCTGGTGGCGACCTTCCTGATCGACGCCGAGGGCAAGATCGCGCAGCGCTTCATCGGGCTCGAGCACGAGCCCGAGGCCCTGCTGCGCGCGCTCGAGTCGCTGAGCGGCTGATGCGGGGAACCGCCGACGCCGTCGTGGTGGGCGGAGGCGTCGTCGGCTGCGCGGTGGCCTGGGAGCTCGCGCGCGAGGGGCTCGCGGTGACGCTGCTCGAGCGCGACGCGATCGCCGCGCAGGCCTCGGGCGCCGCGGCCGGGATGCTCACGCCCTCGCCCGAAGCGAGCGACGACGGCCCGTTCCTGCGCCTCGCGCGCGCGAGCCTCGCCCTCTTCCCGAGCTGGTGCGAGGCGTTGCGCGACGGCTCGAGCGTCGATCCGGAGTACGAGGTGTCGGGCTCCCTGCACGTCGCCAGGATGCCGGACGAGTCGGAGCGGATCCGCGAGCGGGCGTGCCGCCTCGCGACGCCCGGCGCCGAGTGGCTCGACGCGCGAGCCGCGCGCGAGGCCGCGCCCGGTCTCTCGGAGGCGATCGCGGGCGCGCTCTGGTCTCCCGGCGACGCGCACGTGCGCAGTCCCATGTTCACCCGCGCCTGTGCCACCGCGGCGGGGCAGCTCGGCGCGCGCATCGAGACCGGCGTCGCCGCCGTGGGGCTGCGGCGCACGGGCGCGCGCATCACCGGCGTCCTCACGACGGCGGGCGAACGCGCGGCGGGCTGCGTGGTGCTGTGCACCGGGGCCTGGCTCCCCGAGTGCGCGGCGTGGCTCGGCGTGCGCGCGGCGCTCCCGATCGAGCCCGTGCGCGGACAGATCCTCTCGCTCGAGGCGCCCGAGCCTCCGCTGCGCACGATCGTGATCGGCGGAGGCGTGTATCTCGTGCCGAAGCGCGACCACAGCGTCGTGGTGGGAGCGACGCAGGAGCGCGTCGGCTTCGACTGCCGCGTGACGGCCGAGGGCGTGGCGCAGTTGCTCGCGGCCGCGCCCGGGCTCGTCCCCGCGCTGGCGCGCTCGACCTTCCGCTCGGCGTGGGCCGGCCTGCGCCCGGCGACGCCGGACCACCTGCCGCTGGTGGGAGCACTCCCAGGTGTCGAGGGCCTGGTGATCGCCGCCGGGCACTTCCGGAACGGCGTACTGCTCGCGCCCATCACGGCCCAGCTGGTCGCCGATCTCGTGCGCTGCAAGGCGCTCCCCGCCGACGCCGAGGCGCTGCGGCCGGAGCGCTTCACCGGCTAGGCTAGGCCGGTGTCGAGAGACACCGCGCTGCTGGTCGGACTTGCGCTCGCCTTCGCGGCGCTCGAGCTCGGCTCGGGGTGGATCCCGCCCTACGGTCTCTTCCACGACGAGCTCTACTACTGGGCCTGCGCAGGGCGGCCCGGATTCGGATACGTGGATCATCCTCCGCTCGCGCCGTGGATGCTGGCCGCGGGCACCGCGTTGTTCGGCGACGGCCGCTTCGTATTCGGGCTGCTGCCGGCGCTCTTCGGCGCGGGGACCGTTTTCCTCACGGGCTGGATGGCCGGGCGGCTGGGAGCGGGGCGCTTCGGACAGCTCGTGGCCGGGCTGTGCGTCGCGGTGGCGCCCTTCACGCTGGTTCACTTCAGCTTCTTTTCGGTGAACGCGATCGAGATCTTCCTGTGGACGCTCGCGACCTGCTTGCTGCTGGAGCTGATCCGCACGGGGAACCAGCGGCTGTGGCTCGGGCTCGGCACGGTCGCCGGAATCGCACTCATGAACAAGCACACCTTCGCCCTGCTCGCCGGCGCGCTCGCGCTCGGCGTCGTGGCGACGCCCATGCGTGCTCGACTCGCAGGCCGCTGGCCCTGGCTCGGCGCCGCCGTGGCCCTCGTGCTGGTGCTTCCGAACCTGCTCTGGAACCTCGTGAACGACTGGCCGTCGCTGGCGTTCTACCGCAGCGTCGAGGGCGAAGGGACCGTCGCGACTTCCTTCGCCGAGGCGCTGGGGCTTCAGGTCGTCGGGATGGGCCCTGCCGCGCTGCTGGTCTGGGTGCCCGGCCTGTTCCTGCTGCTCTTCTCGCGCGCGGCGCGGCGGTACCGTCCGCTCGGCATCGCGTTTCTGATCCTGCTCGTCGTCGTGCTCTTCTCGAACCAGCGTCGCGGCGATCGCATCGCCGGGATCTATCCCGTCGTGCTCGCGGCCGGCGGCGCCTTCTGGGATGGCTTGCAGTCGCGCTGGCGGAGGGCGGCGCGCCGCACGCTGCTCGTGCTGCTGCTCGCGTGCGGCGCGCTCGTGATCCCCGCGACCCTCCCCGTGCTCCCCCCTGCCCAGGTGGCCGGTTACTTCGATGCGCTGATGGGTGGGCCGCCCGAGATCGAGGCCGGGGAAACCGGGCACGAGATCCCTCAGATTCTGCTGGGCCGACTCGAATGGGAGCGCCTCGCCGACGAGGTCGTCGCGGCGTGGGAGACGCTGCCCCGCGAAGATCGGGAGCGTGCGGTCGTGCTCGCGCCGCACTGGCTCTTTGCAGCGACCGTCGAGTACTACGGACGGGAGCGCGGCCTGCCGCCGGTCGTTTCGCCCCACAACGCCTACTTCTTCTGGCGCGAGGACGCCGCGGGTCGCGACGTGGTGCTCGCCGTGGGTATCGAGGAGAGCACGCTCTCCCGTTACTTCGCCAAGGCGCGCGAGCTGGGCCGCTTCCGCTGCGAGTACTGCGCGAATTTCCGGCCGGACCTGCCGATCCAGGTCGCGTACGGACCCGTGCGGCCGCTCGAGGAGCTGCTCGTCGAATGGCGTCATTTCGCGCGTCTACCCGCGCCGGCGCTGATGACGCTCCGATTCCCGGAGCGCTAGCTAGTCGCGGCGAGACGCGATGGCCGCGTCGTCGGCAACCAGCGAGTTGACGTAGTCG
>Ga0184637_10000296_pt1 | contig 36769 bp, 55 predicted proteins | sample PLM3_127_b2_FD_133143 | JGI IMG/M metagenome (GOLD analysis project Ga0184637, IMG submission 133143) | Groundwater sediment microbial communities from an aquifer in East River, Colorado, USA - PLM3_127_b2 | ecosystem: Environmental > Terrestrial > Soil > Riparian zone | place: USA: East River... | reverse complement strand
CATTCAGTCGGCGTCATTGCGCCGGGGTTTTCTGCACCTTCGTGTACCCAGGGAGGCCGCTCGCTTCAATCGCTGTGCCCAGGCTGAACGCGCCGAGTGCACCAACCGTCAGTTGCAGCGCCTGGAACACGTCAATGCCGCCCGTAGCATACGCCTGGTACACCGAGATGAGACTCGCAGCCAGCGCCCAGAACTTGCGTGACTTGCCCAGGCCCGCGACTTTCGTGAACAGGTCGGTGATGTAAACCTTAATCTTATCCATGACGACTCCTTTAGGGGGGGCAAATAAAAGCGCTCGACGCGACTCTCCACAGAGAATCACGTCGAGCGCCATCTCTCGACAGCCCCAACTCAATAGCGGGGGCGGCGTTTCGGTTATTTAGACTCTACCTCAGTTAGTTCGGGCGCGCAACCGGCTCATTGAGGCGTGGCCGCGCGGCCTTGCTGGGCCAGTGTCGCGTCGCACCGCAGCCCAGGCAATCAATCTCCAGGGCGTAAATTCGACGCTGCCCCTCTACCAGACACAGCCGGCCCTCGTGCATTGAGAGCCGCGCCAGCGGGATACCGCATCTCCGGCAGTGCAGCAGGCCTACGGCATCCGGGGTCGGCTCTCCGAGATCGTCTTTAGACGGATCGCCCTGATCCATTTTCAAATTGTCTCAAAAACGGGATGCGAAAACAAGTTCAGGAAGCGTTAGCGAGCGGGGTAGGAATAAAGAATGCCCCGGTTGTTGGCGAGGGGTGGCGCCAACAGCTCGGGGCTTCTATGGGAGACTGTAGCAAAAAGCGGAAGTGAAGTCAACTCACCGACTCCCAACGTTGGGAATCGCCATCAACTGGCCTCCTGATTCCCGCCGACCCCAACGATCTGGCGCAGGCCGCGGGCCACCTGCGAATACACGAAAGCCTTGGACGAATAAACCGCGTGCATCATGCGCTCGCTGTCATTCCGAGAGGCGTCGGCGGCCTCCGCCAGGCCCTGGTTCTTCCGCGCCAGGTGCTCGTAGTCCCCGATCAGCTTAATCAGGCGCGGCAGCATCTCGGCCAGCTGCTGGAAGTCGGCCTCGGCCTTCGAGTGACCTTCGGCCTTTTTCGTCCGTGTCGTCATGGATCACTTCCCCTTCGGCGTGATTTTCTCGGGCAGAGGTTCCGCTTCAGTCAAATCCTTGAACGTGATCAGCCGGGCGTAGGTGTTGTTGCCGTCGGCGTCCTTGCCCACCGGCCGCGAGAACCAAATCGCCTGGCCGAACTTCCCTTGCCCGGCTCGGCGGGTGAAGGGATAGCCACTCCACTCGACGGCAGAGACTCCGTCCCGGTCGCGGGCCGTTACCGTCGCGTCAATCGAACTCCAATCGAACTTGGCGAAGTTCGACAGCGGCCGCTTGTAATTCGGCTCTTTCGGGGCCGAGGCGCGCGCCATCTGTTCCAGGGCCTCGGCGATCCGGGTCAGGATTTTGTTTTGGGCGGCGAGCTGGCCGGCCAGCAGGGCCGGAACGTCCACCGGCGCTGATGCGGATGGCTTAGGCGCCTGTCCTGGCGCGCTCGGGGCGGGCTTGGGCGCGCTCGGGGCGGTTGTGGACGGCTCGATGGGTATCTTAGCCTGTGGAGGCGTCTGGGCGGGGTGCTGGGCATCGAAGTGCGCCTTCGCGGCCGCCCGCTGCTCTGCGGTGAGGGGCATCTTCGCCCCGAACCCGTCCAGTTCGTCCAGGTAGGCCAGACGCACCGCGGCCAGCTCATCGAGTTCCTTCAGCGCGCCCTGGACCGTCTGATACTTCTTGCGGATCGTCCCGGCCTCGACCGGCGTCATCAGCGCTGGGCGAAGGTCGCCTTTTCGGGAGATCAGTTCGCGCACGCGCGCGACCCAATGCTGTTCGTCGAGTTGGCGGCCATTAGTGGCAGGAAATGCAGTCATGTCACACCTTCCTTTGATACCCGCAAGGGAGCGAGTAACGTAGTTTACTCGGTTGCTAAAAACAAAACGAGCTGCTCCCGCGCCGCGCCCGACTCGATGTCGGCCTCGGCCAGGTGCAGCAGCTCGTAGCCCAGGGCGATGATCTGTGCGTCGCGCTCGCGGTCCCGGGCGACGCGATCCTCGCCGACGTGGTCGTTTGGCTCATGCCAATGCTGCCCGTCGCACTCGATGACGATCCGTCGCGGCCAAACGTGCGGGATGATGTCGGCGTAGATTTTGCCGGGCAGCAGCTCCACCTCGGTCGAGCAGGTGATCCACATCTCGTCCAGCCAGCCCGCCACGATGCGGATCAGGGCCGTGGGGCGCGTGGCGCGCCAGGCCGCCAGGCGTCGCGCGGGGGCGTGCGGCCCGGAGCGCTCGACCCAGGCCGCGAAACCTTTGCGCCCGTTGGCGGCGTTTGACTCCGTACTCACGCAGGCCCGCGCGGCCTGCTGGCTGGCTGTGGTGAACTGCTTGGCCCGGGCCAGGCCGCCCCGCTGGCCGATCTCGCGCAGGTGTTCGCGGTGGGCTTCGGTGATCATGGCCTACTCCCCGCCCCAGAGATCGAGCGCTTCGCGGAAGCCCTCGGCGCGCGCCTGACACATCATGGCGTCGAAGATGGCTAACTGGCGCGCAATCTCTCGGTGGCCCGGCATGGTGATGACAGCATTTGCGATCTGTTGGGTCCGCGCTTCGTCGCGCATTCGCCGGTAGCGTCGCAGTGTGCGGGCCGCTTCGTCACGCTTGCGCTGGGATTGAATGCCGGGGTAGCTCATCGCTGTGCCTCCTGCTCGCGCATTATCTTTGCGGACAAGAGACCAAACACATACGACAGCGATTCAAAGTCCGGGTGTTGGATCATGTCGCCCTGGGCTGTGCATGTGTGAGGCATCCGCTTCGTGAGTTCTTCGAACGTTAGGCCGTTTATGGTTTCGTCTTCCTGTGGCGCGTCTGCCCATTTGAGTTCGAGTGTGTATGTCATCGGGGTTATCCTTTCGGGGTCATCGCCTGCCGCCGCAGCATCGCGCGGATCGCGTCCACCGCGTGCAGCATTTCGGCGCGGGTGAATGAGTAGCCTTGCGCCGCGTAGTGGGCTGCCAGCGCGTCCGCCGCGTCGCGTTTCTCGACGTCGGCCTGGGCCACGATGGCGAACGTTGCGGGAACCACCTTGGGCTGGGTCATCGCAGCACCGCCGCAGGCATGACCATCAGCCAACCCGAGCCGTCCAGGGCCTCGAGCACGTCGTCCTCGAGGAAGAGCGTGCTGGGCATCATATCCAGAGAGCCATCTTCCTCGGCGATGTGTAAGGCGTCGAGGGCAGCTCGCTCGCTCGCACTCGTGTACTCGCGGGTGGCCTGGTCATCGTAATAGGCTTGGGAGGCGATGGGGGCTGCGGTCGCGGCGCTCAGCACGTGGCTGGCCGCGAAGGGCATGCCGCCGGTAGAGTAAGCGCGCCGACTCTTACCCGCACTCGTGCGACGAGCACGGGTGTTGCGGGCCTGGCGTTGGGACTTGCAGACGGGGCAGCCACGGCCAGGGCACGGGCCGCTGCGGTGGGTTTTGTGGGGCTTGCTTGCACTCGCTTGGCGGGTGGGAGAAAACATTCGGGCTCCTTCCGTTGGGTGGAAAGGAGCCCGTGTATAATTTGGGGAGCCTCTCCACAGGTCGCTGCTGTGGGTGGGTCAGCCCTGGCTGGGTGTTCAAGCACCTGGCCGGGGCGTCTTGCTTATCGAACTTGAAACAGTATACCACGTCCCCCACAAGAGTCAAGCGCCAATACGCGAAAAAGCCCAACCGCCCTGGTAGCTACTGCGGGGCGGTTGGGGCTATGGATTCCGTACGGCGCGATTGAATTATCCCACAGGGGAGTCGGCGCGTCAAAAGCTCACGGTCATTGGATCACGATCTCGAAAAACTGTGTCGCCCCATTAGTGGTTACCGTGAGCCGTCCCGTTCCGGGGTTGGTGCTCCCGCTAATGCGCCAGACCCAGGTGCAAATGCCGGAGCCGTCGGCGGTCATCGCGCCGAGGCCATCCGCCGTGCTATCGGTGCCCGAGGGAGTAACGTAGCTCAAGAAACACGCTGCGCCCGGCGCCGTTTGGATCACCAAGCGCGCATCGCTGCCGGCCGAGATCGGCGAGGTGAGCGAGACGAGCGTGATAGCCGGAGGCTGGGTTGGTTGAGGGACCTGCGTATCGGTAGGAAGGGTTGGTACAGTGGCGGTCGCTTGAACACTCGGCGCGGTGGCCGTGGGTTGACTGGCGACGGTGACGGTGGGGATAGCAAGAGTCGGCGAAGCCGTGGCCACGATCTTGACCGTTGGGCTGGCCTGCGGCTTAGGCGTCAACGTCACCACCTCTTCGGTTACGCCGACAGCGGCTGGAAGCGTCCATGTTGGCACGGCGGTGCGCTCCTGAGCCGTCGCTTGGGGTGCGGGCGTCGGCGTCGCAGCCGGTCGCGGGAGGGCGACCGTCGCCACACAACAGACGCCGAGCAGAAGCACGCCCAGGCCGATCCCCCAGCGCGAGAAGAGCCAACTGCGCTTCTTTGGAGCAGGCTGAGCCATTGGTTTGTTCGGTTGTTTGGACACGGGAACCCCTTTCTATTGACGAAACTCCGCCTATTTCTGCGGACATACCACGCGAGGAAATTTTAAGTTGCAAAACTTACAAGTGGCTGTATACTCGTTTCAAATTCTGTAAGGTTGCCATGCCAGTCAAAGACCTTTTTCTCACCTCCTCTTTTGTCGCCGAGAAGCTAGGCGTATCCCCGCAAACCATCCATAAGTACTGTGAGGAGGGCGTCTTCCCCGGCGCGTTCAAGCTCGGCGATGGCCGCACCTCTCCCTGGCGCATCCCCCAAAAGAGTTTCGAGGCCTACCTAAAACAGCGCGGCCAGGCGGCCAAAGCCTCCTAGCCGCGCTTGGCTACATGGCTGCTCTCGCAGCCTCGCGTTCCTTCGCCGTCAGAAGCCAGGAACGAGAAGCGCACTTTTACAACCACATAGCCTAAGAAGTCGTTGGGGACTTGCACCCCAGCTCCCCCTGCCCGAATCTGGCACCCGACTCCAGTTTACCGCAAACTCCTCGCGGCTGTAACCCCATTCCAACTTTCAGCCTCAGAGCGGGTGATGGGATTCGAACCCACAATATCTTGCTTGGGAAGCAGTGATTCATTCGGGGTTATGGGGCACTCGGCTCAGGATCGCCAGCGGGCTCCTCTCTTCGTGATAGCGCCGGGCATGCTCGGTCGAGCGGTGGCGATAGATCATCAGGGTGGTCGTTATGTTCGCGTGGCCGAGGATCTGCTGCAGGTCATCCAACTGTCCCTCGTAATGCGTGGCAAACGAATGCCTCAGTCCATGCGCCGTGATGTCCAACCCAGCGCGGTGAGCAGCGCGTTGAACCATCATCCGCACCCCCACACGCGATAGACCAAACAACGAGCGCCCATCTACGGGCGACCGTTTGCGCCAGGTGGTGGGGCGCACTGCCAGCCAGCAGCGCAATGCATAAACCGTGGCCGAGACGATGGGCACCACCCGACCCGTGCCGCCCTTCCCCCGCTTTATGCTCACCGTTCGCTCGGTCAGGTCCACGTCTTCCACGCTCAGGTTGGCCACCTCCGCCAACCGTGGCCCGCAGTCGACCATCAGCATCAGGATCACCAGATCGCGCGCGGCATACCGGCCCGTGGCAGCCGCATCGAGAAGCTTCGGGATCTCCTCGAGCTTGAGGTAGCGCCGCAAGACGCTATCAATCTTCGGCCTATTCACCGCCTCCATCGGGCTGTGGGCCAGGTGCTTGCGCTTCAGGCACCACTGGAAGAACGAGTGCGCGGAGCGATAGCACTGCTGAATGGTGGATTGTGAGAGCTTCTCACCCCCTCGTTTGCGCGCGCGGCGCAGCTGAGTCAGCCACCCATCCAAGTCCTCGGCGACGACCGCCTCCAATTCGATATCGGGCAGGTGATCACCCAATCGCTTTAAGCCATAGGCATAGGCGTTGAGCGTCGATGGGGTGAGGCCCTGGCCCTCACAGTAATTGGCGTACTTGGAAATCGCCTCGGACAGTTTCATTTCACCCCTCACGATCTGAAACAAAAAAACGCGGCCACGAACTGTCGTCTGATCTGGACAGGGTCAAGATCAAACGAGAGTCCGCGCCGCGCTCAGCTCAACCCGGGCGTGGGCTCGGGCCGGGACTGTTGCCACACTCCCGGCCCATCCTAATTGACTTGCGCCCCTATTGCAACTCCACCCCAGGCCTCACAGAAAGGAGACCACCATGAATCACAGCAAGAAACGTGCCAACTTCCCCTTCGGGAGGTACGGACCCGTCAAACCCGGACCCCGCGCAGACGGGGCGCGCCCGTCCCGTCGTCGGGCCAGGCCCAACTGGGGCCTGCTCGTCTTTATGGTTGTGTCGTTCGGAGCAGCCGGAATGCTGGTCGGTGTGCTTATCCAGCAACTGTCAGCCTTGCTCCTGAGGTGATCCATGACTGAGTTCGTCCTGCCCCTTGAATTCCTCTGGTCCTGTGTGCACGCCTGGCTCGTGTTAGATGTCATTGGCATTCTCGTGCTGCTGTATTGCATCGCCCGGGCACCCGTTGGGCCCACGCGGTGGGATTAGGTGAACGCCATGGCCACCGCCAAACGCATCCGTGTTTCACCGCTCACCCAGACGCTGCACGATCTTCTCCGCAAAGCGCTGCTCGTGCGCGACGTGATCCAGCCACACCGGCTGGAACACGGCCTGCATATCTGGCTCTACGTCACCCCGGCGCGCGTGCTCCATTTCTCGATCTGGCGGCACAAGGTTAGACCCAGTACGGCTGAGTGGTTCACTACGTTGCGGCATTTCCCCGCCGACGTGCTCGTGCCCAGCCCGATCCCGGAGCCCAAGGAATTCAGCCGCGGCCCTAACCTCGGCCTGGCCGCCGTCTGGCGCCTGCCGCGACCGGGTGAGGCCGCGCCAGAGGCCGTCCCGCCCCGCGAAGACGGGCCCGAGGAGCAGGCGGCATGAGGGACCCCAAGGTCCATGTCTACATCCCGAACAGTTTTCAAGTCCCGAAAGGATTCGTGGACGATGGACTCGTTGGGCTGCTCGGGGGCAACGACGTGAAGCTCTTGTGGGTCGCCTGCCGCGCGATCCTGTCGAGCGATGACGGGCGCGCCACGCGGCGCGCCCGGTTGAGCCTGACGCGCTTTATTGATCTGTCGAAGCTGAGTCGCCAGTCGGTCTTGGATTCCATTCGGCGCCTGGAAACGGCCAATATCCTTCTCCCAGTGGGAGTGCCAAACGGTGACGGTCAGATGTATGAACTCAACCTGGGTGAGCACGGTGGTTACGATTGGGGATACCTGGAGAGCTTGCGCGAAAAACGTATCCAGAACCCCAACGCACAGAAGGCGCGGGCGGCCCGGGCCGCCAAACGTATGGGCAAAGGTCTGTCACAAAATTCAAACGTTACAGACGCATCGGCCATATCTGGCGGGTCAGGTGGTCTAGCAGATAGACCGCCCGAATCTGATGACCGGTCTAGCCCCAAGACCGCTGGCGGTCTATCTGCAAGAGCGATTGGGCTCTTGCAGATAGACTCATTAAAGTTAAAAGTTAAAAAGGATAATACTAATACTCTTATTAGTGATGAAATCGCCGAGTTCTGGGCCCGGGCGCTGGAAGTCCTGGCGCAGGAGACCCCTGCCGGCATCTTCCAAACCTACCTGCAAGCCTCGCGACTATCTGAGGCCAACGCGGGCGTGTACGTCGTGGCAGTCGCGGACCAGCAGCGTCGCGACTGGCTCACCGTGAAATTCACCGACCAGCTCAGGCGCACGCTGGTCAGACTCACCGGCCAGGCGGCCGAGGTGCGCTTTGTCGTCGAAGAAACCGTTTCCCAAAGGAGTGACCCATGACTGCACAGACCGCACAATCCATCCCCATCAATCGCATCGCCCCTAACCGCTACCAGAAGCGCGATGTCACCCGCGAGAGCGTCGCCGATCTGATCGAGAGCATCCTCGAGCATGGCCTGCAGAGCAAGCCGGTGGGTCGCGAGCACCCCGACCGGCCTGGCTGGATCGAGCTGGCCAGCGGCCACCGCCGCCACCTGGCGTTTGTGGTGTTGGCTGAGGCAGACCCGAAGACGTACGGCCAGATCGAGATCGACGTGCGCCCGCTCAGCGACCGTGCATTGTACGACGCCTGCGTGATCGAAAACGCGCAGCGCGAAGACCTTTCGCCGCTGGAGAAGGCGGATCTGCTGGCCGATTACATGGAGCGCTTCAAGGTCTCCCAGACGGAGGCCGGCAAGCTGTTCAACCTGAAGACCCAAGGCGCGGTCTCCAACCTGATCAAGCTGCGCGGGCTCTCAGCGCCGATCCGGCCCTTCGTCGGCCAGAAGGGCGGGCTGCCCGAGCGCCATGCGCGCGGCCTGGTGGCGCTCGCGCGCTCGCTGCCTGATCAGGCGCTGGCCATCGCTCAGCGCGTGGTCAAGGCCGACTCCGACGAGAAGGACGGCGTGTTCGAAGACGCACTGCGCGACGTGCTTCAAAAACACGGCCAGGGCCTGTGGCACCCCCCGTTCGATCCCAGGCAGCAGTACGCCCTCGACGGCTTCACCGTCGAGGCCGCTAAGGCCGGCCTGACCGAGCTGCCGGTGTGCCACGGCTGCCCGTTCAACCTGGAGCGCAACAGCAGCCACTACTGCATCCGCCCCGCCTGCTACAACCTTAAGGCCAAGGTCGCGGTGCAGGACGAGATCGAGAAGGCGGTCAAGAAGCTCGGCCTCCCCCTGGCGGCCAAGGGCGAGTCGACCACCATCGTCTACGACGGCTCCAGCGACAGCCACAGCGACAAGCAGCGCGCCGATAAGCTGATCCGCGCCAAGCTCCCCGAGCTGCGCCTGGTGCCGAACCCGAAACGAGAGACGGCCTCGTACTACCTGAGCGACGTGTTTGGCACGACCCACCTGGCGTTGGCCGCCACCAGCAAGGCCGTCGTCGAGCGCTGGCTGGCCGACAATGAAGGCAAGTCGGTCAAGGCCCCGACGGCCAAGCCCGCCAATGAGACCGCGGCGCAGAAGGCCAAACGAATCGCGCGCGAGGCCGAGGACGATCGTCAGCGCCGCGCCGAGCGCGCCCAGGCCCTCCAGGCCAAGTATGACGTGCTGTGGCTGCTGGAGAACACGGCCGGGGTAGTGGCGCAGCGCATCAGGATCAGCGGCGGCGTGCTGAAGTGGGTCGCCGAGGAAACGGATCGCCGCCATTCGGTCGCGCATACGCAGTGGCCGGAGTTCGGCGCCATCGAAGACCGAATCCAGAAGGCGGGCGAGGCAGGCAGCGAGGACGCCCTGCGGCAGCACATCGTGCTCGACGTGCTCGGCGAGGACGTGCTCGGCTACCGAAAGTCCGAGGAGGCCTACGACTGGTCCCGGGCGCAGGGGCTGGTCGAGGAAGTTGCCGAGGGTGAGGTCTTTGGCGTGAGCCTGCCCGACGGTTGGAACAAGCCGCCCATTCATCACACCGCGTTCAACTGCTGGACCTGTGGCCGCTTCACCCCCGGCCCGAAGATCACCCAGCGCGACACGGCCGAGGGATGGGGCGTGCTCAAGACCGGCGTGGTGCACTGCCCCGACCACGCGCCGAAAGATGTGGCGAAGGCGCAAGTGGTCATCAAGTCAGCAAAGCTGGCCAAGCAGCAGGCCGTTAAGAAAACGGCCACCCGTGCTCGCATGGGTGCGGGCAAGCCGACTCGTGTCCGCAGAAATGCCAACGGCAAGGCCCGCGTCGCGAAGAAGGCCGCGAAGAAAAAGGTGAGGTAGCCATGGACGACACGACATACATGCTCTGGTACGACGGCGACCCCGAGCGCGGCCTAGCCGAGAAGGTCGAGCGCGCGGTCGCCTACTACACGGCTAAGTACGGCGCCGCGCCGACGACGTGCTTCGTGAACCCGGACGTGCTGGCGGGCCAAGAACTGTTGGCGGGAAGCGTCCGCTTGCATCCATCGCGCACCGTCCTGCGCGATCATTTTTGGGTGGGGGTGGAACTGGAGGGTCAATCTTAATGACTACAACACCTGAGTTTCGGACGTGGGCCGTGATCCAACTTTTCGGCCACGTCACACTGGCCGGTGAGGTGAGCGAGCAGACCATTGCCGACTTTGCCTTCGTGCGCCTGGACGTGCCGGCGACCTCCGGCGGCCAGGAGGCCTTCACCAAGTTCTATGGGCCAAGCGCCATCTACGACATCACGCCCACCACAGAAGACGTGGCCCGCGCGGCGGTGGAGAACTTGCGGCCTCGGCCCGTCAGCGTCTACTTGCTACCGTCGCCGCGATCAAACGCCGTGTCGCAAGGCGACCCCGATCCTAGCGAGCAGATGTACGACGAGGAAGATGGGGATGACGACTAGGTGAGGCGCGCGCTGTTTGCGCAGCGCGCGCCCGCTGGACTCCGACCAGGAGCGCCAGCGGGCCGACTATACACCTAGTACGGGCGATTCGTTAATCGCCCCTAGTCAGGACTCCGACCAACCCATGAACGCCACACGCTTGATGTTGCTCTTCACTCTCTTTCTCGCTGGCTGCGCCCCGGCTCTGCCGTCTGCACCGCAGGATGTGCCGCCTGAATATGTCGCTTATCTTTCGGCTCGCTGGACCGCGACCGCAGGAGCGGAGGCGACGGAGTCTGCTCGCGCGACGGCTACCGAGTCGGTTGCCCGCGCCAGCGCCACCGCAGCTTATCTGTCCACGCGCGACGCCCTGACCGTGCGCGTCACCGAACTGGCCCTGAGCGCCATCGAAACATCGCAGAGCGTCGCGGCCACCGATGCGGCGAGCATCAAGACCCAAGCCGCCGACATGGCCAACCTGCGCGAGACCCAGGCGGCCGCCATCACCTTAGGCAAGGCGACCGACGAGGCCAACCTGCGCGAAACCCAGGCGGCCGCCATCGCCGAGCGCGTCGCGCGTGATCAGAATGACGCACTCGCGTGGGGAGCGTTCTGGGACTCTTTGCGCGAAGTGGCCTACTTCGCGACCCTGGCGCTGGCGATTGTGGTTTGTCTAGTCTCTGCGGGGTGGGGGTTCATCGCCCTGCGGATACACCAGATCAACTCAATGGTGAGCGTCGTGTTGCGCGTCCTGGCCCCCGGTCAACGGGTGGAGCCGGACTTCTGGGGTGGCGTGGTCATCGTTGACCCGCCCGCCTTGGCTCCCCCCGACGACCCGGACGAGGAGCGCAAACGCAACGCGGCCAATCAGCACCAACAGGACTGGCGCGCCGCCATCAAGCGCTGCGTGTATGCCGGAATCCAAATGGGCGGTGAGGGGAAACCACAGTTCGGCGAGCGCGACCTGGCCGGGGACGACGAGCGCAACCGGTGGATCGTTAATAGCGACGGCACCCCGAATAGTGCTGGCTATCGGCGCATCAACCACATCGTGCGCTCGATGAAGATCTGGGAGACGGCTGGGCGGGACACCGTGTTTGGAGAAGGGATGGATGCCGAGAGCTGGGAGCGCGTGTTTGACACTCGCCCCCTACCCTCTGAGTTGATCCAGGGGCCTCCCCCCCACGTGCGGGTCCCGCTCCGCGGTTCCGCAATCGCCGCAATTCGCCGCAGTTCCGCAGTTCCGCGTTTGCCCGCGCAGGCGCAAGACTGACTTATGTCCATAGACATGGAAGGAATCGCCATGAGTACCAAGCCTCTTTCATTCGGCAGCCTGTTTACCGGCATTGGCGGCTTCGATTTGGGGCTAGAACGCGCGGGGATGATCTGCAAATGGCAGGTCGAGATTGACGACTACTGCCGTAGAGTGCTCGCAAAACATTGGCCGGACATCTTGAGGTATAGAGACATTCGGGAGGTGAACTTTGACGAAATCGAAAAAGTTGACGTGCTCTGCGGCGGGTTCCCCTGCCAGCCGGTCAGCCTCGCAGGTAAGGGGCTCGCGCAAGACGACCCCCGCTGGCTCTGGCCCGAGTTTGCCGGTGCCATTCGCGCATTACGACCCCGCTACGTCGCAATGGAAAACGTGCCGGGTCTCCTTGTTCGGGGAATGGGAGACGTACTCGGCGATCTGGCCGCGCTCGGCTACGCTGCGGAATGGCAAGTGCTTTCCGCAGCGGCGTTTGGTGCGCCGCACCTCCGCGAAAGAGTTTTCGTTATTGCCCACGCCGACAGCGGAGGAATGGGGGAGCAACACTTACAACCGCAAGTACTTGATGACGAAGCGGGACAGGATTGTGTTCTGGCCTACACCCAGAGCACACGAATCGGGCAAGTATCAACGGAACAGGTTGGGGAAAATAGCGCTGACACTGACGGGTTATGCAGCTCTATGGCCCACCCCGCAGGCCAGCGAGGGAAGCGGCGGCCCACAAGACCCGCAGAAACGGAAGTCGGGCGGGCACACAGTCCGACTCAGAGACGCGGCCAGGTTCCTTCCGACCCCAACGGCGGGCGATGGTCGGGGGCGGATCACCAGCCAGAAGGCGAAGACTCTCTATTCGTCTGGGCCGACCTTGCTGGAAGTCGCGCGAAAGGAGTCACCTGGTGGTCAACTGAACCCGCGGTGGGTCGAATGGCTTATGGGATTCCCAGACGGGTGGACAGACTTAAGGGATTAGGCAACGCTGTCGTGCCGCAAGCCATTGAGCTCATAGGAACGTGCATCATCAAACATTATCACGCGAGCCAAGCCCGATGACCGCCCTGAACCCACTGACCGAACTGGAGCGCGACGTTCTCGGCGTCTTGCGCGGCCACACTGAGCCGCTGGCCGTCAATGCCATCCGGCGCCGGTTGCTGCATGGCGGCTGGGAGGAGCAGGCCGCCAGCCCGAACGCGCTCTCCGCGGCCCTGGCGCGCCTGGAGGAGTTGGGCCTAGCGCGCAACCACATCGCCTTTGCGGCTGTGGTCGAGGAGGTGCATCCATGACCCTTCCCTTTCATGGCGAGCTAATGACCTGCATCATGTGCGGCAAACAGCAGGGCAGCGATCCGAAGATCGAATCCCAATGGCGATTGCTCGAGGTGGACGGCGTGCGCTACTATGCTTGCCCAGCCGAGTTCCCGCCCGACACCGCCGAGGCCGAGGCGTTCAAAGCGGCCTATCTCGCCATCTTCACCAAAATCATGAGTCTGCGCCGAAGGCCGAATGGCCCACGATGACCAAGCTCTTACTGGGCCACGCCGATCGGACTGCCGTCCACATCGATCTCGACATCCTACTGCGCACGCGCTTGTTGATCCAGGCCAACAGCGGCGGCGGAAAATCGTGGCTCTTGCGCCGCCTGGCCGAACAGGCCTTCGGGCGCGTGCAGGTCATCCTGATTGATCCCGAAGGGGAGTTTGCGACTCTGCGCGAGCGGCACGACGTCGTGTTGGTTGGCAAAGGCGGTGAGACGCCGGCGGACGTGCGGAGCGCGGCCCTCGTCGCTCACAAACTTCTGGAGCTGCGCGCTTCCGCCGTGTGCGACCTATACGAGATGAAAGCCTCCGACCGGCACCGGTGGGTCAAGCTCTTCCTCGAGGCGATGATCGATGCCCCCAAGAGTCTGTGGCACCCGGTGCTGGTGATCGTGGACGAGGCCCACACCTTTGCGCCGGAGAAAGGCGCGGGCGAGTCGGAAGCGTCTGAGGCCATGATCGGCCTGGCCACTCGCGGCCGCAAGCGCGGCTTCGGCGCCGTCTTCGCCACGCAGCGCCTGGGCAAACTGCGCAAGGACGCGGCCGCTGAGCTGACCAACGTCCTGATCGGCCAGACGTTCATCGACATTGACCGCAAGCGCGCGGCCGAGGCCCTGGGCATCCCGCGCGCCGACGAGCGAAAATTCTTTGACGAAATGAAGATCATGGTGCCGGGCTACTTCTGGGCGTTGGGGCGCGCCATCGTCACCGAGCGCGTGCTGGTCCGCGTCGGATCGGTCCTCACCACGCACCCGGAGCCGGGCTCGGCCAAGCACGCCGCTGAGCCGCCCCCACCGCGCGACGAACTCAAGCGGCTCCTGCCCAAGCTGGCGGATCTGCCCCAGCTCGCCGAGGCCAAAGCCAAGACGGAGGCCGAGCTGCGGCACGAGGTCGGCGACCTCAAACGCCAACTCGCCGCGCGTCCCACGGTGGCCATGCCCGAGGTTCGCCTGGAGCGCGTCGAGGTGCCGATCTTCAAGGATGGTGAAGTCACACGACTCGAGTCGGCCGTGTCGGCCCTGGCGGATGTTGGGGCTCAGCTCGCCACCGCCGCCCAGGAGATCACGGGTGCCCTGCGCGCCGCGGCCGCTCGGCCTGCACCGGTGCGACCGCAGGTGCTGGCACCCTCCACTCCTGTGCCTCGTCCCCTGCCCATGCGCCCAGCAGCCGCGGCGGAGCACGTCGGTACGCTCTCTCATAAGCCACAGCAGATCCTCGACGCGCTGGCCTGGCTGGAGTCGGTCGGTCTCGCACCGGCGAACAAGACCCAGCTCGCCCTGCTGAGCGAGGCCAGCCCGAGCAGCTCGGCGTACACCAACAACCTGGGCGCGCTCCGGAGACAGGGCCTGATCGACTACCCCGGTCCGGCGCTCGCCGCGCTGACTGCGGCCGGCCGCGCGCAGGCCCAGGCCCCTGAGCGACCGCCAACGACCGAAGACCTGCAACGCGAGATTTTGAATCGGCTGCGCGGCAAGCGCGCCGCGATCCTGCGCGTGCTGATCGACCTGTACCCGGAGAGCGTCAGCAAAGACGACCTAGCTGAGCGCTCCGGGGCCAGCCCCACGTCGTCCGCCTACACCAACAACCTCGGGGCGCTCCGGAGTCTGGGCCTCGTCGAGTACCCCGCGCCCGGACGAATCGCGGCGCGGGCCGTGTTGTTTCTTGAGAGGTGACCTATGTCCACAGATATACCTTCGGGTACCCACGGAGGAATGATCCACATCGAGTCCGGCATCGCCGGCGCGCTCGAGCGCCGAGGCCAACCGTTCGTCCATCTGACCTGGGGTGAGATGAAGGCGCAGCTCACGCCCGCCGAGGCCCGCGCCCATGCCCTGCACATCCTGGAATGCGCTGAAGCAGCGGAGTCCGACGCGCTGTTGTGGCGCTGGCTCGATGAAACCACGGGCGTCACCGACGAGCAAAAAGCGGCCGTGCTGATCCGTTTCCGTGAGCTGCGCGGGTGAAGGCGAGGAACCATGACTGACAAGTGGAACCCCGGCCCGTCGATGGAACAGGGGTTTTGGAGCATCGTCGCGCAATCGGGGAAAGTGGTTGCGCTTCGCGTACCGGACGAACGCACGGCGCGCCAGATTTGCAACGAGCATAATCACCTGCGAGAGGCGCTGGAGAAGGCGATCCGATGGGCCGAATTCACCGACGAACAGATAGACGAATTGATGCGTGACTTGCGGAGGGAGCTATGACGCGACACGGGCCGATCACACTGGCGGTCATCCTTTTGTTGTGCGTGGCTCTAGTTGGGCTGAGCCTGGGCGTCCCTTCGGCCACGGCCGCGGCGGTGCCCAGTTCCCGCCCGACGGCTACCCCGACCCCTCACCACTACCTGACGCTGGAAGTCTCTGCGAATTTCACTCCCACCCCAACGCCCACGCCGACCCCAACGCCCACCCCACCCACATTCAATATGTTTCTTCCGCTCCTGGCTCAAGCCCCCCGTTTAAACTAGAAGCCCCGCCGACCGTTTCCCCCTTGGGGCAACGACTGCCGCTTCAACCCTGCCGCCTGGCGGGCAATGAGGGTTTCCAGGCTGGGGGTGGGCGCCTCGGGGACGAGCTCCATCCGTTTGGCCTTATACCGTGTGGCGCTCACCAGAAACGTCCGAATCCGATCAATATCCGTCGAGAGCGTCGGCGGCAGGTTGCGGATCGTCACGGTGTCACTCGCGCGCGCCATCCAGTTGGGATAGCGCGCTCCGGCCGCGTCATAGAGCTTGTCGACCACAATCCCTGCGCGCGGCTTCGGGTCTTTGTTGTCTTCCAGGAAAGCGTCGCGATGGATCTGCGCCTGGGTCAGGCTGGTCGTTTGTGCGCCCACGGCCCCCCGGCGCGTCAGCGCCCAGCGCGCAACGCTGTCGCTGTCGGCACTCACGGCCGTGCGGAGCGTCCGGCCCCCCGCTTCCTGATAGATCCCGTAAGCGCTATTTCTCAGCAGGGCCAGCGTGCGCTCCACATCGGGACTGGGCACGTCCACAGACCACGTCCGGCCAGTGAAGCCCCTCGGCTGGAAGTGTATCCGCCGATCTTCCCAAACCCCGACTTCCCAGGTTCGCGGCGGCGTCTGGTTGTCACCTAAACCGGCCAGGCGCGCGGCAATGTCACCCGGCCATTCGTCCTGATAGAGTTCGTCGGTCAAGTCGAGTTGGGTATTTAGAATGAAAGCATCAGCGGTTTGTATTTGCGAGGGATTAAGACTATTCAAGAAAATAGCCATTTCTGAAATAATTGAACCGCCACGCACCGTGGTGGCGGTCGTCGTCTTGATCCGCACGTTCGTCACCCTCAGATATTCCGCCGAGGTCTCACCGGCGTAGGTATGCGCGGTCGAGGCGATCAGGTCAATGCCGGCTAGGTCCTGCGCCCCCGCGAGAGTGATACTGAGTGATCCGCTCTGCACCGCCGCGTTGCCGACGATGCTATTCTCCACTGCGCCATTGACGAAGGTGCCCGTGCTCCAGTCGAAAGACACTACCCGGAATGTGCAATTGGCCGAGGCTTTGAATTCGTAGTCAAGAGAAAAGGTAACGATCTGTTTCTGCCCGCCGTCCGGCGCACCCAAAACCCACCCACACGCTTTGTTCAGGGTATAAGCATTGCCCTTGATCAAACCCACAAATAAGCGATTGTTTTGGTCAGCGTAAAACCGCTCCATTTCGGTGTAGGCCGAGTGGCGCCCCCCGTCCGGACTGAAGAAATCCGCCACGCTGGTGCTGCTCCACAGCGCCGTGTAAGGCGCATCATAGAGCGCGCTCCAGCAACCCAGCGCGCCCAACTCGATCCCGCCGCGCCTGATCCGCCTATCCTCCAGACGCCCCTCATAAACCACCAGCCCATTCCAACCCAGCACCACGTGTGGCGTGCCGGGCTCATCATAGAGTCGAAAGGCCTCGGCGCGCGGCATCGGCGCAAAGCCGTGCAGATCCGCAAAGCCGTGCGCGTTCGTGCCGAACTCCAAACCCTGCACGCGCCCGCCCAGCTGAGCGACCGGGGTGTTATCGGTTGGAGAAGCGAATAAGCCGAGTGAAAAGCCCATCAGCGTGGCGAGAGGTAGGCCGGATAACGAATCACGTTCAAGGGAAGGCTGCCGACCGAGCCGCTGACGAGATAGCGCCACGATGTGGCCGCGGTCGCACTCCCGACCATCAGCAGAATAGCCGACACGGTGTTGCCTTTGCTCATCAGGAAGGGATCACCCCGATAAGGCAGATTGATGGGAGTGAGGACGCCCTCCTTGGCCGCCACACGGGGCGCGGGCACGGTCAACACCTGGCTGTCGACGGCCAGACTCATGCTCACAATGTTGACGATGTTGTTCAGCGCCACGGAGGGAATGTGGATGACCCGCCCGGTCTCGTCGTCCAGATCAACGAGCGCCAAGTAGTCAATATCCAGCGTTGGCGAACCCGAGGTCCCTGAGACCGAGATCTCAAATCGGAGCGTATTCAGTATTGATCCGGGCGGCAGAACCACCAGGCCCAGGGGGATGAGGCGTGGGGTCTGAATGCTAATGTCGATGTGCTTGGGCACGGTGCGAACAGCGCCTACGGCGGTAATCAAGGCATTGATGTTGAAGGTCTGGGTCGTGCTATTGTTGCGAACGGCGGCGAAGATCGCAAAAACCCTGGCGTTCGCCAGAGCCGAAACATCAACCGTCCCCGAGGCCGCCACGGCTGTGCCGGTCGGCGTGTAGCGCAGGACATTCCCACCGCGCGCGTTATTGCCAGCGTCGGCCACGCTGGTATAGCCCGTGGCCGTCATTCCCTCCGCTTCCTGGATCAGCAAATCTGTGGCGGATTGCGCAATCAGGAGGAAGGCCTCTTTGAGCACCGTCCCAGCGTTGTGCGCTCCCAGGTCAGACAACCACACATCGAGCGGACTCATGATGTCCAGAGTGGAAGGGAGCGTCGCCGTTAGGATAGACGGGTTGGCGGCGGCACTGCTGGCGGCCGTTTCGCTCGCCAGCTTCCACAAGCCCTGCCGTTTGAAGCGCAGGCGCACGCCTTTGATCACGTAGTGATTGCCGGCCTGAACGAATTCGGCGGATAGGCCAGCCCCGGAGGTCTGGTCCCCGTCCGCGCGACCCAGGATCGCGGCTTGCAATGGATTGGCGATGCTGCTCACGCTGGCGCCCTTGGGTGAAAACTTCGCCAGGACGGGCGCGACGTTTTGGTTGTTAGACCAACGCTCAGCCTGGTCCAGCAGGCGGGCCAGTTTATCCAAGTTGGCATAGGCCTCGCTGGCTGTATCACCGGAGATATTGATCTCCGGTTCTTCCACGACCTCGATATAGGACTCAACCTCTCCCTGTTCGTCGTCGCGCAGGGCGGTAATCACCGGCGCCCAGCCACCGCGCTCCAGCCAGTATTTCCCCCGCGTGCCTCCCCCGTCGGCCAGGGTGATGGTCCCGCCGGCCGTCCCATCGCTAATGACGAAATACAGCCCCTTGGTAGTCATACGAAGGCTCCCAATCGTCCGAGGTTATCGCCGCGCCGCCCGGCCTCGCGTAGGACCTGCTCCACGATGGCGCGGATCTCCGTCCTCGAGGCCCGGCTCCCGCGCGCGTCAATGTTGAACGTGTCGACTGGCGCGAAGACCGAACTCAGCGCCGCCGTCGCCGAGGCCGCGCGGATGTCGGGGATCGCCTCGAGCATCCCCATGGCCATGCCTTGCCCGATCGGCAGCCCCACCATCTCGGCGGCCACGGTGCTCGGCGACGAGATGCCCAGGGCCTCCGCCGCGGCTTCCAGGGCTGCCAGTGCGGCATTGGCAGCTTGCTGTGCCAGTCCGCCCATGGCGCCCGCAATCCCGGAGGCGATCCCCGAGATGATGCCTGACCCAATTGCCCCCCAGTCCAATTCAAAGGCGCCAGTGATAAAGTCAATGCCGGCCTGAATGTCGCCCTTGATGTTCTCGATGAAGCCACTCACCGCCAGCACCATCGCATCGCAGGCGGTGCTCAAGATCGTTTTCGCCAACTCCCAGTTGCCGCGCCAGGTCTCGGTGAACGAATCCAAATCGGTGCCCACGATGGACAGCACGGCATTCATGAACGACGTGACGGTGCTCTTGAGCGTTTCCCCGGCCCCGGAGAAATCACCATTGATGAGCTGCAGGGCCGCGCTCACCAGGCCGCTCGCCAGAGTCAGCGCCCCGCCGATGGTCACGGTAATGAACTCGAAGGCGAATTTCACCACCGCCATGATCGTGTCGCCGTGCTCGCGCCAGAAGGTGGCGATGCTCTCCAGGGTGCTGCTGACGTTGGCGATCAGGGTGGGGGAGAGCGTGTTGAACTGGTCGGTGACGAAGGCCGCCATCTCCCCGACGGTCTGCTGCACCATCGGCATGGACTCGCCGAAGGCGCTGGCGATGTTGAGCGCCCCGTCAATCACCGGTTGGATGACCGGCAGGTATTCTTCGATCTTACCCCGCGTGGCTTCAAACGCCGGGCCGACGCCCTCCGCCAGTTGCTTCGCCAGCGCCTCCACAATCGGGATCGCCGGCGTGATCACGTTGTCGAACAGTTCGTGCGCCAGCGGCAGGAAGGCCGCCCCAACCGTCTCGGCGGTTTCCGAGAGCGTGCCCTTAAAAATCTCCCACTGGCCCGCCAGGGTGCCGGCATTGGCCGCCGCTGCACCGCCGGTCGCCTCGGCTAGACGCTCCATGATGAGCGCCGTCGCCCCGGCACTGTCGCCCCCTTCCACCAGTGCCTTGACCTGCTCTTCCTGCTCGGCGATGAACAGAATCCCGGCCCGCGTCAGCTTGGTCAGCGCGGCGAGCGGGTCCTCCTGGGCCCGCGCCAGCAGCGTCGCAGCCGCGCTCGTGTCGCCCATCACCGCGCCCAGGTCGAGGGTGCGCTGGATGAAGTCCGGCATCTGCTGCTCGGAGATGGAGCCGGCGCGCAGCGCGATCTCCTCGATGCCCAAGATCACATCGTCGGAGCCGCCCGCCAGGTTCTTAAATTGCTGGGCTAACTCTTGAGCTTCGGCGGAGGTCACGCCCGCCGCGCCCCCCGTGGATTGGATGACCTGCTCGAGTCGGACGAGGTTTTGTTCGCCTTCCAGCGCCTGCCCGAAGGCATAGCCGAAGCCCGTGGCGATCACCAGGCCCGCGGCCACCACCGCGCCGGCCGCGACCTTCAGCCCGGTGCTGAAGATGTCGCCGATGCGGCTCACCCCGCTCTGGCTCTCGGACTCGGCCTGGCCGAAGCCTTCTTTCAAGCCCTTCAGGTCAATGCCGGTTCCCAGGATGGCTTCGCCGAGAGAGAAGTTCGCCATTACATGCGCTCCGCGTCGCTCATTGTGGGGAGTGAATCACTTCCACGCCGAGTTGCGCGAACTGCCGAAACCACTCGCGCGCTTTGTCGGGGTTGTGCTCGATGATTTCAATGGCGGGGGCCCGTGGCTCAAAGCGGGAGAGCCGCTGCAGGCGCCCGAGGGTGTACTGCCGGTCATAGGGCGTCATGTGGGGGATCATGGCCGCCAGCGCCAGGCGCTCAGTCTCTTCAGCCTCCAGGCGCGGCAGATGAGTCAGGAGAGGGGCGAGCACCCACTCGGGCAGGTTGGGCACTCGTTCGGGGTCGAGGTGATAGGTGCGGACCAGCCGGGCGAAAGCTAACCCGTCAAGCCCGCCACCACTTCCCCCACGGGCAAGGCCCCGTTCTGCGGCGTGTTGCGCTCCTGCCACCACTTGGTGATCTGCGCCTTCTGCCCCATGCTGATGGCCGCAATGCGCTCATCCGCCAGGCTGGGCAAGATCAGCTTGAGCGACTCGTTGGTCAGGCGCTCGAACCGCCGCGCGGGCTCCTCGTCGTCCAGGTTGTTGCTCAAGTCGTTCAGCGACTTGGGCATATCGCGCTGCAGGCGCTTCATCGTCGCCAAATCTAGCGCCCCGAAGTCCCCCACCGCCCGGAACTCGTGCACCTTCCCGTCGGTGTCGGTGAAGGTATCGCGCTTGGGAACCAGCGTTGAAAAATCCAAGTTGTGCACCACCATGTTGACTCCTGCCTTCTGCCTTCTGGCTTCTGATACACCTTCGTGTACCCACGGAGGCTCTTAGCTGATCTGAACCCGCAGGAACCCCAGCTTGTTCGTTTCGGTCTGGGTGTCGTCTTCCAATGGGCGGAACTCGACTTGCAAGCCGGCGCGCCCGTCACGGGCGTAGGCCGCTTCCGGTTCGCCATCGAACACCCCGCGCGACACGTAGTAGTAGCCGGGGAACGCGCCGTAAGGGGAGAGCGCGGTGCCGCGAAAGAGCAGCGCAAACTCGGTCGGCGTCGCGCCGCGCTTAAAAGGCAGGGTGCGCACATTCACGCCGATCGTCGCGTCGGCCAGGTTCGCCTGAGTGCTAATCACGCGCGAGTAGTCCTCCAACGACAACCCCACGACCATGAAAGTGAAGACGATGTCTTCCTGCGGTCGCACGGCCTTGACGGGCCCTTGGTGATCGTTGTCGTAAAAATATTTGAGCGCGCCGCCGTGCTTGGCCTTCTGCTCGCCGTCGGTCGGGCCCAGCAAATACCAGTTGCCGGCCGGGGTCGCGTTGACATTGGGAAGCGACTCGCCCACCGGCGCGACGTAGATCTGCGCCGGCCCGACGAGCTGCTCGAAAGGTAGACTGGATGCCATGTTGTCGTTGCTCCTTTGTTAGGGGATGTCCACTTCCGACACCGCCGCCTTCAAAAAAAACAGCACTGCGTCCGTGTTCGTGTCCGGGTCCACGATCAGGCTCGGCCCACTCGTCGGCAGCAGCCAGTAGATCAGGCCGTAGCCGTCACCGGTCTCGGCCCGCGCCCGCTGCGTGTTGCGCGTGATCCGCACCAGCTCCCGGTAGACCCGCCCGGCCTCGACCTGGTTCTCTCCATAGCAGCGCGCTTCGAGGCGCGGCTGCTGCCACTGCACATCCAGATCGGGCAGGCCGCCGTCGTAGCGGATCTGCACCGCCTTGGAGGGGATGGTCCAGCCGTCGCCGAACTTGTGCTTGGCCGCCACCCGCGCATTCGTGAGCACGTTCAGGTCGGCGTCGGTCAGCAGGTGGACGATCACGGCCTCGAGGGCGTCAATCATTTCTTAGTGCTCATCAGATCCCGATAGGGATCGTCGTTGATAACATGCACCACTGGCGGCAGGCTCACCGAACGCGCACGGCCAACTCCCGCATTAGGAGGCGGGCTAAAAAGCCACGCCAGGAATTGCACGAAGAGTCTCCATGCCTTAGTCATTCTTGTGCCGGGCCAGGTGCTGGTCGACTCTGGGCTGCACCTTCTCCACCCCGAGGGTCAGGTAGTGATAGCCTTCGAAGGCGTGATGGCCCTGGTGCACCGCCAGCGCGTATATGAGTCCACTGCCGATGGCGATCACGAGCACGTCGCCGACCTTCTCCGGCGCCGGGGCCTGCCCACCCAGATCGCTCCCAGCCGAATCCGCCGCAAAGTTGTGCGACGGGCTGGCCGCGTGGATCGAGCGGCGCAGGGTGCCGGTCAGCACGCCGTGGCCCGGGTAGAGCTGCTGCTTGGCCTCGCCCTCGATGTCCAGGCCGATGTCGGGCAGCGCGCCCATCAGCACGCGCTCCACGTCGGCTTGGGCCTGCGGGCCTTTCCAGTTAAGCGGCACCGTCTCGCCCCGCTCCGACGGGGTCGGCCTCGGCCTTCGCCGCCTTGCGGCGCGCCTTGAACTCGGTCTTGGTCTCGAAGCCCGGATCGGCCGGGGTCACGGCCTGGGTTTCCGGCGGCTTGCGGCCCGGTGGGGTCCGGCCCACCAGGCGGACCGCAATGTAGTCATACAGGCCTATACCGGCCTGCGCGGCCTCGTTGTTCAGCCGCTCGAACTCTTCTTCGGTCAATTGCAGTTGCGGGATCGTCAACATCATCAGCTTGCCCTTTCTAGCGCCAGGCTAAGGTGGTGCGGGCTGCGCGTTCGCCGGGTCAGCACGGCCTTGATCGTGAAGGGCCCAGCGTCCACGGTCGTTTTGCCCTCGGTGATCTGGGTGATCCGGTCGTCTGGAATCACATCGGTCTCGCGCGGCAGCAGCAGGGTGTAGGTCGTGACCACCACCAGCTGCGCCCGCTCATGACTGAACACGCGCTGCGCTTTTTCCACCAACCGGCAGGGCACGTCGAGCAGATGATCCGACCAGGTGCGCGCGTCATTGCGGTACGCGGTGATCGCCTTTGCCCCGCGCTGGATCGTGCAGCGGTGGATCAGGTGCGCGTGTAGGCTCATGTCCGCACTCGCACTTTTGTGCTGGAAATTGCATAAAAGTGAAACACGGATGTCCGTGGAAATGCTAGACCCGGAAGACGCCCACCGTCAGGTTGGTGCTGGCGTCGTAGGTCAGCTGCACCCGGCCGTTGACGTCGTTGTAGATCGACGGCGGGAACGGCCCGATGATCTTGTCGCCCGTCGTGGCCGGGACGTTGATCACGTCGTCGGCCACCGCCTTGCCATCCACCGTCAGTTGGGTGACGGTGGTCACATTCCGCGCGGCGGCGTTGGTGTTTTTGAATTGCACGATCGTGCGGCCGTCGTTGGGGAACGAGTCCCCGCCGCCGGCCACGGCCACGTAGCTGGGCGTGATCCCGGCCCGGCTCACCTCTTGCACTGTCAGGACTGCCATCGTGTCACCTCATGCTTTCCAAAAGCCGAGCTTGCGGATGAGCTTGGCGCGCGCCTCTTCCCAGTCCGGCGCGCTGTAGCTGTATTCCCCGGCCACGCTCTCCGACTGCAGCGCCTGCCGTTCCAGGGCCAGGCGGATCAGGTCGAGGAGCACCTGCTTGCGCTGGGTCCGGTCATCGAGCGGCACGTAGCTCACCTGCACCCACAGCCCCCACTTCGCGCCCACCGGCAGCCGCTCCAGCCGCCCCTCCTCCAGCCACACGAAGTAATCCGTGCTGGCCCGGATCGCGGGCGAGTCGGAGACGTTCAGCCGCTCCTGCACCTCGCTCACCGACGTGATCCCCCGGCGGAGGAAGAGGCTCTTGCCCCCGCCGGGGTGCACTTCGATGAGGGGCGTGCTCCCGTCCACGTAGTGCGCGCCATAGTGCTTGATGATCTCGGCCTCTTCACGTTCTACGACCTCCTGTAGATGCCGGTCGTCGAGCGCGCTGGGCAGCACCGCTTGCACTTCGGGGATCGTGAGCAGACTCGCCATCGGAGTACGGGCGTGATTACCGCGCCCCTTCTTCCGTTACGGCGTGCCTTCCGCCGGGCTGGCGTGCTTCTCGATCTGGCCCACGGTGGCATCTTGGGTGATCGGCTGGACGCGTGGATTAAACAGCTCCGCGATCACGCCATCGATCACACACCCGGTCGCGCCACCGCGCACGATCTGGCAATCCACGTAGCGCTCCTGCGGCCGCACAACCTCCAGGATGCCGATCTTGTTGTCGTCGGTGTCGGCCATGGCCACGTCGGTCCCCAGCAGGGTGGCGGCATCGCTCATGTTGGATTGCTGGCCCTGCCGACCTTGCAAGTTGGGCGTGCCATCGGTGATCGCCCCGAAGAGCACCAAGAAGCGCACGCCGTCGTAGTTCGCCATGTCGACTGTGGTGACGGTGATCGTGGTTGTGCCGACCGCCACCGCGTTCGACACGCGGATCGTCTTGACTTTGTTGCTCAGGAATTCCATCTCGACCTCCTAACCATCTTTAGGCGCTACGCCACCTTCACGCGGGCAAAGGCTTCCGCCAGCATGGGCTGGCCGTCGCCCTCGTAGCGCGCGATATAGCCGCGCTGATTGGTCTCGGCGTACAGCTCATTCAAGACTTGGAGGGTCATCTGCAAGCTGTCCACCATCCAGTAGAACTTGATGTCGCCCAGGATGGCGATATAGAGGCCACTGGTGAAGGTATTGGGCGCGAACTCGCTCTGCACATAGGGGATGTCCAGAATTGTCGCCGGGTTGCCGTTAACCAGCCCCAGGCCCGCATTCCATAGGAACAGGCCGTTGGCGTCGCGGTACTTGCGGATGCGCTTCAAGAAATCGCGGTGCAGGAGCCAGCGAGTCGTAGGCGAGGCCTGATATTGTGCCTTCAAAAAAAACTTGGCGTCCACCAGGCTGTCCGAGCGGGTGGTGTCGTTGGTATCGGTATAGGTCACATCGCGACTGGTGGGGATGCCGTTGGCATCGGCCACGAACATCCCGAGCGGCTTCTGGCTGCCGTCGCCGGTCATGTAAGCCTTCTCTTGGGTCACACCCAGCTTGTAAGCGATGCGCTCGCTGGCAATGGTCTCGATCGGGCGAACCGATCGGCGGATCAGGGTGTTGCTGATCTTGATCCGCTTGGCCACCGGGTGCGGGGTCAGGGCGCGCTTGCCGAACGGCTTCACGGTGTCTTCCGCGCCGGTCTGCAGTTCGGTCGTCCAATCCCAGTCAGCCAGGTCGGCGTCGAGCGAGAGCACGCCCAGGCTTTCGGCCTGGCCGATCTGCTCGACGCGCCCCAGTTGCCGGACGACGACCAGGTCGTCCACAAACTTCAGCAACTCCAGCGAGAATTGTTGGGGTGCGATCGCAAAGCCGCCAGCCGCGTCGTCGCTGGCGCTGAGGGCCTTGCTCTCCTCCGCATCGAGCACGCGCACGCCGCCTTTCAGAAACTTGCGAAAGGCCTTAAGCTCCGGCGTGGGCGCGCCTTTATCGTCCGGGTTCGTGCCACCCGGCGCGACCGGCCCGGGCAGCCGAGTCTTGGGGTCGTTCAAAAACTTGTCGGCCTTCAATGACCGCTCCAGCCGGTCGGCCTCGGCGATCTTGGCGTCGAAGTCGTCGTAGAGCCTGTCCACTTGCTTGGACTTCTCCTCAGGCAGCGCCTTGTCTTGATGCTCGTCGAGGATGCCACGCGCCTGCACGTGCAGGGCGGCGGCCTCCTCGCGTAGTCTCTTGATCAATGCTTCCATGTTCCTGCTCCTTAGTGCGGATACAATGCCAGCGCCGCTTGCGCGGCCCGGGCCCGGGCCCGCAGTGCGGAGTGGAGCTTCTCGGGCTCCGGCTCGGCGGCTGCCAGCAATTCAGTCAGCGCATCAATGGCCTCCTGCAGAGAGGCCAGCGCGGTCTTGGCGCGAGTAACGTTGGCCGCGCTCAGCACCCGCCCGGCTTTGGTCATCGGCCGGATGGTGCGGGCGGCGGCTTCCAGGATTTCCAGTTGCTGCTCGGTGTTGGTGGTGTCGGCGGTCAGCAGGCTCTTGATCGCTTGCAGATCGGTGAGGGAATTCATGCCCAGCGGGACAGGCGAGATCTCGAAGAGCCGCACCTCGCGCAGGTGGCGCACGCCGCTGTTGTCGAAATCAGCCTTGACCGTCTCGTAGCCGAACGAGCCTTCGCTCAGGGCGCCATCCTTCATCAGGGCCCAAGCCTCCTTGCCCCAAAAGGCTTCGAGGGTCAGGCGACCTTTGGCGTGCAAGCCCACGGCGTCTTCCTCGAGCACGCTGGGAGGTGGGCCGATGAGCTTATTCCAATCGTGGGCGTAAAAGACCTTGACCCGCTTGCCTCGCTCGGCGATGGTCTTCAGGAACATGCCGGGATGGGCCACGTCATTGCCATCGTCGACGTTGTTGAAGACGGAGAAGTGACCTTCGTACTCCCCCTGGTCGCCTTCGGCTTTGAATTCGGTCAGCGCAGTCTTGTATTCCATAATCCACCTGCGAATAAACAGAAAGCGCTCGACGCGACTCTCCACAGAGAATCACGTCGAGCGCCATCTCTCGACAGCCCCGGCTCAACAGCTGGGGCGGCGTTTCAGTTGTCGAAGATCGTCGCCTGCCCTCGCGTACTCGCGGGGGTCAGACGACTAGACTCTACCCCAATTAGTTGGGGCGCGCAACCGGCAGGGCGGCGTTAATCCAGATCATCCAGCACCCTCAGCACCAAGTAATCATCATTGGGGAACGACTGCGGTTTGCTGCCCGTGAAGGTCACTTCCCACTCGGCCTCGTAGATGCCTGGCGTGTCCGTATCCGCCGTCTGCCAAGTGTACGAAATTTTGCCCTTGTTGTTCACCTGGTCGGGGTCAATCACCGCTGTCGCGTTGACCTTCGGCAACGTGGCCCCTACCTGGCGCATGATGAATTTGGCCGTCGCCCCGGTCAGGTCCATCGCATTGCTGTTTGCATCCTGGAGCGTGGCGGTAATCACCGGCAGCAGGTTGCCCCGTTTGATGACGAAATCGTAAGTGCTAGTGCTCACGGCATCTTCACCTTCGTTTTTCCCCGGCCTGTCAGCGACGACTGCGCGAGGCCGCTGTCCACGCTCACGCGCGTTCGGCTGGCGCCCAGGGTCGCGCGCGTCGGGCCGATGATCACCACTTCCGCCACGGATCCTTGCAGCGCTTCATGCGCGCCCATGCGCTGCACTATGAGACCGATTAGCCACTCGTGCTGTCCGGTCGCGGCCAGCACCAGGAGAGCGAGCGCTTCGTGCGCTCCGGTCGCGGCCAGCGTCAACCCAAGCAGCGATTCGTGTGCGCCGCCGCGTCCGATGATGAGGGTGCCGCCCGCCTCGTGCTGGCCCTGGGCGCTAACGGCCAACCCGAGCAGCGCTTCGTGCACACCCGTGCGCCCCTGGGTCAGACCTTGCAGCGCTTCATGTGCGCCCGCACTGCCCAGCAGTAGGCTCAGCAGACTCTCGTGCGCGCCCACGCGACCGGCGATCAGCGTCCCGGCCGCTTCGTGGTCTCCCGAACTGGCGCGCAGCACGAGCGCCAGCGCTTCATGTATCCCGGCCCGACCCTGGGCCAGGCCCAGCAATGATTCGATGACCCCCTGGGCGGTGCTGGACAGGCCCAGGAGAGATTCGTGCGCACCGGCCCGGCCCTGCACGAGACCGATCAGCGCTTCATGTAGGCCCGCACTACCCAACAGCAGGCCCAGCAGCGCCTCGTGCACACCACTCGCCGTCTGGCTGACGGGTGTCTCGGTGACTGTCGGGGCCCAAGCCGCGACGTCATCCACCCAAATTGTTAAGAACTCGGGCGGGAGCCATTCAAAGTCAGGACTAAAAGGCAAGCCCGTGACCGTAGCCACATTGGCAGCGGTGGCAGCCGTTCCACCCGCAATAGGATAGACACGATGCCAAGCCAGGCGCAGACGCAGGCCGAGCGATACGCCGTGCGAGGCCCAGGCCTTCCACGCGCCGAGCCTAGTCCGCTTGAATTGCTTTTCCATTGAGTTTCACAAGTTTCGGTTCGGCAATAAAAAAGTCAGGATGGTCGGCCTTCCATTTCCCTTCATTTTCAAATTCCAGTTCACCCCGCTCGATCTGCTCTTGCAGATGCGAATGGCAAAAGGGAAGGCGGATCCACCGATTCGGATGCTTAGCCCATAGCCCGCGCAGGAAAATAGCGTAACCGCTCTTGTCCGAACCGGCTGGGGGAGTCATCACAAAAACCTCGATACTCCCCGCTACCGGCTCCGGGCAGCGACAACAACGATCGTAGGTGATCAGGGTCATGAGTCTACTCCTCAAAAAATAGGGTAGTGTGAATTTGACTCGTGAGCGTTCCCACAGTTTTCACAAAGGCCAATATCCCGCTGTTCACCAATTCGGCTAGCTTATCCAATGGAACCCACAGGCTGAAGCTCCCCAAGACGTTTGCGCCAATCTCCCACAAAGATGCGCTAGAAGTTCCCTCGGCCGTGATCGCGGAGAGTGCGGTCGTGCGCGAGGCAATGTCATCCGGGTTGGTCGGGTTAGGCGTTTGCGCCGAGCCGGTGGCGTTCACGCTGAGACGCTGAATTTCCCACTCATAACTCGCGGCATTAGTAGTGCCCGTTTTGAACAGCAGGCCACGCAACTTCACTCGCCCATTGGCTGGGGCGGTGATCGTGATGTGCGTCTTGGGAGCGGCGGCCCCGGTAGTCAAGTTGCGAACGGTGTAAATGGGCATCCATTTTATTCCTCGAAGAACCAGGTGATGGCCCAGTTGGTGGTATCTGCACCAATCGTCTTGCGCAGGGCGAGAATGCCGCTATTCACATACTGCGGAGCCAGGTCAACCGGCGATCCAGGGAACCAGAGCGGATAAGTAGTCAAAACGTCAAAGCCAAACTCGACCAGAATCGTGCTGGACGTGCCTTCGGCGGTGATGGTCGAGGTCGCGGTTGTGCGCGAGGCAATGTCATCCGGGTTGAGTGGGTTAGGCGTTTGCGCCGAGCCGGTGGCGTTCACGCTGAGACGCAAAATTTCCCACTCCACACCTTGCGTCGCCGTCGCAGCGGTATTGCCCAGGAGCAGCCCGCGCAATTTGACGCGTGCATTGGCTGGGGCGGTCGAGGTGATATGAGTCTTGGGAGCGGCAGCACCCGCCGTCGTGGTGCGGATCGTATAGATAGCCATTAGTCGATCTCCGTGAAGTCTACGCGGATGTCAACCGCCGCGATATTGGCGATGAGCGAAATCCGAACCGCGCCCCCCGGTCTTACATCGTCGCAAAAGGGTTGATTCGTCGCGGCCCACCAGGAATGCGCTGCCCAGAGCGCAACCGTATCCACCTCTTGCTCGGAGTTTCCCGGCGGAGTTTGGAATACGCTCATCACCGGGGGCACCCCCAAGACGTAGGCTCGCGCGCTGGCACTGGCGAACATCGGGCGCTGGGTTTTCGGGCCGGGGTTGGTGTAATTGAAGTTTGGCTGAGCCGCTGTAAGATGAATGATTGCACGAGCCATCGGGGGGCCTCCTAATCAAAAATCGGTGCGGTCCAACGAATGACCACCCCACACTGCGGGCAGGGCGTCGCGCGCGTCTGGCCGTCGTGGGGATGGGCCAGGATAACCTCATTGAAATCGTAACCGCAGGGTGTGCGGGCCGAGTTGTCGAGGCCGCGGGCCTCGTCGGGCTTGCCATCGGCCAGCAGCGCATTGATTTGCTCGCGCGCGCCCTCGGCTAGTGGCCCCCGGCAGGTGCGTGAGATCGAGCGAATAACCTGTTCTGGCGTGGGCTGGCTCAGATCGAGCACGCCCACATCGGCGGCGGTGATCGTCTGCTTCTCTGGTTTTTTTGCCATATAAGCCTCCTGTCGAAGATCATCTTTAGATGGTTAGACCGAAGTCCCCGACAGCTCGATGGTGTAGGTATTGCGCACCGGCGAGTCGTTGGAGAGCAGCGATTGCTTGACCCAGATCCCGATAGCCGCGCCCGCCGCCAGCGTGCCGCCCGGCACGCCCTGGCTCACGTTGTCGTCCACGAACGTCACCGAGCCCGGCACGGTCTTGCGGTTGGTGACCGTGGCCGTGTCGTTCACCGAGGGCGCACCGCCGATGAAGAGTTTCGCCGCTGGGTCACCAGTCAATTTGATGGCGGCAGAGTTAAGAGTCAGGCTGCCGTGGTTGTTCAGGAAGAACGTTTTCTCGTAGCGATCCACGGCTCCGGACTCCGAGGCCGCATTGCGAAAGAGCATCGAGGCGCTAGTGATGTTCGGCCCCAGAGTCGCGCGCGTGGCGCCGCCCGAGCCCTGCCGGACCGTCACCGTGCGCGTGCCGCTGGACGACGAGAGCACCGCGCTTTGAATGCGCTCAAAGGTCTTGGCCCCAACCACCTCGGTGGTGCCATTGAGCACCAGGGCCTCAGTGTCCACCACACCCGTGGCCAGGCGGCCCGTGATCGTGACTGTGCGCGTATCGGCGCCATCGGAGACCACCGCGATCACGGCGTTGGCCGTGAGCTGGGTGAACTCGGGTTTCTCGGCGCTGTCCCGCGCACCTCCGGTCGTGGAGGTGTCATCGGTTGGCCGGCTGGCCGCACCTTGCAGTAAGAGATCTGTGTTTGCAATAGGCATAGTAGGTTCTCCTCGTTACTCCACGATGGGCGCGAAGGCACGGGTACAATTTGGGTGTTGAAGTGGATGCGCCTCCGCCCATTCCAGAGTCTGGATCGTGCCGTTGAGCGCGGCGCACTCTTCGTCGGGATCATCCTGGCCGTTGTCGAGCACCAGCACCTGCTTCACACCGGCCTCGTCGTAGCGGCTCACGGTCGCCTGGTTCTGCGCGTCGCCCAGCTCCGTGCGCGCAATCGTGCGCGCCCGATCCTTGTAGGTCTCTTCGACAATGGCGCGCAGGCCGGGGTGCTCGTCGTCCCCACGCACGATCTGATCAATGCTCCAGCCCTGCTCGCTGCCGTACTGCAGCAGCTCGCGCACCGCCTCGCGCGTGGTGTCGCTGATCTCTTTGATCCGCGTCCCCGCCCCCTTCAGCACGGCCGTGACCGCCGGGTCCTGCAGGTCAAAATCCACGTCCACCCCCAGCGATAAGTTCCACATTTCCCAGCTCGCCGAGAGCACTTCGACATACCACTTCTTGACGAGCTTCTCCAATTCCTTGTCGTCCTCCGGCTTGAGCAGATCGCGCTCGGAGAGCTTAATTTCCAGAACCGGTTTGCCGTCCTTCGTCCCGGCATGTACCCGGCCATCTAATCCCTTCCGCAACGCGGCTCGATCCACCACGCGCTGGCTCAGGTCGGCGAAGTAGGCATCCAGGTCGCGCCCCATCTTCTTCGCCACGTCGCGCCGGATGCGCTGCAGCGCCGCCCCGAGCTTGGCCGCCGCTCGCCGAGGGTTAGCTCTCTTGCCTTTGACCACGATGGCCCGCCGACTCTTGGCGCCGGTGGCCTGCACCTCGTCGATGTTCAACCCGCGCAGGAACACGTCCTGACCAGGCACCTCTTCCTGCCCCAGGAAGATGCGCCCCTCGTTGACCATCAGGTAGCCGCCAGCGACCGCGCGATCCACACGTTCCCACAGCGCGTTCATGTCCTCGCGCAGCGCCTTAACCTTGCTGGTGTCGAAGCCCACCAGCACCTCGCCGCCGAATTCCGGCGCGAGGTCGGCCTGGATTTCGCTGGCATCAATGACCCACATCGGCGAGAGCGTGTTGTTGGTGAAGCGCATATAGGCTTCCGCACTATTGGCATAGATCGGGTCTTCGCCCAGGCCGGCCACCGACATCGGCGTGCGGAAGGCGGCCGCGATGCGCCGCTCCGGCACATTGTGCAGCGCATTAAAGGCGAGTTCTTTAAGGTCAAGCCCGATGCGCTTGATGTCGGCGCCGCCCTCCACGATCCCCATCCCCCCGCGCTTGTCACCCCCATGCAGCTCGGTCCACTGCTCCTGTAGACGTTTGTACTGCGGGTCAGTGAGCGTGACCTCTTTGGGGAGCACCAGCACCGTGCGCGGCACCGCATCGTTTTTCAAGAGCGCATACAGGTAGCGCGTCATCTCGTTGTCGCTATCCGTCTCGCGTGACACCGAGCGCAGAGGCGGAAGCGCCATCCAGGGCTGCTCCGGATCCGGCGCCGGCCACTTGAAATGCACGATGTCTTCCAGCGGGACGGGCAGCGCCGGGGAGAAGCTGCCATCCGGGCTGTATTCGTAATGCGAAATCCAGTGCTCCCCGCCGGGCACCGGCCGAATTTGCGCGGCGTGGTAGGGCCACAGCTCCACCACCCGCTTCGCCTCCGAGCGCACCTTGTGCCAATACACGTTCCCCCCGATGGCCTTGTAAACGATGGTGTACAGCTTGAGCTCGGCCTCGCCCATGATCGGGTTGGGCTTCATCAAGAGCTTGCGCAGGGGATGATTGGTCAGCGGGTTCTCGTCCAGGTCGGTCACGACGTACGGCGGCTCCGGGTAGGAGAAGGCCAGCGCCGAAATGCAGGCGAACACGGCGCCGTTGGCCTTGTAGCCCTCCCGCACCAGGTTGCGAAAGGTGGGCTCCAGGAACGAGGCCGTCACCCAGGGCGGAATAATCGGCAGGCCGGCGGCCTTGATCAGGCCGCGCGCCAGCCAGAGTCGCACACGATCAATCGGACCTAAAGCCATCGGACTCTCACTTCTGCTGATTTCGCCTGCGCCGCCCACGTCGCCAGGGCCAGCGCCCAAAACTTGTCGGCATGATGCTGTTCGTTCACCGCCGTATCGAAGACCACGTTCTTCGCGGCTGTGACCTTCTTCTTGATGCTATGAATTTGGTACGACAACTCGCGCTCCAACGGGATCGGCACGTGCCCGCGCTGCATCTGCACCTTCAACTCCACGGCCAACAATTCTTTGGTCGGGTTGGTGAAGGTGACTCCCTCGACTCGGGGCGCGTATTGCTTGCTCAGCTGCTCGGCCAATTGCATGCCGATGCCCGTTTCGTCGATGAGGAGCTTGGTGATTGGCAGGGTGTCGAGCGCCTTTCTAAACACCGCTCGCTGATCATCGAACTCCACGTTGCTTAAGCTGATCCCCAACCGGTACGGCAGCTGCCCGGTGGTTGCCTTGCCCAGGAAAACGGCCTCGGTCAGGTCATGCTTACGGCCCACATCGCCGCCGGCCGCCAGGGCGGGCTCGATCTTGCCTTCTTTGATGGCCAGGGCGGTCTCTTCTATCGCCGCCAGCGCCGCTTCCACACCTCTGGCCTGGCGGTGCCACAGTTGCCCGGCCTCCGCCAGGAGTTGGTTGCGCTTGATCTCATCCCAGGTGATCCAGGCCGTCGTCTCGTCGACCCAGGCGCACTCAAATTCTTGTTGGAAATCTTCGAGGATCAGGTTGTCGAAGATCTCGATCAGGCGCGGGTTCCCAAAGAGCCGGACCCGCTCCTCGGGCGTCATATACGCTGCCAGCTTGCGCGCGCCGGCTACGTCCTTGCACAGCGCCTGGACCAACCACCACGGCACCGCGCTGCGCCGGTAGCCCGGATAGGGCCTGATCTTCTGCTCGCAGATCTCCCAGAACATCCCGCTGGCGCCCAGCGGGCTGCTCCCGATCCGCAGGCGCCCGCCCTTGGCGGCGCCCGGCAGGGCAGCGGTGTAAATCTCTCGGTCGCGCGGATAGTGGGCGAACTCATCGAGATACAGGTTGGCGCGGGCCTTGCCGCGCGGGGGCCGGTTCGCGTGACTGATGAGTCGGCTGCCGTTGGAGAGTTCCACCTCCAAGCGGTTGTCGATCACCAGCCGGGGCCGCACGTCCGGATCGAGGGCCTCGATCACGCTGCGCCCGTACCGGATTTTCTCCGTCGCCTCGGCCAGGTTGACGCTGACAAAGACGCTGGTCGAGCGCGGGACCAGGCAACTCTCGGCCACCGCTTCGGCCGCGGTCAGCCATGACCAGCCCGCCTGGCGTGATTTGCGGGCGATCCCTAAGAGCGCTGAGTTGTTAAGGTGCGCAATCTGGAACGGCTCCCAGCGGGCGTCCGGGTCTCCGGTCGCCTCGGGGAGATCGAGATACTCAACCAGGAACCAGGCGCGAGTCGAAAGGTCGTTCACGCCACATCTGACTCACCCTCCCCGGTCAGGGCCTGCGTGAGCACCGGCGCCACTTGCGCCCAGCGCTCCTTGCGCTTGGCTTCCATTTGCTCCGGAGTCAGCAGGGCCAGGTCACCGCTGATCTGATGCCAGGTCTGATCACTCTGGCCCAAATATTGCTTGCCCAACCAGATGAGCATGGTGGTACTGCCTTCCTTCGCCAGCTTCACCTGTCGGCGGCGGAGCGACTCTTTAAGCGTAGCCAGCCCCCTTTTAAAGGACTCCGCAAAATTCCGGCTCAGGGTGTCGACTGAAATGCCCAGCACCAGGCCAATCTCTTCCTGGGTGCAGCCAATGGCGGCTAACTTTTCGATCTGCGCCGGATTCACAGGCTTGCGAGGCCGCCCGCGTTGCGCCGAGGTCTTGGGCTTGCGGGGCTGAGCTTTGCGTGGCATATCCGTGGACATCCTGGAGCGGCTCAAATGAGCGCCGTGCATGTCAGACTCCTCCCTACCAGTGCCAGGCTTCGAATTGCGCAATCAGCAATTGCCGCTCGTCATCGGTGAGCGTCGCAAGCGATTCGAGGGTCGGGTAGGCCTCCACGTCATATTCCCGGTTGATGACGTTCCAATCCAAGATACTCAACAACGATGCGGGCCGGAAGTCGTCGGTGGTCCAGGTACAGCGCTCCATCACCTGCAAATACGCGTGAGCGTGGCTTCCAAAGACAGCCGGATTATTCTTGACGGTCTCCTGAAACAGACTCGCTACGTAGAAATTCGAGTGCGGCTTTAACGTGTGGACCGTGGTGCTGGGCGGCTCGACCGGCGGTGGCTCAGGCGTGGGCTCGGGCACTGGCTCGGGCGGAGGTAGCGCTGGGGGTTGAGCCTGGGCGTGGGCCAACACGAAATCCACCAGCCCGCTCCCGGCCACGTCGTGGTCTTTCCAGCGCTCATCGTTGCGGCCCACGGTGAAGAGAGTCGCGCCAACAAGGTAGGGGTCGAGCTGGAATTCATTTTCGAGATAGACGAGGTACGTGTTCCAGTATTGGGCCGCGTCCACAAAGTTTTTGCGCCAGGGCAGCATCGTGCCGCTGGCGTCGGTCCCGCATTCGGTGATGACGACGGGCGAATCGGGATAGCCCATCGCAGTAAAAATTTCGTTGTCGTAGCGATGGCGCAGGGCATGGAAAGCGTTGAGGTCGGAGTAGGAATGCCGGGTCAGGATGGCGTTGTAAGGGATGACCGCATCGAGCGCCGGAGCCCAGAAGGGCCAGAGGCCCAACTCGCGCAGGGGGTGGCCCGTGGACCAGGAGCCGATGCCAGCGCGCCGCCCCAGGCCCTGAATGATGCGCGCAAACTCGCGGGAGAATTTCGCATACCATTCCATCGGGCCGGACGCGGTGATGATCTGCTCGTTCGGCCCTTCGATGACCTGCAGGCCGGGGTTGAGCTTGATCTTATCTCCCCACACCAGGGTCACGTAGGAGGCGGCCAGCAGGGCGGGATCCGCCCCGTCGGCGTAGTAGCGATTGGCGTCAAAGCCCTGGCCCCATAAGAGCCCATCGTCGACTACGCGACCGATCGTCAGCACGCCAGGCGGCGCGAGCGACGATAAGCCCAGGTCGCCCACGAACTTCGCGCAGGTGGAGACAGTCCACCAGCGTTCGGTGTCTTTGTTGCCACCCATATGGTGGGGGGAGAGTTTGAGGGTCATGAGGTCACTTGATCCGGGGCCACGCGCCCGGCCGCCAGCGCGCCGCGCAGCTTAATCAGCTCGAACGTCAGGTTCTGGAGCGTGTCGGCGATCACATCGATCCGCTCCGCAGGGGAGAGCGATTCCACCTGCTCACGCAGTTGATCGTAAGCCAGGCCGGTGAGCACATCGGGGTTCTTCGTCACGATGCCAATCATCAAGTCGAGCGCGATTTCCGGGCTCATGGGGAGGCTAGTCACTCGCGATTCCCTTGATCTTGTGTTTCGCCGTTAATTTCGGCGACCATCTCATCGAGCGGCCGGGTCAAATCCCCATGGCGACGCAATTGGGGAGGCTCGATGTTGTTCCGATAGAGCAAGCTGCGCATGGCCGAGGTCTCGTCCCGATAGGCCAGCAATAAGCGCCGCTGATAGTCCTCGCGGCCTTCCAGATCTTCAATCGTCTTATCGCGGCGCGCCAGTTGTTTTTCCAGGCGCTCGATCTCGCTGACGCGGCGTTTCACCCGGTCGCGCATCAACTGAACATAGAGGCCTGCGACAAGGGCGGCGGCGGACGCGATGGCGGTCAGCCATTCAGTCGGCGTCATTGCGCCGGGGTTTTCTGCACCTTCGTGTACCCAGGGAGGCCGCTCGCTTCAATCGCTGTGCCCAGGCTGAACGCGCCGAGTGCACCAACCGTCAGTTGCAGCGCCT
>Ga0184637_10000293_pt1 | contig 36920 bp, 33 predicted proteins | sample PLM3_127_b2_FD_133143 | JGI IMG/M metagenome (GOLD analysis project Ga0184637, IMG submission 133143) | Groundwater sediment microbial communities from an aquifer in East River, Colorado, USA - PLM3_127_b2 | ecosystem: Environmental > Terrestrial > Soil > Riparian zone | place: USA: East River... | reverse complement strand
GCGGCTTGCCCTCGAGCTGTGCGCTCAGTCCGATCGCGAGGGCTGGCCTGGCAATCGACTGCTGGAGGCGCTGTTCGAGCACGAGATCAACGAGCGCGAGGTGCGCCGCATCGAGCGTCACCGGATCGAATCGGCGCTGACCCCGGACAAACGCCTGTCGAGCTTCGACTTCAGCGCGGTGCCAAGCGTATCGAAGGCTCAGGTGATGGCGTTGGCCGCGGGTACCGAGTGGCTCGATCGCGGCGCCAACGTACTTCTGTTCGGTCCACCTGGAGTCGGTAAGAGCCACTTGATCAGCGGTCTCGGACACGCGCTGATCGATGCCGGACGACGCGTCCTGTTCATGCGCTGCTCCGAGCTCGTGCAGCGTCTGCAAACGGCACGACGCGACCTGCGTCTGGCTCACGAGTTGGCCAAGCTCGATCGCTTCGATTTGCTGGTCCTGGACGACCTGAGCTACGTGCGCCGCGACCAGGCCGAGACCAGCGTGCTGTTCGAGCTGATTGCCGAGCGCTACGAGCGCAAGAGCATCGCCATCACCGCCAACACGCCGTTCTCGCAATGGGGCGAGGTGTTCGTCGACGCCGCCATGACGGTGGCCACCGTCGATCGCCTGGTGCACCACTCGACGATCCTCGAGATGAACGTCGAGAGCTACCGGCGTCGCGCGGCTCAGGCGGCGCAGGCGCCCGCAAAACGCGCGCGGCCGGCGACAACTACTGCAACCACATGAACTCCATCGCGCCCGCCGTGGACAAGCCACCTGCCCACAGGACGAGCCTGTGGACAGCCCCTCGCGGGGTCCGTGGATTGACCACCGCTCCCCGGGCCGATGCCTACGGCCTGACGCGCTTCGCTTGCCAAACAGCCGTTGAAAAGGAGACCAAGGAAAAGACAGCCAAGACACTCTGACCATCAATAAATTCCCCCCCGCCTCCACGGGCCAAGATAGTTGTCGCCGGGCGGCCAAGATAGTTGACGCCGGCCACCGAAGACGCTACGACGCTGGCGCACGGCCCTTGACGAAGCAACTTGGGATCGCTCAAATCACATGACCCATTCGCAACAGCGCGCGTTCCGCGGGCCGAGTGTGTTGTGGGCAGGTGCTGCATCCGATGACATCGTGTCGCATGCACCCGTTAGCGGTCGTGACCCGCCCTTGAATGCGTCCTTGTCTGTGACGCTCCGATGAAGCTGAATCGAGTCCCGATCTCGAGCCACTACCTTCACCGCCAACGCATCTTGCGTGTCGCCGATCCGCGGTTGCGGGACACCCGAACAGGCAAGCCGCGGTCGAAACCCTGAATCCCCGAAGCCGACAGCCTCGGCAATCACCTCTGCGGTCACGCGTTGGCACGACGTGACCTGCACCTCCTCTTCGCTCTGCAAACGGCGCGACGTCGCACTCGTGCGCGCGCTATCCGCGGAGATCCTGGCGTGCCGTTCTTTCTCCACTCATTCGCTCGGAGGTGAGCCATGCAACTCAGCATTTGCCGTCGCGTTTTCCCGTCACATGAGCGCTTCCAGGGTCGCCAGACAAGGCCTTCTCCACATTGTTCGTCTGGCCAGGCACCGGACTGCCGTGCACCCCTTGAGCACATGCACACGAATCGTCGCGAGTCGGTGAAGTGGGAGCGGCAGTGGAAGAACGCTCAGCACCCCTACCACGATATGCGGAGCGAACCAGTCTAGGCGTCTGCAGATCGAATGAAAACCCTCGACGCCATCGAACTACGCGAGCTGACCGGCTACAAGAACGGCAGCACGCAGGCCCGCTGGGTGCGCGAGAACCTCAAGCTGGAGCCGCTGATTGGTGCCGACGGCCACCCGCGCCTCACGTGGCCGATCATCGAGCAGGCTGCCCTGGCCCGCCGCATCGGGACTATGCCGGCGCCAGTTGCAGCGCCCGGCGTATCCTTACCGTTCACACCCAAGTGGAAAAAGGCTGCGTAGTCATGGGCAGACACCGGGACCGCGAGTCGGGAATGGGCTTGCTTCCACGCATGGAGGCACGGGTAGGGGTGCGTCGCACGTCCTATCGCTACAAGCGCGTCGACGGAAAATACGTCCCTCTCGGACATGACCGCCTGACCGCCATCCGCCTGGTGCTCGACCTTCTAGGTCAGGCCCCACATGCTGGCAGCCTGCGCTACGTGTGGGAGAAGTACAAGGTCAGCCCTCGGTTCAAGCGCCTGGCCGACGCCACGAAAGCCGACTATGAGCAGTGCTGGCTGCAGATAGACCAAGTGCTCGGGGACGGCCCGATCGGCAGCATCGACGCGCCCATGGTAGCCAAGTACATCACAGAGGAGCGCGCCGACGCGCCGTCTCGAGCGAACCACGAGAAGGCCCTTCTATCCAATCTTTTTGCGCACGGCATTCTGCTGGGTCTGTGCAAGGACAACCCGGCCAAGTCCGTGCGGCCGAACGAGGAGGAGCCGCGCACCGAAGCGCCCGAGGCGGCGTTGCTCGCGCGCTTTCTGCATTGGGTCGACCAGCAAACACCACAGCGCCGCATCGTCGGCTTGGCCGCGCGCTTCGCCAGCCTGGCCGGAAGCCGCAAGGTGGAGTTCCTGGATCTCGTGTGGCCGCAGATCGACCTTGCCGCCGGCATCGTGCGCATCAAGCGCGCCAAGCAACGCGGCCGCAAGCGCGATCAGGTCATCGACGAGATCGCCATCAGCCCAGCGCTGCGAGCCTGCATCGACGACCTGGCTGCGATCCGTACGGACAACGACGTGCTTCTCGTGTTCCCTACTCGCGACGGAAATGCCTACAGCGCACGCGGGTTCAAGACAATGTGGCAACGCATCGTCGTCGCGGCGATCGAGCAGCAGGTGATCCCGAAGGACGCGAGGTTCACCTTTCATGATCTGCGGGCCTACTACGCCACGACGCACAAGTCGGTCACCGGCCAGCTGCCTGACCTGCACAAGAACCCCGAGACCACGTCGCGAATCTACGACCGCAACAAGGTCGTGAAGCGCTCTTCGCTTTGAAGAATATCCCCAAGTTGGAGATATTCCCCCGAATGACTCACGGCCCAAAAACAGAAACAGGCACCTAAGTGCCTGAATTCATTGATGTATTTTGGGGTGGCTGATGGGACTCGAACCCACGACGACAGGAATCACAATCCTGGACTCTACCAACTGAGCTACAGCCACCGTGGAGGCGAAGAGTATAGCGGAGGGGCCTCTTTCGGCAGGCCTGCGGGGCCCGGGAAAACTCAGCGCGAAGCCGCGCTGGCCGGTGCTGGCGCGGAGCTCTCTTCGGCCTTCGGCTGCGCCGTCACTTCGACCTTGAAACGCTTCTTCAGCGCGTTGTAGTACGCCTGCGATTCGGCACCCGCCCACACCTTGGCGTACTGCGCCTGCGCCTGCACCGGGTCGGCCGCGACCGGGTCGCGCGCCAACACCTTGGTCAGGCGCACGACCGTGTAGCCTTGCGCGCCCTGATCGACACCGATCCAGCCCGGCAGCTTGCTCGCGTCGGCCTTCATGATCGCGTCAAGCACTTCGCGCGGCAGATCGCGCGCCTGCGCGCGCGAGACCACCAGCGTCTCTGCGCCGAGCGTGCTCGCACCGTCTTGCTTGCCGGCCGCGAGCCGCGCCTCGCCCGCCTTGCGCGCCAGCTCGGCGGCCGTCGCGTTGACGAGCGCTTCGCGCACTTGCGCCTTCACTTCGGCCAGCGGCCGTTGGCGCGCCGGCATGTATTGCACGACGCGGCCCGAGACGAGCTGATTCGGCCCTACCTCGACAGCGTCGGTGTTGCGCTTGTTGCGCAACGCGTCCGCGCTGAACAGCGCGTCGAGGAATTTCGAGTTGGCCAGCGCGCCGCTTGCATCGGGCGTCGGCTTGCGCTGCGCGGTTGCGGTACGCAATTGCAGCTTCAGCTTGTCGACCACCGGCTTCAGGCTGTCGGACTGCTCGTAGACCGTGTTGGTGAATTGCTCGGCGGCTTCGGCATAGCGCTTTTGCGCCTGCTGCTTCTTCGCTTCGGTTTCGATTTCGGCGCGCGCCTCTTCGAAGCTCTTGCTACCGCCGCCGCGCACGCCAGTCACCATGATGATGTGGTAGCCGAAGTCGCTTTCGACGATGTCGGTCGTCTGGCCCGGCTTGAGCGAGAACGCGGCGTCCTCGAAGGGCTTGACCATCGCGCCGCGACCGAAGTAGTCGAGATCACCGCCGTTGGCCGCCGACCCCGGATCCTGCGAGTGCTTTCGCGCGAGCTCGGCAAACGCGGCGGGCGACTTCTTCGCCTCGGGAAGCAGCGATTCGGCCTTCGCCTTCGCCTTGGCTCGATCGGCCGCGGGGGCGCTCTTGTCAGCCTTGATCAGGATGTGGCTCGCGCGTCGTTCTTCGGGCGTGCTGAAACGCGCGGCGTTCTCTGCGTAGTACTTGCGCAGCTCTTCTTCGGGTACCTTGATGCCTTTCATGATCGCCTCGAGATCGAGCACCACGTATTCGATGCTCGCTTGCTCGGGAGACTGGAATTTCGCTGCGTTCGCCGGGTCCTTGTAGTGCGCCTCGATCTCGGCCTCGGTGGGATTCACCTTGGAGGCGAAATCTTTCGTGTCGAATTTCTGCACCTGCACTTCGCGCTGCTGGAACAGCGCGTCGAGCGCGGCAGCCGTGACGCTCGCAGGCGCCAACGCGGAGCCTTCGACGCCGTGCAGCACCTGGCGTGTCGACAGGTCGTTGCGCAGCCGCGCCGCGAACTGCTCCGACGACATGCCCTGCGCCGCGAGCAGGTCCTTGTTGACGGTGCCATCGGGGTTGCGCAGGAAAGCGAACTGCGGATCCGAGACGAACAGCCTTTGCAGCCGATCGTCGGTCGTCACGAGGTGCAGCTTGTCGACAGCCGCGTTCATCACCCGGTCGCGCACCAGCGCCTCGAGCGTCTGCCGCTTCATCTCGGGGTTGTCGAACAGGCTCGCGTCGACACCGGGCGGCATCTGGCGGCGCATGCGCTCGACCTGGTTGCGGTGCGCCGCATCCCATTCGGCCTGCGTGATGTCGCGTCCCGCAACGCGAGCGGCGGTCCCTTGGCCCTCGTCGCTGAAGCGGCTGTAGCCCTGAATGCCGAAGAAGACGAACGACGGAAAGATCAGCAACACCAGCACGAACTGCAGCAGTCGGGTGTGCTTGCGGACGAATTCGAACATCGATGGTCTCTGTCAATCGGGTGCCTGGAGCCGACCTCTCGGCCGGCCGACGGGCACCAGAAACATAAAAGGCGAACCGGGGTTCGCCTTGGGGTGGGTGCCGGCTCGGTGGCAGGAATCACCTGCGTCGGCACGAAGCCTGTCGGGTGAACGAGGCGATTCTAACGGACGCGTCGTTCGAGGCCGGGCTCTCGGTGGTGGGTGCTGAGAGGCTCGAACTCCCGACCTACGCCTTGTAAGGGCGCCGCTCTACCAACTGAGCTAAGCACCCGAGATGCGATTCAGTTGAGAGCGTCCTTCAGTGCCTTGCCGGGCCTGAACTTCGGAACCTTCGCCGCCTTGATCTTGATCGCCGCACCGGTGCGGGGGTTGCGGCCACTGCGCGCCGCGCGCTTGCTCACCGAGAAGGTGCCGAAGCCGACCAGCGACACGTTGCCGCTTTTCTTCAAGGTCGACTTCACGCCGCCGATCATCGCCTCGAGGGCGCGCGTGGCGGCGGCCTTGGAGATGTCCGCCTGCTTGGCGATGTGCTCGATCAATTCGGTCTTATTCACGAACGTACCCCCTCGTAAAGGTGTCTCACAAATTTCTAGATAGTGTGTGGGCCGCGAAAGTGCTGGCAGTGCGGGCCAAACGATTACAGCCGTGGCCCCTGGCAGTGTCAAGCGCGGAAGCGGATTCTATGCGCAAAGATTTTTGGGCCTTGCGCGGGGCGCCGCGTGCTTCCACTATTGACAATCCGCAGCCCGCGTCCGTGCCGGACCCGGACCGCGAACCGCCAACCAGACGCCGACCGCGGTCAGCGCCATCCCGACGAAAACAGCGGCGGTGAGCAATTCGCCGAACAGTGCCCACGCCATCAACGCCGTGCACGGCGGCACGAGGTAGAGCAAGCTCGTCACACGCGTCGCCTCGCCGCGCTGCAGCAACAGGTAGAGCAGCGAACTGCCCCCAATCGTCAGCACGAACACGGACCAGGCGAGTGCACCGATCAACTCGGGATGCCAGCGCAGCGGCTCGCTCTCCAGGAAGGCGAGCGGCATCGACACGATGAAAGCCGCGAGCAGTTGCACGAAGCCTGCGGTGCGCACATCGCACGGCGCCACGTAGCGCTTCTGGTACAGCGCGCCGACCGTTATCGAAAGCAGCGCGGCCGCAGCCATCGCGAAGTTGGCGAAATCCACCTCGCCCACGCCGAGCTTGCGCCACACGACCAGTACCAGACCCGCGAGCCCGAGCAGCAGCCCGGCCCATTGCGAAGCCGAGACCCGGTGCTGTTGCGAACCGGAGGCCTTGCGGGTGACCCACAGCGCGGTCAACACAGGCTGCAAACCGACGATGAGCGACACCATGCCGGCCGAAATGCCGTGCTTGACGGCAGCCCACACACCACCGAGGTAACCGGCATGGATCAACACACCGGTGACCGCGAGGTGCATCCACTGAACGCGGTCTCGCGGCCACGCAGCGCGCGCCATCGCGATCCAGACGCCGAAGCACAGCAGCGACAACGCATAACGCACCGTGAGGAAGGTGAGCGGCGGCGCGTGGGGCATGCCGTAGCGCGCCACGACGAAACCGGTGCTCCAGATCAGCACGAACACCCATGGCATCGCACGTATCAGTGCGCTTCGCTGTCCCGGCGTCGGACTCATCGCGCCTTTGCGCGGATCTCTGGAAGCGCCTTTTGCAGGTAGTACACCATCGACCAGATCGTCAGCGCGGCGGCGATGACGATGAGCACGGTGCCCCAAAGGTGCGTGTCGATAAGCCCAAGCAGCTTGCCGTCGTACAGCAGGAACGGAATGGCGATCATCTGCGCCACGGTTTTCAGCTTGCCGAGCATGTGCACCGCGACGCTGCGCGAGGCGCCGATGTGCGCCATCCACTCGCGCAGCGCTGAAATCGCAATTTCACGGCCGATGATGACGAGCGCGATCATCGATTCGACGCGATCGAGCTGCACCAGGATCAACAGCGCCGCGCACACCAGGAACTTGTCGGCCACCGGGTCGAGGAAGGCGCCGAACGACGAGGTCTGGTTGAGCTTGCGCGCCAGGTAGCCATCGGCCCAGTCGGTGAGCGCGACCACGACGAACAGCACGGTGGCGATCAGGTTGCGTGTCGGCCCTGTGAAGGGCAGATAGAACACCCCGACGATGAGCGGAATGGCGAGGATGCGCGCCCAGGTCAGCAGCGTCGGCACGGTGAAAAACATGCGGGCATTGTGCCCAAGTTCGAGAACCTGGCCGCGCGCCGCGTGACGCGCCCCACGGGATCAGCTCAATCGAGCGAGCGTGGCTTGAACTGGCGGGCGTCGTTGAACAGGAAGGTCTCGCTGAATTTCCACGGCTTGGACAGCTTCGACACATCGCCGAACGGCGCCGCTCGGCGCACCGCATCGATCGCGAGTTGCGTCGTCTCCTTCGCCTGGCCGGGATAGCGCAATACACCGACGCGCCGGATGCTGCCGTCCGCGTTGAGCTCGATCTCCAGCACGGGAATCGCCAGCAACACGTCGGGAGCCGGACTCGTGTACGAGCCGTTCGGATTGGCTGCGACGATGCGTCTTGCCGCTTGCATGCGCAATTGCTCCCACGTGCGCACGGGACCCGGCGCCGGCAGCACGATGGCCGCGGATTTTGTCGTGGCGGTGGCGGCGACGGTCGTCGAGGGCCCGGAGGCGGACGCATCGCCCGTCTGCGGCGAGCCGACAGCGCCTGGCGGCGCCTTCGATCCATCGGATGAGCATCCCGCGAACGTGACCACGGTCGCGAGTATGACGCCCCATCGCGCCCGCTGGCGCAGCCTCTTGAAACTCGAATCGTCAATGCAGGGCACGATAAATCTCCTCGGCCAGGTCATGCGAAATGCCTTCGACGCTGGCCAGGTCGTCGACGCTTGCGTTGCTCACGCCACGCACGCCGCCAAAGCGTTGCAGCAGCCGTGCGCGCTTCTTCGGGCCGACGCCCGGGATCTCTTCCAACGAGCTGCCACCGGTGCGCACGCTCGCGCGCCGCGCGCGCATGCCGGTGATCGCAAAGCGGTGCGCCTCGTCGCGAATCTGCGCGATCAACATCAACGCGGCGGAATCGCGCCCGAGGTAGACCTTGTCGCGGCCGTCCGCGAAAACGAGTTCTTCGAGACCGACCTTGCGGCCTTCGCCCTTCTCTACGCCGACGATCAAGCCGAGGTCCAGACCGAGCTCCTCGAACACCTCGCGCGCCACCGCAACCTGTCCGCGCCCGCCGTCGACGAGCACGAGATCGGGCATGCGCGCGCTGCTGCCCTGCTCGCCGGATGCCATCGCCTCCGCGAGCTTGCCGTAGCGGCGCGCCAGCACCTGGCGCATCGCCGCGTAGTCGTCACCGCCGGTGATGCCGGCGATGTTGTAGCGGCGGTACTGCGAGCTCTGCATCTTGTGCGCTTCGAATACCACGCACGATGCCTGTGTCGCCTCGCCGGCGGTGTGACTGATGTCGAAACACTCGATACGGAAGGTGTCCAGGTTCTGCGGCGCGAGGTCGAGTGCGTCGACCAGTGCGCGGGTGCGCGCCTGTTGCGAGCCTTCTTCGGAAAGCAGCCGCGCAAGCGCCAGATCGGCCCCCTTGCACGACATCTCGAGCCATGTGCGGCGCTGCCCGCGCGGCTGATGCTGCGTGGCGATCTTCACGCCGGTCTGCAGCGACAACGCCTCGGTCAGCGCCCTGTCCACCGGATGGCTGACGATCAGCAGCGGTGGGGGCGGCACGCCGATGTAGTGCTGCGCGATGAAGGCTTCGAGCACGTGGATCTCGGGTCCCGCGTGCGGCCTCGGCTCCTCGTCATCGTCGGCGCTGATCGCGGTCGCTTCCTCGACATGGGTGGGGAAATAGGGCCGGTCCCCCAGGTGCCGTCCGCCGCGCACCATCGCGAGATTCACGCACGCGCGCCCACCCTCCACTTTCACCGCGAGAATGTCGGCGTCGCGGTCGCGGCCGCTCGCGCTGTTCTCTTCGACCGATTGCTGGTGCAGCACCTTCGACAACGCGCCGAGCTGGTTGCGGATCTCGGCCGCCTGCTCGAATTCGAGCCTCTCGGAGTGCTCCATCATGCGTCGCTGCAGTGCGTCCATCACCTCTTGATGCTCGCCGTACAGGAAACGTTCGGTGTGGGCGACATCGCGCGCATAGTCCTCGGTCGAGATGTGCCCGACGCACGGCGCGGTGCAGCGCCGGATCTGATAGAGCAGGCACGGCCGCGTGCGATTGTTGAAGACGGTGTCCTCGCAAGTGCGCAGGCGAAATACCTTCTGGATCAGCTGGATCGATTCCTTCACCGCCCAGGCGCTCGGGTACGGGCCGAAGTAGCGGTGGCGCTTGTCGACGCTGCCGCGGTAATACGCGACGCGCGGAAAAGCATGCGTCGCGATCTTCAGGTACGGATAGCTCTTGTCGTCACGAAACAGGATGTTGAAGCGCGGGTGCAGTGTCTTGATCAGGTTGTTTTCGAGCAGCAGCGCCTCCGCCTCCGAGCGCACCACCGTCGTTTCCATGCGCGCGATGCGGCCGACCATGTGGCCGATGCGCGTGCCCCCGTGGTCCTTGTGGAAGTAGCTCGAAACGCGCTTCTTCAGGTTGCGCGCCTTGCCGACGTACAACACGTTGCCCTGCGCGTCGAAGTAGCGGTAGACGCCCGGCAGGCTGGACAGCGCAGCCACCTCCGCAAGCAGTCGCTCGCGGTCGGTGGTCGCAGGTTCGCACTGTGACGACGCCGGTTCGGCGTCCTGCTCGACAGGTCCGGGCTCGGGGTTCGCGTTCATCGATTCCATTGTGCCGCGACGAGTTTCCGCATAATTTCGCGCATGTTGTGGGACGTGTTTTGCCGCGTGGTCGATCACCACGGCGACGTCGGCGTGTGTTGGCGGCTGGCCCGCGAGTTGGCCGCGCGTGGCCAGCAGGTCCGGCTTTCACTCGACGACGCTTCGGCGCTCGCGTGGATGGCGCCGGACGGCGCGCCCGGCGTCCGGGTGATCGCCTGGAACGATGCAAACTCACTCGACCCGGGCGATGTGGTCGTCGAGGCCTTCGGCTGCAATCCTCCGCAGCCGTTCGTCGCGAGCATGCAGCGAACGCGCCCACCGGTGTGGATCAACCTCGAATACCTGAGCGCCGAAGCGCAGGCCGCGAGCCACCACGGGCTGCCTTCGCCTCAACTGGCGGGCCCTGGCGCCGGGTTGACCAAATGGTTCTTCTATCCCGGCTTCACCGCGGCCACCGGTGGGCTGATCCGCGAGCAAAGCCTGCAGGCCGAGCAGGCCAGCTTCGATCGCGCGCGCTGGCTCGAGTCGCAGCAGCTCGGTGCCCGGCCCGGCGAGCGCATCGTGAGCCTGTACTGCTATGACAACCCGGCGCTGCGGCAACTGTTGTACGAGCTCGACAGCGACGCGACGCTGCTGCTCGCCACACCCGGTCACGCGGCGCGCCAGGTCAGCCGCGAGCTGGGCGAGCCGCTGCGCCGCGGCGGGCTGCGCGCCCACCTGCTGCCCTACCTGAGCCAGCACGATTTCGACCGGCTGCTGTGGGCGAGCGATATGAACCTCGTACGAGGAGAGGACTCGTTCGTGCGCGCCCAATGGGCTGGGCGGCCATTCATCTGGCACATCTATCCGCAAGACGACGGCGCGCATGCGGTCAAATTGCGCGCTTTCCTCGCGCTCTATCTGCAAGGCGCGACGCCGGAGCTCGGCGACGCCCTGCACGCGCTGAGCGAGGCATGGAACGGGCTCGGGCCCTGGCCGAGGCGCATGCCCCCGCGCGACGCATGGCAGGCCCACGCGACCCGCTGGCGATCGCTGCTGTGGGCGCAATCCGACCTGGTCACTCGGCTGCTCGGCTTCGTCGAGGAAAAGCGCTAAAATCACGGGCTTTGCACACAACGGAATGGCCATGAAACTCGCACAGGAAATCCGCGCCGGCAACGTCATCATGCACGGCAAGGACCCGATGGTCGTGCTGAAGACCGAATACAGCCGCGGTGGCCGCAACTCGGCCACCGTGCGCATGAAGCTGAAGAGCCTCTTGAACAACTCGGGCGCCGAGGTCGTGTTCAAGGCCGACGACAAGATGGACCAGATCGTGCTCGACAAGAAGGAGTGCACGTACTCGTACTTCGCCGATCCGATGTACGTCTTCATGGATGAGGACTACAACCAGTTCGAGGTCGAGGCCGAGAACATGGGCGATGCGATCCAGTACCTCGAAGACGGCATGGGCGTCGAGGCGGTGTTCTACGACGGACGCGCCATCTCGGTCGAACTGCCGACGAGCGTGGTGCGCGAAGTCGTCTACACCGAGCCCGCCGTCAAAGGTGACACCTCCGGGAAGATCATGAAGCCCGCGAAGCTCAAGACGGGCTTCGAAGTGCCGGTGCCGATCTTCGTTGCAACGGGCGACAAGATCGAGATCGACACGCGCACGCACGAGTACCGCAAGCGCGTGTAGCGGCGTGAGGCGGGAAGACGGCGGGCGCCTTCGGGCGCCCTTCTTTTTTGGCACGATCGAACGATGAAGACCACACCGGTGCGGCCGGCCACATTGGCCTTCACCGACGATGGCGTGCCCTGCTCGCCGGCGTTTGGTGACGTCTATCACTCGCGAGGCGGCGCGCTGGCGCAAGCTCGTCATGTCTTCCTCGCCGGCAGTGGCCTGCCCGATCGGTGGGCCGGGCGAGAACGCTTCGTGGTGCTCGAAACCGGCTTCGGACTCGGCAACAACTTCCTCGCCACCTGGGATGCGTGGCGTCGCGACCCCCGACGCTGCGAGCGGCTGCACTTCATCTCGATCGAGAAGCACCCGCTGCCGCGCGAATCGCTCGCGAGCGTGCATGCCGCCTCGCCGTTGCGCGAGCTTGCGAACGAGCTGATCGAGGCGTGGCCGGTGCTCACGCCCAACATGCACCGCTTGAGCTTCGACGACTCGCGGGTGCAGCTCCACCTGGCTCTCGGCGATGCGGCGGACTGGTTGCCCGAAGTCGTCGCGACGGTCGACGCCTTCTATCTCGATGGCTTCGCGCCCGCGAACAACCCGCGGATGTGGGAACGCGCCGTTCTGAAGGGCATCGGCAGACTGGCCGCGCCTGCGGCGACGGCAGCCACCTGGAGCGTGGCGCGCGAGGTGCGTGATGGACTTGTCGCTGCCGGCTTTCGAGTCGAAAAGGCCGCGGGCTTCGGCGGCAAACGTGAGATGACGGTGGCGTGCTTCGAGCCGCGCTTCACGCCGCGCCGCGCACCGGCACGCTTTGCACCCGGTTCCAGCGAGCGTCACGCGGTCATCGTCGGTGCCGGCCTCGCCGGGTGCGCAACCGCATGGGCACTCGCACAACGGGGCTGGACGAGCCTGCTGCTCGACCGGCAACCCGCAACGGCCATGGAGACTTCAGGCAACCGCGCGGGCCTCTTTCACGGCATCGTCAACGCGCAGGACGGCACGCACGCGCGCTTCAATCGTGCCGCGGCACTCGAAGCCGAGCGCGTGCTGGGTCAGCTCGTGATCGAAGGCGCGGTCGAAGGTCAGGTCGGGGGCGTGTTGCGACTCGAAAGCGCCGGGACCGACCTCTTGGCGTTGCAAGCAGTGTTGAACAAGCTCGCACTGCCACCCGGCTACGTGCAAGCGCTGGACACCGTCAGTGCACGTGAGCTGAGCGGGTTGCCATTGCAGCATCCAGCCTGGCTCTTTCCGGGTGGCGGTTGCGTTTCGCCCGCGAGCGTAGCGAACGCGCTGCTCACGCTCGCGAGCGGCAACGTCGTCCTTCGCGTCGGCACCGAGGTCGCCGCACTGCGGCGCGCGGGCACGTTGTGGTGTCTGCTCGATGCACGGTCGAAGGTGATCGCGCAGGCGAGCGTCGTCGTGCTGGCCAATGCCGCCGACGCGCTGCGACTGCTCGGCCATCCGCCGTGGCCGCTGCAGCGTGTGCGCGGGCAGACAACGTCGTTGCCCGTCGAACTCGCCGCCGGCATTGGTTTGATGGCGCCCCGTGTGCCGGTGGCGGGGGCGGGGTACCTGCTGCCGGCCTTCGACAACGAGCTGATCTGCGGCGCAACCACGCAGCCCGACGATGACGAGCCCGATTTGCGAGAGGCCGACCATCGGTCGAATCTTGCCCAGCTCGAGCGTCTCGTCGGCATGCCGATCTCGCTGTCGACCGACGGATTGAAGGGGCGCGTCGGCTGGCGCGTCGTCGCCAGCGACCGCCTGCCGGTGATCGGCGCCGTGCCGGACGCCGATGCGCTCATGCGGCCCGGACTGCGCCTGGATCAGCCGCGCTTCGTGCCGCGCACGGCAGGCCTGTACGTGCACACCGCGCTCGCATCGCGCGGCCTCGCGTGGTCGCCCCTCGCAGCGCAGGCGCTCGCATCGCTCATCACCGGCGCACCTTGTCCGCTCGAATCGAGCCTGCTCGATGCGATCGACGTCGCGCGTTTCGCATCGCGCGCAGCGCGCCGCGCCGCCTGACCGCTGCTGATCAGAACGTCAGCGTCTGCACGCCCTTCGCGGTGCCGAGCAGGCACACGCTGGCCTTGTTGCGGGCGAAGATGCCGACCGTCACGACACCGGGCCATTGGTTGATTTCGTTTTCGAGGCCGGCCGGGTCGCTGATCGTGAGGCCGCGCACGTCGAGGATCTGACAGCCATTGTCGGTGACCACGCCCAGCCGTGGCACCGCCTCGACGCCCATCCCACGCAATCGCCGCGCAACGTGCACCGCGGCCATCGGTATGACTTCGATGGGCAACGGAAACTTGCCCAGCGTGTGCACGAGCTTCGATTCGTCGGCGATGCAGACGAACTTCAGCGACATGTCGGCCAGGATCTTCTCTCGCGTCAATGCCGCGCCGCCGCCCTTGATCATGTTGCCCTTGTGATCGATCTCGTCGGCCCCGTCGACGTAGACCGGCAGCAGCTCCACCTCGTTGGCATCGAAGACCTGAATGCCGTGTGCACGCAACCGCTCCGTGCTATGCACCGAGCTCGATACGGCGCCGGCGATGCGCCCCTTCATCTTTGCCAGCGCGTCGATGAAGCAATTCACCGTCGAGCCTGTGCCCACGCCGACCACCTTGCCGGCCACCACGTACGACGTGGCGGCTTCGCCCACCAAGGCTTTCAGTTCGTCTTGTGTCATGTCGCCCTCAGTTGAAGGACCAAAACGAATTATCCGAGAGCCGGCTTCGCTCAACGGTTGCCGATCATCGCTTCGGGCTTCACCCAGGCGTCGAACTGCTCGGCGGTGACCCACCCCGAAGCGAGCGCCGCCTCGCGCAAGGTGAGCCCCTCGCGATGCGCCTTCTTCGCGATCTCAGCCGCCTTGTCGTACCCGATGTGCGGGTTGAGCGCGGTCACCAGCATCAGCGAGCGTTGCAACAGCTCCTCGATGCGCGCGTGGTTGGCCTCGATGCCGCGCGCGCAATGCTCCTCGAAACTGCGCATGCCGTCGGCCAGCAGGCGCACGCTTTGCAGCACGTTGTGGATGATCAGGGGCTTGTAGACGTTCAGCTCGAAGTTGCCCGACGCGCCGCCAAAATTGACGGCCGCGTCGTTGCCCATCACCTGGCACGCGAGCATCGTCAGCGCTTCGCATTGGGTCGGGTTGACCTTGCCCGGCATGATCGAGCTGCCCGGTTCGTTCTCGGGGATCGTGATCTCGCTCAAGCCCGAACGCGGACCCGAGGCGAGCCAGCGCACATCATTGGCAATCTTCGTCAGCGCGGCGGCGAGCGTCTTCAGCGTGCCGTGCGCGTTCACCATCGCGTCATGCGCGGCGAGCGCTTCGAACTTGTTCGGCGCCGATACGAAGGCCAGCCCGGTCGCGCGTGCCAGCTCCTGCGCCACCCGCTCGCCGAATTCGGGGTGCGTGTTCAGCCCCGTGCCGACCGCGGTGCCGCCGAGCGCAAGCTCCAGCAAATGCGGCAACGCATCGCGGATGTGCGCCCTGGCGTGATCGAGCTGCGAGACCCAGCCCGAGATCTCCTGGCCGAGCGTTATTGGCGTGGCGTCCTGCAGGTGCGTGCGCCCGATCTTCACGATGTTCGCAAACGCGCGCGCCTTCTGATCGAGCGTCTCGAGCAGCCCGCGCAACGCCGGCAGCAGCCGGCTCTCGATTGCCTGCACCGCGGCAACGTTCATCGCGGTGGGGAAGACATCGTTGGACGACTGGCCGCGATTGACCTCGTCGTTCGGATGCACCAGCCGGCCTGCGCCCAACGGCCCGCCCAGCAATTGCGAAGCGCGGTTCGCGAGCACCTCGTTCATGTTCATGTTGGTCTGCGTGCCCGAGCCGGTTTGCCACACCGACAACGGGAATTGCTGCTCATGCTGCCCGGCAAGTACCTCCTGCGCCGCGGCGGCGATGGCGTCGGCGGTGAGCTCGTCGAGGTTGCCCAGATCCCGGTTGACTTTTGCTGCCGAGCGCTTGATGAGCGCGAGCGCCATCAGCAGTTCGCGCGGCATGCGCTCGGTGGAGATGTTGAAGTGGTGCAGCGAACGCTGTGTCTGCGCGCCCCACAGGTGGTCGTCGGCAACGGCAATCGCCCCGAAGCTGTCGCGTTCGATGCGCTCTGTGGTCATGGCTGTCCTTTCGTCGCGGACGTGCACAGCGCATGAGTATGCGACGCGACGACTGTCTTGGATCGCACCTGCGAAGATTTCACCCGTGCGCGCGTGAGGCGTTTGAGACAATCCCGCGCTGTCTGCGCAACCTGCTCGCCCCCTCATGCCCCTCGTCCCGTATGCACTGACGCGCCCGTTCCTCTTCGGCCTCGATCCCGAGAAGGCGCACGAGCTGACGCTCGAAGCGATCGCCCGGCTGCAGTACACGCCGCTCCAAGTGCTGTGGGCGCAGCCGCGGGTCAATGACCCGATGACGGTGGCGGGCTTGAAGTTCCCCAATCGCGTCGGACTGGCCGCCGGCCTCGACAAGAACGGGCGTTGCATCGACGGGCTCGGTGCGATGGGTTTCGGGTTCATCGAGGTCGGCACCGTCACGCCGAAGCCGCAATCGGGCAACCCGAAGCCGCGCATGTTCCGCTTGCCGCGGGCGCAAGCGCTGATCAACCGGCTCGGCTTCAACAACGAAGGGCTCGATGCGTTCCTCGCCAACGTCAAGCGCGCGACGAGCTTTCGCCGCGGCGGTGGCATCGTCGGGCTGAACATCGGCAAGAACGCATCCACGCCGATCGAGCGCGCGGCCGACGACTACTTGATTTGCCTGGAGGGCGTCTACCCACATGCGGACTACGTGACGGTCAACATCTCGAGCCCGAACACGCAGAACCTGCGCGCGCTGCAAGGCGACACCGCGCTCGATGCGCTGCTGTCAGCGCTGCTGCAGCGCCGACAGCGACTCGCAAAGCAGCACGGCCGCAACGTTCCGATGTTCGTGAAGATCGCCCCCGACCTCGACGCGGCGCAAGTGAAGGCGATCGCCGGGATTCTGCGCAGCCATGCCATCGACGGCGTGATCGCGACCAATACGACGCTGGCGCGAGACGCGGTCGAGGGTTTGCCCCATGCCACGGAGGCCGGCGGCTTGAGCGGGCCGCCCGTGTTCGAAGCAAGCAATCGAGTCATCTCGCAGTTGCGCAAGGCGCTCGGCCGCGGCTTTCCGATCATCGGCGTCGGCGGTGTCATCGACGGCGAAAGCGCCGCGGCGAAGATCGATGCGGGCGCGGACCTCGTGCAGATCTACACCGGCCTCATCTATCGCGGGCCCGCGCTCGTGACCGAAGCGGCGTTCGCCGCATCGCGGCGCCGGCGCTGATTCGGCCTCTTCACAGCGACCGGCCGGGCCGATGCCAGATGCTGCGACCGCACGCAAACGCTGTCAGCGGGCACTCCGCTTGCTCCGTTGCCATCTGAAAAGGAAGCAAGTTCGACTTCGTCATGCGAATAGTGTTCTTCGAGTTCGGGTCGTGGGTGCGCCGTGCAGCCGGGCTGTGTCTTGCAGGCATGGCTGCCGCATGCGCCAGCCTGCCGATCATCAATCCGGACATGGCCCGGCGCCCGGCGTCGAAGATTCAAGTCGAGGGTGCGCAAGGCCCGCTGTCGGCGGCACAAAGCAAGTCGATCATCGAAGGGCTGAAGGAGCGCAAGAAGGACAGCAACATCCTCGAGCGCCACCTTGCGCTCGAAGAGGCCATCGTCGGCTCGCCCTTGGTCGTCGGCAACAGGGCGATGCTGCTGCAGGATGGCCCGGCCACGTTCCAGGCCATGTACGACGCGATCCGTGCAGCCCGAGACCACATCAACATCGAGACCTACATCATCGAGGACGACGAGGTCGGGCGCCGCTTCGCCGACGCGCTGATCGAGCGGCAACGCCGCGGCGTGCAGGTGAACTTCATTTACGACAGCGTCGGCGCGCTGAACACGCCGCAGGAATTCTTCAAACGGCTCTCCGACAGCGGCATCAAGGTCGTCCAGTACAACCCGGTCAATCCGCTCAAGGCCAAGGCCGGCTGGGACGTGAACGGGCGCGACCATCGCAAGCTGTTGATCGTCGATGGGCAGGTCGCGTTCCTGGGCGGCATCAACATCAGCAGCGTCTATTCGGGCGGCTCGTTCAGCCAGCACTCGAAGGTGCGCCCCGACGGCTCGTTGCCGTGGCGCGATACCGACATGAAGATCGAAGGCCCGGTGGTCGCCGAGTTCCAGAAACTCTTCATCGAAACCTGGGAAAAGCAGAAGGGCCCGCCGCTCGCGAAGAAGAACTACTTTCCGACGCAGCGCCCGAAGGGCAAGGAGGTCGTTCGTGCGATCGGCAGTTCGCCCGACGAGCCGTACAGCCTGATCTACGCAACCCTGATCTCCGCGATCACGAGTGCCGAGACCGAAGTGCTGTTGACCAACGCGTACTTTGCGCCCGATCCGCAATTGCTCGACGCGCTGAAGGACGCGAGAGCGCGCGGCGTCGACGTGAAGCTGCTGCTGCCGAGCCGTAGCGACGCGTGGCTGGTGTTTCATGCCGGACGCAACTACTACGACGAGCTGCTGCGCGCGGGCGTGAAGATCTACGAGCGGCAGGCGGCGCTGCTGCATTCGAAGACCGCCCTCGTCGACGGCGTGTGGTCGACGGTCGGCTCGACCAACCTCGACTGGCGCAGCTTCCTTCACAACCAGGAGCTCAATGCGGTGATCCTCGGCGCCGATTTCGGCACGCAGATGCGCGCGATGTTCGAGAAGGACCTGGAAGCGTCGGCTCCGATCACGCTCGAACAGTGGCAACGCCGGCCGATCGACATGCGTGTGAAGGAACTGCTCGCGCGGATGTGGGAGTACTGGCTTTGACAGCGGCGCCGAGGGCCGAACATTCTGAAAGGCAGGCAGTCAATTGATGATGTTGAAGATCCCAGCGTTGTTCGCGCTGTGGCGCACGGTCGTGATCTCCATGGCACTGCTTGCCGGTGTCGGGCCGGCCGCTGCGCAATCCGCAGAAGGCGCCTCTGCACTGCGCGCGCGCCACGCGGCCTTGCGCGATCAACTTGCCAACAACGAGTTCAAGCGACCGATCCACCTGGATTCGATCGAGACGCCGCATGAGCTGAAGGGCAACATCTATGCGGTGGTCGATCATCCGTTCGCCACGGTCAATGGAGCCCTTGCGCAGGTCGACCGCTGGTGCGACATCCTGATCCTGCCGGTCAACACGAAGCACTGTCGGGCATCGCAGGGCATGCCCGCGAGCAAACTCTCGGTCAGCATCGGCAGGAAGGTCGACACTGCTGTCGAAAAGGCCCATCGGATCGATCTTGCCTACCATGTCGCTGCTCGCACCGCCGACTATCTGCATATTCAACTGAGCGCGGACAGCGGCCCGCTCGGCACCCGCGACTACCGGATGATGTTGGAGGCGGTGCCGCTCGACCAGCGTCGATCGTTCATCCATCTCTCGTATTCGTATGGCTTCAACGCGGCCGCGCGCATGGCCATGAAGGCGTACCTGAGCACGGTGGGCAGCGGCAAGGTCGGATTCAGCGTCGTCGACCACCGAGCCGATGGCCAACCCGTGTATGTCAGCAACATGCGAGGCGTGATGGAGCGCAACACGATGCGCTACTACCTCGCGATCGATGCCTACCTGAGCACGCTCTCGGCGCCTTCTCACGAACAGCTCGAACGGCGCCTGCGCAACTGGTTCGCCGCGACCGAGCGCTACCCCTTGCAACTGCGCGAAGTGGAGCTCCCCGAATACCTCGACATGAAGCGCAAGGAAGTGCGCCGCCAGCAGGCCGAAATCGTGTCGCCGCAACCGGGGTAGCCAGCGAACCTCTAGTCGCCCATCACGATGCCTTCGCGGCGGGGGTCGGCGCCGCCGAACCAGCCGATGCGCGTGCGCTGAATCGCCTGCAGCCCGCTCATCATGTCGATCTCGTCGACGGCGTGGCCGCGTGCCTTCAATGCGTCGACAGTGGCCACAGGGAAGCGTTTCTGCTCGAGCACGGTCGGGCCGTTGAAGCTGCCGAAGTTCGGCAAATTGATCGCCTGCTGCGCGTTCAGTCCCCAATCGAGCGTGCCGATCAAGGTCTTCGCGGTGAAGTGGATGATCGCCGCGCCGCCCGGCGAGCCTGCGCTCATCACGAGCTTGCCGTCGCGCGTGTCGAACACGAGCGAGGGGCTCATGCTCGAGCGCGGCCGCTTGCCGGGCTGCACGCGGTTGGCGATCGGCTTGCCTTGCGCATCAGCGGGGGCGAACGAGAAATCGGTCAGCTCGTTGTTGAGCAGGTAGCCACCGGGCTTGCCGGTGCCGCCGTCGGCGAGGATGCGCGAACCCCATGCGTCTTCGATCGTCGTCGTCATTGCGATCGCGCGGCCCTCGGCGTCGACGATGCTGATGTGGCTGGTGCCGCCTTCGGGCTGCATCGCCTGCGGCGCGTACGCCGTGCGCAGCGGCGCCGGCACACCCGGCTTCGCGACGTTCATGCTTTGCGGGCCGATCAACGCGGCACGTTGCTTCAGGTAGGCGTCGTCGAGCAGGCTGTTCCAGTCGCTAGCCGGCGGCGCGACGAAGTCCGGGTCGCCCAGGTAGTGAGCGCGGTCGGCGTAGGCCAGCCGCGCGGCCTCGGTGTAGACATGCAGCCAGTCGGCACTCGGCACGCCCTCCACCAGCGGTTGCGCTATCGGCTGCGATCGTTCGAGGATGCCGAGGATCTGCATCACCGCGATATGCCCCGACGATGGCGGCGGGAAACCGCACACACGGTAGATCGCCTTCCAGTCGGTGCACATCGCTTCGCGCGCCTTCGGCGCGTACGCGCTCAGATCGGCTTCGCTCAAGCGTCCCGGGTTGCTCGGGTGGTTGCGCACGCGCGCGACCATGTCGGCGGCCGCCGGCCCGCTGTAGAGCGCAGCGCTACCTCGCGTCGCGATGCCGCGCAGCACGTCGGCGAGCGCGGGGTTGCGCAGCAAATGCCCAACCGGGTGCGGCTCGCCATCGCTGCGGTAGTAGAAGGCGGCGGCGCCCGCGTCCTTCTTCAGATGCGTGTCGCTCTTGAGCAGCGTGTGCAGTCGTGGGCTGACAGGAAAGCCCTGCTCGGCCAACGCGATCGCCGGCGCGAACAAGCGCGCCCACGCGAGCTTGCCGTGTTCTCGGTGCGCCAGCTCGAGCATCTTCACGGTGCCCGGCACGCCGACCGAGCGGCCACCGACGACCGCGTCGATGAAAGGCATCGGCTTGCCGTCGGGCAGCAGGAAGAGCTTCTCGTCGGCACCTGCCGGCGCGGTTTCACGGCCATCCCACGCGCGCACCTGGGCCCCATCCCAATGCAGCAGGAACGCGCCACCGCCGATTCCGCTCGACTGCGGCTCGACCAGCGTCAGCACCATCTGCACGGCGATCGCCGAGTCCAGCGCCGAGCCGCCTGCCTTCAGCACCTGGTAGCCGGCGTCGGTGGCCAGCGGATTGGCCGCTGCGACGGCGAAGCGCGACGTAGTCCAGCCGGGCTTCTCGGCGTAGCCGGCAGGCCCCTCGGGCATCGGCGGGATCGAATACCTGAAGGCGGCCGAAGGGGGTGGACGTGTCGTGCACGCGGCGAGCGCGAGCACCGTGCCGAGGAGGGAGATGGCCGTGTGCTGCAACGACACGGAAGGCCTCAGTGTCATGCGCCTGTGGCGCTGCCGTGTTCTCAGTGCAATTTCACCCCGGTCTTTTCCTGCAACTCGCCGAGCGTCACGCCGGGGGCCAGCTCCACAACCTTCAAGCCCTCGGGCGTCACGTCCATCACTGCGAGGTCGGTGATGATGCGATTCACGACGCCCACACCGGTGAGGGGCAGCGTGCACTTCGGCAGGATCTTCAGGTCGGTCGAGCCGTCCTTCTTCTTCGCGACATGCTCCATCACGACGATCACGCGCGGCACGCCGGCCACCAGATCCATCGCGCCGCCCATGCCCTTCACCATCTTGCCGGGGATCATCCAGTTCGCGAGGTCACCCTCCTCGCTGACCTGCATCGCACCGAGGATCGACAGGTTGATCTTGCCGCCGCGAATCATCGCGAAGGAATCATGCGAGCCGAAGATGCTCGAGCCGGGCATCGTGGTCACCGTCTGCTTGCCGGCATTGATGAGGTCGGCGTCGACTTCATCGTCGGTCGGGAACGGGCCGATGCCGAGCATGCCGTTCTCGCTCTGCAACCACACCTCGGCGTTCTTCGGCACGAAGTTCGCCACAAGCGTCGGGATGCCGATGCCGAGGTTGACGTAGTAGCCGTCCTTCAGCTCGGTGGCGGCCTTCGCGGCCATTTGGTCTTGGGTCCAGGGCATATGTACTCCAGAGGGATAAGCGGGTGCTGGCGGGGAACTCCAGGTGGATAAGCGGGTGCCTGCGGCACCCTTCAGGTGGCGGGCCTCGTCGTGCGCTTCTCGATGCGCTTCTCGGGATGTGCGTTCACGACGATGCGATGCACGTAGATGCCGGGCAGGTGCACGTCGTCGGGGTCGATGTCGCCGACCTCGACCAGCTTCTCGACCTCGACGACGGTGATCTTGCCGGCCATCGCTGCCGCCGGATTGAAGTTGCGCGCGGTGCGGCGAAAGATCAGGTTGCCGCTCTTGTCGGCCGTGTGCGCCTTCACGAGCGACACCTCGGGGACGAGCGATCGTTCCATCACGTGCACGTGGCCGTCGAACTCGCGCGTTTCCTTGCCTTCGGCCACCATCGTGCCGACGCCGGTGCGCGTGAAGAACGCCGGGATGCCCGCACCGCCGGCGCGCAGCTTCTCGGCAAGCGTGCCCTGCGGCGTGAACTCGAGCTCGAGCTCACCGGCCAGGTACTGGCGCTCGAATTCCTTGTTCTCGCCGACGTAGCTCGAGATCATCTTCTTGATCTGGCGCGTCTCGAGCAGCTTGCCAAGGCCGAAGCCGTCGACGCCGGCATTGTTCGAAATCACCGTCAGGTCTTTCACGCCGCTGCCCTTCAGCGCCTCGATCAGCGCCTCGGGAATGCCGCACAGGCCGAAGCCCCCGACCGCCAGCAGCTGGCCGTCCCTGACGATCCCTTTGAGCGCTTCGTCGGCGCTCGGGTACACCTTGTTCATCTCGCAGTCTCCACTCGGTTTGCGAATCAGCGCGCAGCGTACTACGTAATGCTTTACGTAGTCGTTACGTAGAATTGACTAACGCCGTTTGGGGAGAACCCGCAGCAAATGAAACGCTCCCCAACTCCCCCGAGTCCGTGGCACGCGCACGCCGAGGACGGGGTCCCCGGGCTACGGGGAGCAACTGAGATGGCCGCGCCCTCGCTCGACTACCGCATCGCCTTCGACCTCGCGCCGATCGGTCTCGTGATCTCGCGCAATCGGCTGGTCGAAGACTGCAATCAGCAATTGCTCGACATGTTTGGCGCGTCACGCGAGCAACTCGTCGGCCGCTCGTTCGAAGTGCTCTATCCGACACCCGACGAGTTCGAGCGAACGGGACAGCGCATCGTCGCCAGCCTGAATCCACGCGGCTGGTACGCGGACGAGCGCGTGATGAAGCGGCTCGGCGGAGCGCGCCGCGGCGAGCTCTTCTGGTGCCATGTCGCCGGCCGCGCGCTCGATCCGCGGCAGCCGCATGCCGCGGGTGTCTGGTCGTTCGAGGACCTGTCGGCGCACCGCAAGCTGAAGGCCGATCTCACCGCGCGCGAGCGCGAGATCGCCGCGTTGCTCATCGAGGGACTGACGAGCAAGCTGATCGGCAAGCGCCTGGCGATCAGCCCGCGCACGGTCGACGTTTATCGGGCTCGCCTGATGCGAAAGTACGGCGCGGCGACGACGCCCGACCTGGTGCACAAGCTGCTGGCGGCTTGAACGCGCGCGTTATTCGATCAGCCGGCGCACCTCGTCCGGCAACGGCACCGATTTCTGCTGCGGGAAGTCGATCCACACCGTGGTCGCACCTCCAGTGGCGTACAGCACGCCGGGTTCATCGGTGCGCTCCAGCGTGATGAACGTGTCGAAGCTCGTGCGGCCGGCATTCGCGACGTAGTGCTTCGCGAGCAGCTCGCCGGGGTACTCGAGCTGCTTGATGAAGTTGCAAAACGCATTGACGATCACCGGGCCCTGTCCACGGGGGTCCGGCGCGGCGCCAACCTTGTGCAGCCATTCGATGCGCACGATCTCGAGATAGCGGAAGTACAGCGTGTTGTTCACATGGCCCATCGCATCCATGTCACCCCAGCGGATCGGGATCGTCATCTCGAAAACGAGCTTCTTGTGCTCTGGAATGTCGATGCGCATGCTCAACCCCGGTGGTCGGTCAGGTCGAACCGATAGGTGTCTTCGACGAGCTGCGTGCCTTCGAGCTCAAAGGTTGCGCTCGCGACCAATTGCCCGCCGAGGTGCAGGTAGAAGCCGCTCGCCGGGTTGCCGCGCACGACCTTGCATCGCATGGCATTGAAGCCGGCGTGCCTCAGCCAGCGCGCGCCGGCGCCGAACAACTGACGCCCGATGCCCGAGCGTTGCGCGTTCTCGCGCAAGTAGATCGCGTTCATTTCGCCTTCGCCGTCGATCGGCGGGCCGTCGGTGCGCAACGGGCCGAGGCTTGCGAAGCCGACGACTGCGCTGCCGCGCACCGCGACGAACAGGCTGCGCGCACCCGACGGCATCTGCAACGCATGCGTCCACAGCGCCAGGCGTCGTTCGACGGTGTGCGCATCGATGGCGGCCTGCGGGAAGGTGCCCCGGTAGGTGGTGTGCCAGCTTTCGACGTGCACCGCAGCGATCTCGGCTGCATCGGCGAGCGTCGCGGGCCGCACGATGACCTCGGCCGCCGTCATGTCGGTCATTTGCTCACGCCGAGCTCGGCGTACAGCCGCTCGACGAGCGCGCGCAGCTCGCTGAGTTCGCGTTGCAGTACCGCCTGCTGCGCCTTCAGCGCGGCGACTTCGCTCGTTGCAACGAAGTCGTCCGACTCTGCGGGCACGCCGAGCGCTGCCACATCGACCGCGCCGCACAGCAGGTGTGCCCAGCGCGCCTCTCGCGCACCGGGCGCGCGGGGCAGCTTGAGCACGAGCGGCCCGCCCTTCTCGGCCGACCTGTTGGCGAGTTCGTCCAGAAACGCGTCGACCGACGACACATCGGCGAAGCGGTGCAACCGCTCGCTGTTCGCGCGCAGTTCAGCGCTCGTTTGCGGCCCGCGCAGCATCAGCGTGGCCAGCACGGCGACCGATTGCGACGGCAAGCCGAGCGCGCGGCCCATGTTGTGCTCATGGCGCGTGACGCGCGAACCGCTCGATTCGAAAGCGAGGCTGAGCCCCTTCAACGCGTCGGCAGCGGCCTGCACTTCGGCATCGGTCGCACTGATCACCGGCTCGCGCGCAGTCTTCTGGTTGCACCCCGCGACCAGCGCATTGAGCGACAGCGGGTAGCTGTCCGGAACGGTGTGAGCTTTCTCGACCAGCACGCCGAGCACGCGTGCCTCGAGCATCGACAGTGCTCGCAGGCTCATTTAGAACCTATAGGTTCTTAGACCGCGAAGCCGTCGTCGGCTTGCACCACCGAGCCGTTCACGAAATGGCTCTCGTTGGCGCACAACATCATCAGCACGGTGTCCAGGTCCTCGGGCCGGCCGACGCGCTTGCGCGGCATCATGTTGATCAGGGCCTGGCCTTGATCGGTCTGCCAATGGTGATGATTGATTTCGGTGTCGATGTAGCCGGGGCAGATCGCGTTGACGTTGATGCCGTACTTGCCCCATTCGAGCGCCATCGCGCGCGTCATGTGGATGACGGCGGCCTTGCTCATGCAGTACACGCCGATCTGCCCGAGCGCGCGCAGGCCCGCCATCGACGCGATGTTGACGATGCGCCCGCCGGTGAAGGTGCCCGGCGCCGCGCCCTTGGCGCGTGCGAGCATGCGCTTGCCGACCTCTTGCGCGACGAAGAAGGCGCCGCGCGTGTTCGTGTTCATGATGTAGTCGTAGTCCTGCGGCGACACATCGGTGAGCCTTTGGGTGGTGCTGACACCCGAGTTGTTGATCAGGATGTCCAGCGCGCCCATGTCGGTCTCGGCGTGCGCGATCGCTGACTTGATGCTCGTGTGGTCGGTGACGTCGATCGGCACCACGTGTGCGTTGCCGCCTTCGGCCTCGATCTCGGCACGCAGCGCCTTCAGGCGCTCGACGCGGCGACCCGCGAGCACGACCGCCGCGCCGGCCTTCGCCAAAGTCTTCGCGAATTGCGTCCCGAGCCCACTCGACGCCCCTGTGACCAACGCGACGCGTCCGGCAAGATCGATGCTGTAGCTCATGGGTACTCCTCTTCTTGATTTGTCGCGACGCACGAGCGCCGCGCCGCAGCCAAGATAGCATGAAGCTCGCGGCGCTTTGCGACATGGCTTGCTTCCACGTCGCTCGTAGAATCGCGGCCAGTTTTCGCCTGTGACGAAGGAACCGCCATGAGCCCCCAAGAAATCCTCGCCCAATACGGTCCTCGCGAATCGATGGAGTACGACATCGTCGTGGTCGGCGCGGGCCCTGGGGGGCTCGCCACCGCCATCCGCCTGAAGCAGCTCGCCGCCGAACAAGGCAAGGAAATCTCGGTGGTCGTGCTCGAGAAAGGCTCCGAGCCTGGCGCGCACATCCTTTCCGGCGCCGTGATGGACCCGCGTGCCATCACCGAACTGATCCCGAACTGGAAGGAGCTCGGCGCGCCATTGAACCAGCCCGTCACGGGCGATGACATCCTCTTCCTCACCAACGCCCGCGCGTATCGCACGCCTGATTGGCTCGTGCCATTGCCGATGCACAACGAGGGCAACTACGTCATCGGCCTGGGCAACGTGGTGCGCTGGATGGCTCAGCAGGCCGAGTCGCTGGGCGTCGAGATCTTCCCCGGCTTCGCGGCGGCCGAAGTGCTCTACAACGACGACGGTTCGGTCAAGGGAGTGGCCACCGGCAACCTCGGCGTCGGCAAGAACGGCGAGCCCACCGAGAATTTCCAGCTCGGCATGGAGCTGCATGCCAAGTACACGATCTTTGCCGAAGGCGCGCGCGGCCACCTCGGCAAGACGCTCCTGCAGAAGTTCAAGCTCGACGAAGGCCGCGACCCGCAAAGCTGGGCCATCGGCGTGAAGGAGCTGTGGGAGATCGACCCCGCGAAAGCCAGGCCCGGCCTCGTCGTGCACACCGCTGGCTGGCCAATGGACACCGACACCTTCGGCGGCGGCTTTCTCTACCACCTCGAAGACAACAAGGTCACGCTCGGCTTCGTGATGGGGCTCGACTACAAGAACCCGTGGATGAGTCCCTTCGAGGAGATGCAGCGCTGGAAGACGCACCCCAGCATCCGCAAGCACCTCGAAGGCGGCAAGCGCCTGAGCTACGGCGCGCGCGCCATCAACAACGGCATGCCGCAGTGCCTGCCGAAGACGGTGTTCCCGGGCGGTGCGTTGATCGGCTGCGATGCCGGCTTCATGAATGCGGCGCGCATCAAGGGCAGCCATGCGGCCATCAAGACCGGCATGCTGGCCGCTGAAGCTGCGTTCGCGGCGGTGACGGCGGGTCGCCAGCACGACGAACTTGCTGCCTATCCCGAAGCCTTCGAAAAGAGCTGGCTGCATGAGGAACTGCAATCCACGCGCAACTTCAAGCCGTGGTTCAAGCGCGGCTTCTGGATCGGCTCGCTGATGACCGGCATCGAGCAGTGGCTCCTGCCGAAACTCGGCATCAAGAGCCCGCCGTGGACGCTACACCGCGACAAGCCCGACAACGCCTACCTGCTGCCGGCCGATCAATGCCGGAAGATCGACTACCCGAAACCCGACGGCAAGCTGACCTTCGACCGCTTGAGCAGCGTGTTCGTGAGCAACACGAACCACGAGGAGAACCAACCGTCGCACCTGACGCTCAAGGATGCGGCAGTGCCGGTGCGGATCAACCTGTCGAAGTACGCGGGCCCGGAGAGCCGCTACTGCCCGGCGGGCGTCTACGAGTTCGTCAACGACGGCACAGGCGAGCGCTTGCAGATCAACGCGCAGAACTGCGTGCACTGCAAGACCTGCGACATCAAGGACCCGACGCAAAACATCGTCTGGGTCACGCCCGAAGGCGGCGGAGGACCGAACTACGCGGGGATGTGACGCGGCACGCTCAGTTCGAAACGTACTCGGACGGCTTGTAGACGACGCGGTCGTTCACCGCGTAGACGAAGCAGGCCCCCACGCCGCGCCTTTCGCATTGCTTCAGGGCGCGCCAGCTCGGGTCGCCGTGGCTGCCGGCGGTGCTCCCGTACAGGCTCCAGGCCATTTCGAATGCCCCGCCCTCGGAGATAACGAAAGCGCGCGGCATCTGTTGGCTCAGAAAGACGCGATAGCTCGCGCGCATGCGTTCGTTCGAGAAGGGCAATTTGCCGAGGTCGTCGATCGCAGCGTAGGCGCCTGGCGGCGCGGGCTTCGATTCGACTTCGGGTGCCGGCACCGACGCTCGAGCCGGCGCAGCGGGGGCTGCGGCCGTCTGCGTCGACAGTCGCGCGTGACGCTCGGGCAATTCGCGGATCCAATCGACCGGGATTGCGAAGTTGAGGTTTTGCGCATCGCCCGTCACCGACCCGATCGTCGTCAGCCCGACCAGCAGGCCTTCACTCTCGAACAGGCCGCCGCCGCTCGATCCGCCCGAGATCGCGGCCGAGGTCTGGATCAGCACCAGACGATCCTTGTCATCGCGACGGAACGACGAGATCAGGCCGGCGCTCATCGTCAGGTCCAGCCCTTTCGGGTTGCCGATCGCGAACACTTCCTGGCCGACCATCAGGCGCGACGAGGCGCTGAGTTCGACCGCGGGCGCCGTCAGGCCCTTGGCGCGCAATTGGCACAGGTCTCGTTGCACGTCCCACATGTCGAGCTTGGCGTCCACGGTGACGGTTTCGCGCCGCACCGCGACACGCTTGGCCTTGCGCAGCACGTGGCAGTTGGTGACGAGGACTTCATGGCCGATGACCACCGCACTGCCCTGGCCGAGCGGCAAGCCGTCCACGTCGTAGGTGAGCACCTTCCAGACGCTGGGCGACACTTTCGTGTAGACCTGGGCGGGCGTCAGTGCATGCACGACAGTGCTGGCGCCGATGCCGGCGAGCGCGACGAACAATGCGCGCAAGGCGCAGGTCGAGAAGGCATTCATTGCGGAATCAGTCCCTTCAGGTCATCGGCCGAGGCACCGGGCCGCAGGTTGGCTTCGTCTTTGCCGGCACCGGGCTGCCCCGAATCGCGCTTGGCATTGCGCGCGGCCTGCGCGACAGCCAGCGGCATGCAGGGACTGTTCGGTGCATCGCGACGAACCGCAGAAGCTACCGGCTTGATCGAATCCGGATCGGTCGCATCGAGCAGGCCCGCGCGGCACGTCGTGCCGACGGCGTCGCCTGTGAGCAGATACGTGCGGCCCGCGGACGGCTGGAACGACCAGCGAATGGCGCAATACTGCCCACCCGGATGCAGGGTGACGAACTGGAGCGTCGCCCACTTCCCGGCGGCAAGGTTGACGGACGCAGGCGCGTTGCCTGCAGGGCGGCCTGCGCCGGCGACCTGCGGCCCTTTGCAGTTTTCGCCATCGTTGAACACGTACACGCCATAGGCGTCGACGCCACCGGACAACGAGGCGCGCATCGCGAGCTTGGCGACCGGCACGCCGACCGGTGACACATATCGATTGACAGCTGACTGAGGCGGTGTTGCGCATGCCGCGAGCAGGCCCACTGCGACCATCAGACTCCACCGCAATGCTTTGGAAGGCCTGGCGCGCGAGGCGGCGCGGTGCGGGGCAGGCATGCTGTTTTCAGTGAGCATCATGGATATCAAGCGTAGCGAAGAAGCTTGCACTACCGGCAGGGGCGGCCGCAGTTGGCCGAGGATTCTTCACGAAAACCCGAGTTGAAGCGAGGCTTATGGCAGGCAGCGCTGTCGCTTGCTCGGGTCACTCGTTTTGAGTGCTCGATGTCTGTTCGGCATCGCGCGTCCACGAGGGCGGGCGCTTGTCGATAAAAGCCTGCACACCTTCGAGTGCGGCTTCGTCCATCATGTTGCAAGCCATCGCCTGGCCTGCGATCGCATACGCTTGCTCGACGCCGGCTTCGATCTGGCGGTAGAACTGCTGCTTGCCGAGAGCGACAGCGACGCGCGGCTTGCCGACGATGCGCTGCACGAGTGCGTCGACTTCGGCGTCGAGCCGTTCGGGTTCGGCGACGCGATTGACGAGGCCATGCTCGCACGCCTGCTTCGCGTCGATGAAGTCGCCGGTGAGCAACATTTCCATCGCCTGTTTGCGAGGCACGTTGCGCGCGAGCGCGACGCTCGGCGTCGAGCAGAACAGTCCCAGGTTCACGCCGCTGACTGCGAAGCGCGCTGTCGTCGAGGCGACAGCCAGATCGCAGCTCGCCACCAGCTGGCAGCCCGCCGCGGTGGCCAGGCCGTGCACGCGTGCGATCACCGGCACCGGCAGTCGCTGCATCGTCAGCATCATGCGCGAGCACTGCTTGAAGAGCGCCTCGTAGTACGCGATCGATGGCTTGGAGCGCATCTCGTGCAGGTCGTGTCCGGCGCAGAACGCCTTGCCGGCGGCGGCCAGCACGACCACACGCGCAGACTCGTCGGCCGCCACCGCGTCGAAAGCGGCCTGCAACGCATGCAGCATCGCCTCGGACAGCGCGTTGTACGAATGCGCGCGATTCAGCGTGAGCGTGACGACGCCGCGTGAATCGCGGGCATGCAGCACATGCGGTTTGAGCTCTTCGGACATGGCGATCTCCTGTATCACTCGATGGCGCCGGCGGACTTCGCCATTTCGCGCAACATGAACTTCTGGATCTTGCCCGTCGACGTTTTCGGCAGCGTCTCGAAGCGCACTTCGCGCGGGACCTTGTAGCCGGCCAAGAGCGAGCGGCAATGCGCGATCAGGTCCTGCGCACTCGGTTGCGCGCCGGGACGCAGTTCGACGAAGGCCAGCGGCGTTTCGCCCCACTTCGGATCGGGCTTGGCGACCACCGCGCAGGCGAGCACATCGGGATGCCGGTACAGCGCGTCTTCCACCTCGAGCGACGAGATGTTCTCGCCACCGGAAATGATCACGTCCTTGCTGCGGTCCTTGATCTTCACGTAGCGGTCGGGCTCGAGCACGGCCAGGTCGCCGGTATGGAACCAGCCTCCCTGGAAGGACTCCTGGCTCGCCTTCGGGTTCTTGAGGTAGCCCTTCATCGTGATGTTGCCGCGGAACATGATCTCGCCCATCGTCTGAGCGTCTGCCGGCACTTCCTGCATCGTCGTCGGGTCGAGCACGGTCATGCCTTGCTGCAGCGCATAGCGCGCGCCTTGCCGGCCGTTGAGTCGAGTCTGATCGGACAGCGACTCGGCGCTCCAGCGGGGCCGCTTCACGCACACCGAGGCCGGACCATAGGTTTCGGTCAGGCCGTAGACGTGCGTGATGTCGAAACCGAGCTTGGCCATGCCCTCGATCATCGACGCCGGCGGCGCGGCGCCGGCCACCATGCCGCGCACCTTGTGCGTGATGCCCCGGTGCAGCGAGTCGTCGGCGCTGATCAGCAGGCTGTGCACGATCGGCGCGGCGCAATAGTGGTCGGCCTTGTGCTCGCGCATCGCACCGAGGATGGCCGCCGCCTCGACGCGGCGCAGGCACACATGCGTTCCGCCGAGCAGCGCCACCGTCCACGGGAAGCACCAGCCGTTGCAATGGAACATCGGCAGCGTCCACAGGTACACCGGGAAGTCGGGCATCGTCCACGTGACCGCGTTGCCCACGGCATTGAGGTAGGCCCCGCGGTGGTGTGTCACCACGCCCTTCGGGTCGCCCGTGGTGCCCGAGGTGTAGCTCACGGCGATCGCATCCCACTCGTCCTCGGGCACTTCGAGCCGCGCCAGCGGCGAGTGGCTCTCGAGCAGCGCCTCGTACTCGTGCGTGCCCAGGCGTTCGCCGGGACCGGTGTATTCGCTGTCGCACACATCGATCACGATGGGCGTGCGGCGATGCTCGGTGCGCAGCACGTCGAGGGCTTTCACGATGATCGGCGAGAACTCGCGGTCGGTGATCAGGACCTGCGCTTCGCAGTGATTCATTTGCCAGGCGAGGAGCGGCGCATCGAGCCTTGTGTTCAGCGTATTGAGCACCGCACCGAGCGCCGGCACCGCGTAGTGCGCCTCGACCATCTCGGGCGTGTTGGGCAACATCACGCTGACCGTGCTGCCGTGCGCGACACCGAGCGCGCGCAACGCCGCCGCGAGCCGCGCGGAGCGATCGCGCGTCTGCGACCACGAGTAGCGCCGGGCACCGTGGATCACCGCAGGGAGGTCGCCGAAGACTTCGGCACTGCGCTCGACGAAGCTCACCGGTGACAGCGGCACGTAGTTGGCCGCGTTGCGCTCGAGCCCCTGGTCATAGATGCTGGTCATGCTGTTCTCCTTAGTCGCCGGCCCGTTGGAGTGCCTGCTCGATGTCCCACAGAATGTCGTCGATGTGCTCGAGGCCCACCGAAATGCGCACCATGTCGGGCAATACGCCGGCCGCGCGCTGTTGCTCTTCGCTCAATTGGCGATGCGTGGTGGAGGCCGGGTGAATGATCAGCGTGCGCGTGTCGCCGATATTCGCGAGGTGGCTCATGAACTGCGCGGCCTCGATGAAGCGCACCCCCGCCTGCAGCCCGCCCACCACGCCGAAGGCGAGCAACCCCGAAGCGCCGGGCACGCCGTTTACCGCGCGCATCTGCCGCCCAACGAGCGCGTGGTGGGGATGCTCCGGCAGGCCCGGGTAGTTGACCCAGCTCACTTTCGGATGCTGGCTCAGGTACTGCGCGACGCGAAGTGCGTTGGCGCAGTGCCGCTCCATGCGCAGCGGCAAGGTCTCGATGCCCTGCAGCAGTTGCCAGGCGCTCATCGGCGACAGCGCGGCGCCGTAGACGCGCAGCGTTTCCATGCGCGCGCGCATGCTGAAGCCGAAGTCGCCGAAGGTCTCGTGGAAGATCACGCCGTGGTAGCCCGGCGAGGGCTCGGTCATGCCCGGGAATTTTCCGTTGTCCCACGGAAACTTGCCGCTTTCGACGACCACGCCGCCGAGCGTCGTGCCGTGTCCGCCCAAATACTTGGTGGCCGAGTGCACGACGATGTCGGCCCCGTGCGAGATCGGGTTGCACAGGAACGGCGACGGCACCGTGTTGTCGACGATCAGCGGCACGCCGTGCGCATGCGCGACCTCGGCGACGGCGGCGATGTCGAGCACCACGAGGCTCGGGTTGCCGAGCGATTCGGCGAACACGGCGCGCGTGTTCGGTCGCATCGCGCGTGCGAACGCATCCGGGTCGTTGGCATCGACGAAGCTCGCTTCGATACCGAGCTTGGCGAAATTGACGGCCAGCATCGTCACCGACCCGCCGTACAGCGCACCGGCCGCAACCACATGGTCGCCGTGCTGCAGGATGGTCATCAGCGCCATCGTCTCGGCCGCCATGCCGCTTGCCGAGGCCACCGCCGCACGTCCTCCTTCGAGTGCAGCGCAGCGCTCCTCGAATGCGGCCACCGTCGGGTTCGACAGGCGCGAATAGACGTTGCCGAAGGTTTGCAGGTTGAACAGCGACGCGGCGTGGTCGGCATCGTCGAACACGAAACTCGTCGTCTGGTAGATCGGCAACGCGCGCGCCCCGGTCGCCGCGTCCGGGATCTGCCCGGCGTGGATCGCGAGCGTTTCGGGCTGGAAGACGTGGTCGGCCATGGTGCGAAGGCTCAGGCCGGGCGGTGGGCAGAGATGACGCGCGTGTTGACGCCCGCCCAATGCAGACCGCCGAACAGGCGCGCGTGTTCGATCTTCATGCAGCGATCCATCACCGAGTCCATGCCGGCGTCACGCGCCAACACATCGGCCTCCAGGTTGGCGACGCCGATCTGCTGCCACAGGCACTTCGCGCCGATCGCGACGGCCGCCCGCGCGATCGGCAACACGTCCGCGGTGCGTCGAAACACGTCGACGACGTCGACCGCGTGCGGGATGGCAGCCAACTCCGCATAGCAGCGCTCGCCCAGCACTTCGGCGTAGGCCGGATTCACCGGGATGACCCGGTACCCATGCTGCTGCAAGTACTTGGCCGCGAAGTTGCTCGGCCGGTTCCAGTTCGCCGACAGGCCGACGACCGCAATCGTGCGATACGACTTCAGGATGCGGCGCAGGGTCGGGAGGTCATCGCTCATCGAGCCAATCCCATGAGGCTTCGGGCTGATCGGACTCTACATCGGCGCGATTTACAACGTCGGCACGGCGATTGCCCCGTGTTTCCGCGGGTGCAACCTGCGCCTGTCGAGGTTAGAGTTTTTTACCGGTACACGCGTCCACGATGCCCGAAACCGCCGACCTCAACCCCCAGCCGCCAGCACCGCAGCCGCCGGTGCTCGACGATGTCGAAGCGTTGCCGACGGGGGCGCGCCTTGCGGAGTTCGAAATCAAGAGCGTGCTGGGCCGCGGCGGGTTCGGCATCGTTTACCTCGCGCTCGATCTGTCGTTGCAGCGCCTGGTCGCGATCAAAGAGTACCTGCCCGCGGCGCTGGCCGCACGCCGCGCCGACAACCGCCTTTCCGTGCGCAGCGCGGCGTTTGCCGAAAGCTTCGAGATGGGGCTGCGCTCGTTCGTCAACGAGTCGCGCTTGCTCGCACGCTTCGATCACCTGGCGCTCGTCAAGGTGCACCGCTTCTGGGAGGCGAACGGCACCGCGTACATGGTGATGCCGTACTACGAGGGCGTGACGCTCACGCAGGTGCGCCAGTCGATGATCGTGCCGCCCAACGAGGCCTGGCTGCGCCGCATTCTCACCGCGCTGCTCGGCGCGCTGGATGTGATGCACAGCGCGTCGGTCTTCCACCGGGACGTGGCGCCCGACAACATCGTGCTGTTGCGTTCGGGCCTGCCGGTGCTGCTCGACTTCGGCGCGGCGCGGCATGTGCTCGAAGACCAGGCGCAGGCGATCACCGCGCTGGTCAAGCCGGCGTATGCGCCGATCGAGCAGTACGCCGCAGGATCGGAGTTTCGCCAGGGGCCGTGGACCGACATCTACGGGGCGTCGGCAACGCTGCACTACTGCCTGACCGGCAAACCGCCGCCCACCGCTGCCGCGCGCATCGTGGAAGACAACTACGAGCCGCTTGCGAAATGCAAGGATCTGCTCGAGCCGGCGACCGGAGAGCCTTACGACAAACACTGGCTCGCGGCGCTCGACTGGGGGCTGGAGGTCAAGCCGCAGGCCCGCCCCCAAAGCATTGCGCAGTGGCAAAAGGCGCTTGCCGGCCCTGCGAAGCTGCAGTCGCGCCCGTACCGCGATCGCACGCCGGTCGCCGCAAACCTCGAAGCGGCCGAGACGGCATCGCCGACTGCCTCGCCCGAGCAACTGGCGCCGACGCGACCCGATCGGCCGGCTTTGGCGATTTCTGCCCAGCTTGCACGCGTTGCTGCGGCGCCGAGAATGGCGCATGGCGTGATGGCAGGGCTGATGCTGGCTGCGCTGCTGGTTGTCGGCTGGTCTGCGTTGACGCCGGAGCCACCCGCCGTCACGGCCTCGGCCGGCGCCGACCTGCAGGCTGCGCCCGCGAAGCCGGTCAAGCCGCTGGTCGTCCCCGCCGTGCACACGCTGGCGCTGGGTGGCACCGAGACGGGCTCGATGGAAAGAGTCGCGAGCGTCGAGCCGGCGCCCCCCGAAGCTGCGTTGCCCGCGCGGGGCAAACGCAAGGCGAAGCCGGTCAAGGCAAAGGCGCCGGCCAGCGTGGTGCAACGCAATACGGAAGTGCTTTCCAACGGGCCGCAGATCGTCCAGGCGCGTCGAGAGCGGGTCTCGACACGACCCGCCGCGGCGCCGACGCCACGCGACCTTTGCAGCCAGCGCGGTTTCCTCGGCAGCCTCATCTGCATGCGCGACACCTGCGGGTCGCCGAGATGGGCCCAGCATCAGCAGTGCCGCAACTGGCATCAGATGGAGCAGCGCTACACCGCCGACTCACGCTGAACCGCGCGCCGCCGCAGCCGATTCCGTGCTCGATTCACGGGTCGGGAGTTCAGCGCCGGAGAACAATCTCAGACCTCGGTCAAGCCGCGAGTGAATACGGCGCAAAGAACGCGACGATGCTGTGGCAACGAGGGAGTCTGAAGGCGCGCCTGCTGCTGGTCAGCGCCTCTACGCCGGCAGGCGGCGCTGGGAGTTGCCGTACACGGAGGTCGCCGGCGGCGACTGGGAGTCGCACAAGGCGGTGCTCAATGCGCATCAGGAGTTTCGCGACCTGCTGCTCAAACGGGCAACACCCGAGGGCACGCGCTACATCAGCGTCGGCGGTGCGCCGCGCTTCGACGTCGACGGCAAGTTCGCGGGCTATCGCGGCGTGGCGCGCGACGTCACCAACGAGAAGCTCGCCGAGTTGGAACTCGTCGCCGAAGGAGGCCGCCGAGGCCGCGAGCCGCGCGAAAAGCGAATTCCTCGCCAACATGAGCCACGAGATCCGCACGCCGATGAACGGCATCCTCGGCATGGCGGGGCTGCTGCTCGACACCGGGCTGAGCGGAAGGCAGGCGCATTTCGCCGCAACGATCGAGCGCTCGACGGTGGCGTTGCTGAAGGTGATCAACGACATCCTCGACTTCTCGAAGATCGAGGCCGGCAAGCTCGACCTGGAGCACATCGACTTCGATCTGCGCAACGTGGTCGACAAAGCACTGCTCGTCTTCGTCGGGGCGGCGCACACCAAGGCAATCGAGCTCGCGTGCCGCGTCGCGCCCGAGGTGCCGGCTCAGGTGCGCGGTGACCCGAGCCGGCTGCGACAGGTGCTGTCGAATCGATGTTGTTCGACGTGCTTGCCAAGGCGTTGGGCGATGCGCCGTCCCCAGCGCTGCCGCTGCCTCGCGAGCGCGCGAGCGAGGTGCGCTTCGCCGGCAACGTCCTCCTCGCCGAAGACAACGAGGTCAATCAGCTCGTCGCCGTCGCGTTGCTCGAAGCTTGTGGCCTGCAGGTCGATGTGGCGCAAACCGGCGCGCAGGCCGTCGCAGCCACGCGGCGATCGCACTACGACCTCCTGCTGATGGACTGCCAGATGCCCGAGATGGATGGCTTTGCTGCCACGGTCGAGATCCGCCGTCACGACGCGAATCGCAGGAAGCGCATGCCGATCGTCGCGCTCACCGCGCATGCCATGGACGGCGACCGCGAACGCTGCCTCGCCGCGGGCATGGACGACTATCTGGCAAAACCTTTCGACCGCGAACGGCTCTACCAGGTGCTGCATC
>Ga0184637_10000292_pt1 | contig 36927 bp, 43 predicted proteins | sample PLM3_127_b2_FD_133143 | JGI IMG/M metagenome (GOLD analysis project Ga0184637, IMG submission 133143) | Groundwater sediment microbial communities from an aquifer in East River, Colorado, USA - PLM3_127_b2 | ecosystem: Environmental > Terrestrial > Soil > Riparian zone | place: USA: East River... | reverse complement strand
CGCTGGGTGCTGACGCACCCGAACGGGACCCATCTCGAGGGCACCGTCGCGCAGCCGGCGGGCGTCAACCGCTACGCCTCGCGGCGCACCGAGGGGCTGTACCGCCCGTGGCCCGAGGGCGTTTTCCCTGGTCTTGTCAGCCACGACTCCGAGGGCGAGGTCGTGTTCGAGGGAACGAACCCCATCTGGGCCCGCCACATCGGCATTCCCTCGCGATTCGAGTCCCCGATCCACGCCGACGTGCGCGGCGGGCACATCCGCGAGTTTCGCGGCGGACCCGATGCCCAGACGATGAGCCGCTGCTACCAGGCCATCGCCCAATACCTCGGTGAAGCCGCGTACGAGATTCGCGGCGTCCACGGGGGCGTGCACCCCTTTGCCCGGGTGAGCGAGCACCAGTGCCCCGACCCCGCGTATCGCGACTTCATCGACCACCACCACTGGAGCAGCCAGCACGTGCACCTGGGGAACAGCCAGAAGAACAAGGATTTCCCCTACAACATGCACGTGACGGCCGAGGTGCGGGGCGCTACCCTGAAGGTTGGCGACAAGTTCGTGTGGAACGACGGCCGGCTGAGCGCGCTCGACGACCCGGAGGTGAAGAAGGTCGCGGAGAAGTACCCGGATCGGCCGGGGCTGGAACCTGAGCGATGGTAGCGGCACCCCCCTCCCTAACCCTCCCCCGCAAGGGGGGAGGGGACATTGTCCCGCTCGTCCCCCGCAAGGGGGGAGGGAAAGGCTGGAGGAGAACGCCCTCACCCGTCTCGCGCCTTCGGCGCATCGCCGGCCTCTCCCAGAGGGAGAGGGGAAAACACCCCGGAGGTGATCTCAGAATGAATCGAGTTGCGAGCTTCGTTCTGCCGCTGGTGCTGCTGATGGCTGCCTGCGCGCCGGCGCAGTCGAGCGGTGGGGCTCAGAGCCAGGACTCGGCTGCGCGCCCCGCCGTCTACAAGAAGGTGGTGGCCGGGCTGCGCGGCGAGCCGTTCACCCTGAGCAATCAGCTCGGCCGCGCGGGGGCGGGCCGCGTCTACGGCGTCGCCGAGGTCGAGCGGATGCTGCACTCGGGCCTCAGCATCGAAGACGACCAGTTCGAGCATCGCGCTTCTCTGGCCGAGGCCGTGCCCAGCGTCGAGAACGGACTCTGGCGCGTGCTTCCGGACGGCCGGATGGAGACGACCTGGAAGATCCTCCCGAACGCTCAGTGGCACGACGGGACAGCGCTTCGCGCGGAGGACTTCGTCTTCACCATGCAGGTCGTGCAGGACAAGGAGCTGCCGGAGTTCGGCGATATCGCTTTTGAGTCGATCGATAGCGTCGAGGCGCCCGACGGTCGGACCGTGCTCGTTAAATGGAAGAAGCCCTTCATCTGGGCGCACACCCTGTTCTCCGGAACGCGTGGGGTCCCGCAACCCAAACATCTGCTGGAGCGCACCTACCTCGACAGCAAGGCCACCTACAAAGACATCCCCTACTGGATGGAGGACTTCGTCGGCACCGGGCCGTTCAAGCTGAAGGAGCTCGTTCGGGGCAGCCACATGATCCTGCTTGCGAACGACCAGTACGCCCTCGGCAGGCCGAAGATCGACGAAATCGAGGTCAAGTTCTTCCAGGACTCGAACGCCCTCGCAGCGAGCCTCCTCGCAGGATTCGTCGATCTCACGATGTCCGGGCAGGGCACGCTCTCGCTCGACCAGGCGCTCCAGCTGCGCGACCAGTGGAAGGAAGGCAAGATCGAGCCGGTCCTCTCAGGCGCCGTCGGGACGTTCCCGCAGTTCATCGACCCGAGCCCGAGGGTCATCCTCGATGTGCCGTTCCGGCGCGCGCTCGTCCACGCCGTCGATCGCCAGCTGCTGATCGACACGCTCCAGGGCGGCCTCTCGCCGATCGCCCACACGAACTTCACCCCGCAGCAGCCCGAGTACAAGGACATCCAGAGCCAGATCGTCCGCTACGACTACGACCCGAGACGGGCGTCGCAGCTCATCGAGGGGCTCGGCTACACGAAGGGGCCCGACGGGATGTTCCGCGACACCGCGGGGCAGCCGCTGAGCGTCGAACTGCGCTCGACGCCCGGGCGCGACGTGAACGAGAAGACGACGCTCGTCGTCGCGGACCACTGGCGCGCCGTGGGCGTGGGCGTCGACGTTGTCGTGATCCCGGCACAGCGGAACCAGGACCGCGAGTATCGCCAGACCCGGCCGGGGTTCGAGGTCGTGGGACAGCCGGACGACATCTACCGGTTCCACAGCAATCAGATTCCCACCGCCGAGACTCGCTACGTGGGTGACAACCGCATGCGGTACGGGAACCCGCAGCTCGACTCACTGGTGGATCGCTACTACCTGACGATCCCGAGGGCGGAGCGGGTCCAGGTGCTGGGCCAGATCATGAACCACATCACCGACCAGGTCGTGCTGCTGAGCTTCTTCTACGAGGCCGGCCCGCTGCTGATCAGCAACCGCGTGAAGAACGTGACCTCGGTCCCGACGTGGAACACCTACCAGTGGGACGTGTCATAGAGGCTGTTGCGTAGCATGAATCTGACCCGGAGCACCTGAGTGGCGGAAACTTCGAGCAGTTTCCTCACCGCGCTGAGCACCCGCTCGGGCTTGAACGGCTTAACCACGAAATCGCGAGCCCCGGCGTTCAGCGCCTCAAGGACGATGTGACGCTGGCCGAGTCCGGTGAGCATCGCAACACGGGCTTCCGGGTCGAATTTGTCGGATCTCGCGAAGCGCTCCGAGCCCATCGAGCTCCGGCATCGCCACGTCGAGCAGCACAGCCGCGGGCCGATGGTCGCGGTACTTCCGTAACGGCGTCCCGCCCGTCCGCCGCCTCCAGCACCTCGAGGCCGTGGCGGCCCAGCATCTTTGTGCACCACAGACGAACGAAGGCCGCGTCATCGGCGACGAGAATCGTCGTCATGACCCGCTCGCGACGATGTCGCGCAGCTCGTTCAGCTTGTAGGGCTTCGAGACGATCGCATGGACGCCACGGGCGGCCGCCGTCTTGGGGTCGATCTGCGGTCCCCAGCCGGTCGCCAGCACGAAGCGCGTGCCCGGAAAGTGCTCCGCGACGTGCGCCGCGAGGTCCCAACCGCCGGTTTCCGCTCCCGGGCCCAGGCCGAGGTCAGACAGGACGACGTCGAACCGCTCCTGGGCGAGCTCCTCGATCGCCTCTTGGGTCGAACGGGCGACAACCACGGTGTGCCCGTCCACGGCCAGAAGCCGAGAGACGACTTTACCGAGCGCCGGCTCGTCGTCGACCGCCAGCACTCGCAAGGTTCGGCGCTCAGTTCGGCGGGCGATCATCGAGTAGTCCTCGTCGGTGTCGTCACAGCAGCAGTGATTGGCGGACCTCCTCCACTCGTACTGGGCCCGCCGCTGCGCGAGCAATCGCCCGACTGCTTCATCACGGTGCTGTCGCGCTTCGCTGAGCGTTCCCACCGCCCTGAGGATTCCTGGGCCGACGCGGTGTTGCCGCTGCCCTGGAAAGAGGCTGAGCTAAAAGAGGTGCTGGCCGGCGCGGCGGCCTGCGTAAAGCAACCGTCGGATCCGCGAAGTAGTCAGGACGCGCGGGCATGCGCATCGGCCGCGACGCGCAGGTCCGCCATAACACCCCGTAGAGCGTCCACAGCCGACTCGAGCTCCTGAACGACGCCGCCAAGCTCGGCGGCGGCATCTTCTCCCTGTCCGTTTTCCCAGAGACGGCGGCACAGCTCCGCCTGGAGAAGCGCAAGCCCGAGCGACTGCAGCACCTCGTCGTGGATGACACCCGCGAGGTGGTCCGCGAAGGCTGGCGACGCTGTGAGTGATGCGCGAAGCAGCGTGCTCGGCGGCAGCGAGAGGCCGGCGCCGATTGGGCTTCCGGGAATGGCATGCGACAAGCTACGGCGCGTCGACATCCTCAACTCCTCACGCGGTCGGCAACCGCGACCTCCGTTGCGGAGACCGCGGGAGCGAGGCCATGCGTGATCGCGTAGATCGCGGCTTGCGTCCGATCCCCGACGTCGATCTTCTGGAAGAGCACTGACAAACGGTTCTTCACCGTGCTCTCGGCGAAGCACAAGCGAGAGGCGATCTCTTTGTTGGAGAGCCCCGAGGCGATCAGCTGCAGCAAGCGCATCTCGACTTCGCTGAGCTGGCCAAGCCCGTCCTCGACGCCCATCTTCGACGCCATGCGCCGGAACTCGCTCAGGACCTTGCCGGTCAGCGAGGGCGCGATGAGCGCGCCGCCCATGGCCGCCGCGCGCAGCGCGGTAATCACCTGGTCCGCGCCAGAGCTCTTCAGCACGTACCCCGACGCGCCCGCCTGGAGGGCCTGGAACAGGTGGCCCTCCTCAGCATGCATACTCAGAACGACAACTCTCACGTCTGGCCACTGGCGGACGATCTCGCGGGTTGCGGAGATGCCGTCGATAATCGCCATACTCACGTCCATGAGCACGACGTCCGGGTGGAGCTCCTCCACCATGTGCTGGACGTCGAGGCCATTGCTCGCCTCGCCGAGCACCTGCATGTCGCGCTCCGATTCCAGAAGGCGGCGCAGGCCCTCGCGGAAGAGCTGATGGTCGTCGGCCAGCAATACTCGGATCATGTCTCCCTATTCCCCGCGCGCGGAGCGGCAGCCAGTTTGGTTGCTTCACCGAATTAGAGAAGTACGTTTGTACCTCTCTGGCGCGTATTGTGCTCTTCTAACGTACCATGTGCAAGCGATGTGGGACGTAAAAGCGCGTATTTGCATGTGAATTAGGTCACACTGGACACATTGGTCGTAACATCCGAGCTACAACATCCTCTTCGCAGAGCAGGATGGATCACGCGTACCTCGAACCCACTACCGGGCGGCGCTATGGGCTCTGGGACATAACGGGTCCGGGGATTGCGTTTTACAGCGGTTAAGTCTGGCGCTACACTCGGCCCCGAACTTTAGTCAGACCACCTGTGAGCCCGGCAAGCCCTTGGTCTGCGAAGCGGTATGGACTGCGCAACTGCACTCAGGGGGTGGATGATTTGACGAGCAAGGTTTTCAGGCTCTTACTCCTCGTTCTGGCGACTGCGACGGCCTGCGCTCCGCCACCAGGCCTTCCGAAAGACGACGGAGCTCAGGGAGCAGAGGCACAGTCCGTCAGGCGTACCCTGGTGATGGCCATTGCCCCTGAACCCGAGGCGCTCAGCCTGGAGATTGGCAGCGCGTTCGCGCTCGTCAATCCTGTGCGGCTCTTTAACGCGAGCCTCGTCCTTCTTGACGATCGTGAGGTACCGCGCCCCTATCTTGCTGAGACTGTTCCCGAGCTGAACAGCGAGACCTGGAAGGTTTTCCCAGATGGTCGTATGGAGACAACGTACCGCCTCCGAGCGGGGCTTACGTGGCACGACGGCACGCCCCTTTCGTCCGAGGATTTCGTATTGGCGTGGCAGGTGTACCGCACGCCCGATTTCGGCGTCGCGGGACGGCCCCCCCAGAGCGAGATCGAGCAGGTGCTCGCCCCTGACCAGCGCACAGTGCTGATCAGCTGGCGCGGGCCGTTCGCTGGTGCGGGGGCGCTAGGTAGCGAGAAGTCTGGGCTTCTCCCTCTGCCGCGCCAAATCCTCGGGCACTACCGCGAAGAAGCGCGGCTGGCCGCTGCGGCCAACGACTCCTATTGGACGCGAGAGTACCTCGGGCTTGGTCCATATCGCCTTGACCGCTGGGAGTCCGGAGCGTTCCTCGAGGCAACGGCGTTCGACGGCCACGCGCTCGGCCGTCCAAAGATCGACCGAGTCAGGATGCTCTTCATTAACGATCCCAACACGGTGCTGGCCAACGCGCTGGCAGGGGAGGTGCAGCTTGCGGATAGGAGCGCCATACGTTTCGACACGGGATCGACGCTTCGGCAAGCGGGGATGGTCCTCCTTGCCAGCCCGAGCGCCGTGACCATGACTCAGGTGCAGCTTCGCCCGGAGGTCGCAAAGCCTGTCTCGCTACTGGAGGTGGGGGTAAGAAAGGCACTCGCTCACGCCGTCGACAGGCAGGCGCTCAACGATGCGGTGTTCGATGGGGAGGGCGTGATAGCCGACGCGATGGTCCCGTCGAACCTGGGGTATTACCCGACCATCGATGCCGCTATCGCCAAGTACTCGTACGACCCCCGCCGATCAGAGCAGCTGATGAGCGATGCCGGCTACACGCGCGGCCCCGACGGGGTCTTTGCACATCCGAGCCTCGGCAGGTTCGCATTCGAATCCTGGCAGGTCTCCCGCGTCCCGAACGAGCGCGAGTTGAGTGTGACGACGGATGGGTGGAGACGCGCGGGATTCGACCCGCAGCCGAACGTCCTGCCCCCAGCGCAGATCCTCAACCACGAGCTGAAAACCACGATCTCGGGTGTGATGACAACGGGCTCTGGAGCGGATGAAGGCAGCCTACGGCAGCTGAGCACCGCTGGAATTCCAACAGCGGAGAACCGCTGGTCCGGCGGCACCAACTTCGGAGGTTGGTCCGACAGGGAATACGACCGCCTGCTCGACACCTTCAACCGGACACTGGAGCGCGGCGAGCGCACCAAGCTGATAGCGCAGATGATGACGCGCGCCACCGACCAGGTGCCCTGGATTTTCCTCTACTACAGCCTCGCGCCAACGGCGCACGTCGCGACGCTGCGAGGCCCCCAGACGGCGACGCCCGACCGGCCCTCGACCTGGAACGTGCATGAATGGGAGTGGCGCTAGCGGCTTCGAACCGTGGCGTCCCACAGGCTCTTTGAAACGCGCCTACGGCTCTTAGAGAAGGAGGGGCAAATGGCGAATCTGGCTTCGATGGCAACGATGGTTAATGGAGAGCGGGGCGGTCCCTACGACTTCGTGATCAAGAGCGGTCGGATCGTGGATGGGTCAGGGATGCCGGGCTTCTTTGGCGATGTCGCTGTCCAGGGAGGCCACGTCGCGGCCGTCGGCAAGGTCGATGGGCCGGCCCGCCGGACCATCAATGCCGAGGGCCTCGTCGTCGCGCCCGGCTTCATCGACCACCATACGCACATGGACGCCCAGATTTTCTGGGACCCGATCGCCTCCGCCTCCAGCTGGCATGGAGTTACGAGCATCATCATGGCCAACTGTGGCCTGGGGCTGGCGCCCTGCCGGCCCGAGGATCACGACGCGCTGCTCCGAACTTTCATTCGCGTCGAGGCCATGCCTCGCCCGCTACTCGAGGCTGGCATTCCTTGGGGTTGGCAGAGCTTCGCGGAGTACCTTGCCGCGTTTTCCGCGCGCCTGGGTGTCAATGTGGGCGCCCTAGCCGGGCATCATCCCATCCGCCGACACGTTCTGAGAGACGACGCGAACCAGCGCGTAGCGACGGACGTCGAGGTTAACGAGATGGTCCAGCAGCTGCGGGCGGCGCTCCAGGCGGGGGCCCTGGGCCTAACAACAGACCGCAACCCACGACACGCCCAGGAGGACGGATCGCCACTTCCCGGTCATCTCGCCGACGACCGGGAAGTTTTCGCCTTGGCCGCTGAAGTTGGTCGGTTCGGGGCCGGGGCGATCCAGGCGGGTGGCAATCCCGCGATCCCACCGGTCGCCTGGTACGGTGACCTGTCCCTCCACAGCGGTCGACCGGTCCTCTGGCAGGCGATCAACCACAGATGGTCGCAACCGGATCAGTGGCGTGCAGACCTGGCTGCGACCGACGAGCAGTTCAAGCGCGGTGCGAGGGCATTTGGTCTGACCTTCGCCCTGGGAATAGAGTCCGTCCGCGTGCTCTCGCCCTATACCGGCGGGTTCGAGGAACTGCCTACGTGGAAACGGGTGCTCAACATGCCGTCGTTAGATGAGCGCAAGCGGGCACTGGCCGACCCGGCGCTTCGTCCACAGTTGCGGTACGAGGCAGTCGAGGACCCAAAGCCAACCGTATTCTCCAAGCGATGGGACATGATCCGCCTCGCCGGCGCCCGGCTACCCGAACACCAGGGTTTCATTGGCAAGAGCTTTGTCGAGATCGCGCAGGCGCAGGGGAAGGACGTGATTGATGCGTTCCTGGACCTGAACCTCAAAGAGGATCTGGAGGCGCCGTTCAAATCGCTCGGCATCCAGGGCGACCCCGAGGCCGTTGGTGAAATGCTGAGAAGCCCCCACGTGGTCATTGGGGAGTCAGACGCGGGCGCCCACACGCAGAACTTCGCGACCTATGGCTACTGCACGCACTTGCTGGGTCAATACGTCCGTGAGCGCGGAGACCTCACGCTGGAAGAGGCGGTACACCGGCTCACGTTCGCGGTCGCTACTCTGTACGACATTCCGTCACGCGGTTTGCTGCGCCCAGGCTATGCAGCAGACATCGTGCTGTTCGACCCCGATCGGATCGGGACAGAAGAAGCAGAGTGGGTCAACGACCAGCCTGCCGGCTATGGACGGTTTGTTCAACGGGCGACCGGCATCGAGATGACCATCGTCAATGGCGAGGTCCTGATGGAACGCGGCGAGCATACGGGCACCTATCCAGGAAAGCTGCTGCGCAACGCCGTCGCGGAAGCGGCCCGAGTTCCTGCCTAAGTTTGCTCTCGTCCTGAAAAGCCGGCTGGCTGTTCATCACACGATTGCGGTCATGTTGTCTGGTCCTATCGATCCTTGGCGCGCGGCTTCTTTGGGAAGAGCTCGCGGAAGTAGCGCTCTCGGTGATTCAAGAAGTCTCGGGTCAGGGAGAAGTGCTCAGTCTCTTCGTACCGCACCTCTGAGATGCCGTCCTGGGAAAGCAGGTAGATGGTGGCGCTCGGGTAGGCCATGATGATGGGAGAGTGGGTCGCAACAATAAACTGACAGCCCTTGTTGGTCACCAGGTCGTCCATGACGGCGAGCAGGGTCAACTGGCGGAGCGGTGAGAGCGCTGCCTCCGGCTCGTCGAGCGCATAGAAGGAGTCTCTCCCGAAGCGGTGTTCGAGCAGGGCAAGGAACGATTCTCCATGTGATCGCTCGTGCAGCGATGCTCCTCCGTACGGGGTATACGCGCCGCTGTCAGCCTCGGCTAGCTGGTCTAGGTAGGTCGCGGCGTTAAAGAAGCTCTCCGTCCGCAGGAAGAAGCCATCGCGTGGCCGTCGAATGCCGCGGATAAGTCGCAGGCACTTGTGAAGCTCAGACTCAGAACTACGGGTGGAGAATCGAAAGTTCTGGCTGCCACCCTCGGCGTTGAGGCCAGCCGAAACGGCGATCCACACCTCGCCCGCGCCAACATTGGCTCGGAACAGCAGGACGTGGTCTCGCTCGTCGATAAGGAGCACGCGAGCTGCGGGGCGGAGGATCGGGGTGTCGTCGGTCACGATTCGGGATTCTAGCTAGCAGAGCGGGTACGAAAGAAGGAATCGGCGTCCGGGGCTAGTCCGAAAAAGGCATCCCGATGGCAGGGGACTGCGTAAATCTCCACGTCGGGGTGCTACACAACGTTCTGTCGAGCCCCCACGACTCCAAACCCAGAAGCTTGCGGCCACGCGGATGGTGGCGGCAGCTCTTCGAAGGAGGTGGTACGGGGAAAAAAGCGCGTGCCCGGTCCTTGCAGAGGCATCAGCTATGCGTGAAAAGGAGGAAGACTTCCGTGAAGAAAGCAGCCTTTACGTCGGCAGCGTTGATACTGGCATTTGCAGCGACAATGCTATCCACCCAGCACGCCGATGCAGCAATTCATGAGATGGTCGCGGCATACTGCAGCGGAGGCAACGTCGGCGTTATTGACAGTAACGGCTTCCTGGAGCCGCGGGGAATAACAGGCGGTTCGCAAGCGAACAACTTTGCGCAACCTGTCCGCTCCACCGGCGTCGTGGTCGGGACCTTCCCGAATCTGACGGTTGGTACCAGTCCGGCCGCCAAATTCGCACCAGGCACAAACGCCCTCACCGGCCTGAACAGCTCTACGGTGACTCACCCTAGCGCCGCGCACTGTCCCAAGAACGCGCTCCCGAGCCCGTGAGACGCGGATCGCGCTCTCGTTAGGGCCACCCTACGAGTAAGAAGTGAAGGGGGAGGGCCACCATTTCGGGCCCTCCCCCTTCTGTTCGGACTCGGCTATTCCCAGAACGGCTTACGAGCGCGCGAGCCGCGCACACTAGGAACGCCTCGTGCCGGCCCCCACCATGGATCGTGACCGGCGGGCGCCGCGTCGGCGCCTCTTTCGCGTGTGCTTGCTCTGCTGAGGACCGCGAAGTAGGATGCGCCGCGGCGCAAGGAGGGAGGAAACATCCTCGATACGCGCTGGTACGGGTACGGCCGCGCCTACGCCTGGCTGAACGGCGCCTGCTATGTCGTGGCGTCGGCTCTCTTCTTGCTGGTCGAGTTCAATGTCACCGCGCCGGCGCCGCCACAGTCCGACACCGCTGCCACCAGCGCCGCCCAGCTCGCCGAACGTTGGGCCGCTCTGTCCGCCTACCAGCGCGAGATCTGGTGGCAGCTCTTCGCCACGAATGTACTGTACGCGATCGGTTTTCTCGCGCTGGTCCCACTGGGGCTGGCGCTGCGTGCCTTGTTCGATCCGAGTGATGCCCGCGCACAGCTCATGGCTGCGGGCTTCGCCCTCGGCGGGTCGGCGGGGACGTTGCAGACCCTGATGAACCTCGGGACCGTGGGCCACACCGCTGCCGTTGGGGCATCCCTGCCCGCCGACGCCAGCGCTGCCTTCATCGGCCTGGGCATGGTCAACGAGATTATCGGCAGCATGACCTACTGGCTCCTGCTGCTCTTTTTCCTGCTCGTCCGCCTCGCGATGTATCGCGTCAGCCAGCTGGTGCAGGAGCGAGGACTCCTGCCCCGGGCCCTCGGTCGTCTCGCCCTTGCTGTTGCTCTTCTCTATTGGCTCGCGCTGCTCGCGCAATTGGTGGGCGGGCTGGCGGGCATACGGGAGGCGTTCCTGGTCTACCGGCTGGTGATTCTGCTTGGGGGCGTCGTGCTGGCGCCGCTGTGGTCCTTCTGGCTAGGACGCGAGCTTCATCGGGCCGCGCGGGCGGCCTGATGCGCCGGCAACCGCGCCCAAAGCCCCAACACGATTTCGCCATAGTGACCGCACATCGCGCTCCTCGGCAGCGGAAAACTCACACGCCTTTGAATTCACGCTCGTCCGCCCTGGCACCCCCACTGGTATGGGCGAGCTGACGCACGAACTCCACCAGAGCGATCGCGTCCTCCAGCGTCTTGAACGTCGCAATCACCTCGATTGCCTCGCTTTCTTCTCGACACAACGAGGCTTCCCCCCGGCGCAACCGCACGCTATAGGCGACGCCGGCTCGCTCGACGCGAAACAGCGGTACGTCTCTGCGAGAGATCAAAGCTCACCCCACAGGGTCCCTGACCAGGTTGACGTAAGGCTACATTCGAGGAGGCGATGAGGCTTTGTACGGTCGACCCGGTTCTGAGATACGGAAGGACCGATGTCGGGTGTCTAATCATCCTTATTCAGGCACGCGTCGCCGCGCTTCAGGGAGCAGCGGGGCGTAGGCCTGGTAGTGCCGCTGGCCGATCGCCTCCACGGCGCCATGCCAGACGACGAGATCCTTCAGGTACAGGCGCACCTGCTCCTCGAACACCGGGCTCAGCTGTCTCAAGTCATTCCGCGTCCAGCGGCTCATCGAGTGCACGAGCAGGAGCAGTTGAGCCCTCATCAGGCGCACGTCCGCCATGAGGCAGATGTTCAGGATGAAAAACAGGTGCCAGAGGGCAACGACATCACGGACCGCGTCCCGCACGGCCCGCTCGACCTTCTCTGGCTCTCCTGTGAGCCTGCGTCGCACGGCTGCCTCGACCTGCTCGGGCGGGGCGGTACAGCCGGTGGGCGCCGTCTGGCTGTCCCTTGAGAGTGCGGAACAGGTCGAGCGTCGATGCGTGATTGCGGCTCTCCGCGAGCCACGCCAGCAACCAACGGAGGCGGGCCACTGCGAGACACGAGCTTGGAATAGCGCTGAAGCCGCCCTCGGACGCTACGCGGCTCATGTCAGGCTACACTCCGCCGACATGCTGGACCTCTACTGTGAACGGCTGGGCCCCGGGCTGTGGGCTGAACCGATAAATGCGCGTTCCTCTGGCTGTACCTTCGAGGCGTCATTCGAACTGACGCAGTCATCGCGGCTCTGGTGTAGCGGCCCTCCTCGCGGCCGCTCTGCTGGGCCAACAGGTTCCTGAGATCCTGAATGGCTCCGTGACCTACCTACCGGCTTTCGTTGTGTTGATTGGCCTCGGTGTCCATCACTGGGCGACCCCGAAGGCCAATGGGGCGGCTTCGAAACTGCGCGCGTTCTCAACTGATCCCCAGCGCGCGGTTCTTCTCGTAGCTGCCCTCCTATTTGCACTCGTGGGCGGTGAGATGGGGGCCAGCTAGCGCGTCTCGGCTTCAATTGGCGCAGTGTCTGAAGTGAAGCTCCATTGGACGCGATCGGCGGGGAAGCCGCCGCTGTTGACGCGCTCGAGGAAGGCTAGAAGCGTCTTCCATGCTGCTTCCGCCTGGGGCTGTCGCCAACTCTCGATCCGATGGTTGAGCCAGCTATGCGGTGCGTCGCGGTAAATCACGATCTCATAGGAGCGCCTGGCTGCTTCAATGGACCTGCGAAAACGTAGAACGTCCTCGCGCTGGATAAGGACATCCTTCTCGCCGAACGCGCCAAAGACGGGGACCCTTGAGCGTCCAATCAGTTCGTCATACGGAATCGTCTTCTCCGCGTTGAGCACCCACTCGCGCTTATAAGCCGCGCCATGGAAGACGACGGCAGCTAAGATGCGCGCCCCAGGCATGGCGGAGTACGCGATAGGGAAGCGTCCCGTCTGGCAGAGACCCATTACGGCCACCTTGCTCAGATCCGCGCCTGGCACATTGGCCGCCAGGTAGTCGAGGGTCACGTCGATGTCGCGGTTCACTTGCTCGTCCGACACTTCCGCTCGCGCCTCCGCCCGCGCGATAGCCTCCAGGTCAGGCTCCCTGAAGAACAGACTTGGGGCGATGGCAGCCATGCCATCCGCGGCAAATCGGGTGCAAAGGTCACGCTGGTGATCCTGGAGCCCATAACGTTCCTGGAGCAAAACCATGACCGGGTAAAGGCCCTGTGTGTCGGGATGCGCCAGGAACGCCGGCATGCCGTTCGCGCACGCTACCTCAGCCGTCAGCACGCGCGCGTTATTGACCTCAGCGAGCATGGTCTCCTCCTCATCGCCAGACTGGCTTTGGATGCCCGGGATGGCGCGCGTTCGACTAACCGTGTTCCGCTGGGAGCGCCACCCGGAACCGTGTGCGGCCCGGCTGCGATTCCACATCGACGGTCCCCGCGTGTTCTTCCGTAACGATCCGCCACACCATGTCCAATCCCAGCCCTGTCCCTTCACCCTGCGGCTTGGTGCTGAAAAATGGCTCGAACACTCGGCTCAGGTGCTCAGCCGGGATCCCAGGCCCGTCATCCTCGATTTCGACAATGACGCGGCCCGGCTCGCCGCGGGTCCGAATCGTTATGGTCCCCTTCCCAGCCAGGGCATCCGCGGCGTTGTCCAGGATGTTGGTCCATACCTGATTGAGTCCACTCCCGAGAGCACGCACAGGAGGGAGGGTGCGGTCGTACTCGCGGCGGAGGGTAAGACCACGTAAGCCGTGCCCGAGGATCACCAGGGTGTTCTCGATGCCTTCGTGGACGTCGACTATCTGCTCCGCCGCTCGGTCCATGTATGAATACGCTTTGACGGCGGTAACGAGGTCGGAGATCCGCTCCGTGCTCCGGGTTACTACATTCGTGAGCTCCTTGGTCGCACTCGACTCCGCCAGCCACACGAGCGCGGGTTCCAGCACGGGCGCCGGTATCGCTCTCGCAAGCACGTCGAGCCCGCCAGGCTCAACGCCTTCCTGCACCAGCGCCGCGGCCAGATCCCAGCCCTTCGCGACGCCGTGCGCCGCGAGCCAGTCCTCAATCTCGTTTTCCAGTCGGCTCACCTCGGTCGGCCGTCGCTCCCCAGAAGGCACGCGAGATGGAGCTGCCTTGTAGTCGTCTAGTGCGTGCCACTGCTCGGCCGTCAACCCCTGGCGGTGCAGGTCGGCAAGCGCCGCCTCAAGCCGCACCGCACTCTCGGCGAGCTGGGCACCGGCGCGCTGTGCGGCCGCGGCAGGATTGTTCAGCTCGTGGGCCAAGCCGGCAGACAACTTACCCAGCGCCGCCATCTTCTCCAGGTAGCGCGCCATCTGCTCGCGTTCGAGCTGTACGTTGCGCTCCTCGAGCTCCTCCGCGCGCAGGCGCTCTGTAATGTCGCGGAAGAACGAGTGGGTGGCGATAACCTGTCCATCGACAAAGCGCGACGTGGCGTTGCCTTCGACCGGGAGCTTTCGCCCGTCCTTGGTGATGAAGGTCGCACGCACGTTTTCGACAGTCTCACCCTGGACGGCCCGCATGAAGAGATCTTTGCAGTGGTCTAGTGCCTCCGGATGGATGATGTCCCACACGACGAGGTCATTCACCTCATCCGCTGTATAGCCCAGCTTTTCGAGCCACGTCCGGTTCACGAACTCGAAGCTGCCGTCCGGCCGGCAGCTCTGGATCATGTCCGATGCGTTTTCGATAACCGCCCGGTAGCGCTCCTCGCTTTCGACGAGTTTGCTGTCGATGCTGGTCTGATCGGGCCGCGAAAGGGAATCACTCATGACGTATCCATCACCCGTGTCGTAGCCGCCCTTCCAGGCAAGAGATACGATACATCCAGCCCAACAGCACGCTGATTCTTGGAGACGCCCTTTATGGCGAAGCCAGTGATTCTGGCCGTCGACGATGACATCGAAGTGTTGGGCGCAGTCGCGCGAGATCTCCGCGGCAAGTACGCGGACCAGTTTCGCATCCTGCGCGCCTCCTCGGGCAACGAGGCGCTTGACGCTTTGCGCGAACTGAGACTGACGGACGAGCCCGTTGCGTTGCTCCTCGTGGACCAGCGCATGCCCGAGATGACGGGCGTCGAGTTCCTCCAGAACGCGCTCGACCATTACCCCAAGGCGCGTCGCGTTCTGTTGACGGCATACGCTGACACAGAGGCAGCTATCCGCGCCATAAACGAGGTGCACATCGATTACTACCTCCTGAAGCCATGGGACCCTCCCACGCTGCGGCTGTATCCCGCGCTGGACGACCTGCTGGATGATTGGTTGGCCTCTTATCGGCCAACCTTCCAGGGCGTGCGTCTCGTCGGGCACCGCTGGTCGGCGGAGGCGCACCGTGCTCGGGACTTCCTCGCGCGCAACCAGGTTCCGTACCAGTGGTATGACTTCGACAGCGATTCGCAGGCCGAGGAACTGTTGCGTGCAGCAAGCGTGACGCCCTCAGTCCTGCCCCTCCTCATACTGCCCGACGGAACGGCGTTGGAGTCGCCGTCCAACGAAGTCATCGCCGAACGCCTGGGGATGCACCGGCCACCGGAGCTGCCGTTGTACGACTTAGTGGTCGTTGGCGCTGGGCCAGCCGGTCTCGCCGCGGCCGTCTACGGCGCCTCAGAAGGCCTCAAGACCGCGCTGATCGAGTCCGAGGCCGCCGGGGGACAAGCCGGCAGCAGTTCTCTTATAGAGAACTACCTCGGCTTTCCGTCGGGTGTATCCGGCGCGGACCTGGCGCGCCGCGCTCTTACTCAAGCACGGCGGTTCGGAGCCGAGTTTCTGCTTACGAGCGAGGTTACATCATTTGAGCCCCGTGAAGGTTCCACGACGCTCCATCTGAGCGATGGATCGTCCCTTAGCGCCCTCTCCGTCGTCATCGCGACCGGTGTCAGGTACAGGCGCCTTGACGTCCCCGGTTGCGAGCAGCTGACGGGCAGGGGAATTTATTACGGGGCAGCGAGCAGCGAGACAGAGTCGCTAACAGGAGAGGACGTCTTCGTCGTAGGCGGCGCCAACTCCGCGGGCCAGGCTGCCGTCCATTTCGCAAAGTCCGCGCGCAGCGTCACAATGTTGATCCGAGGCGACTCGCTGTCCGCCTCAATGTCCCAGTACTTAGTCAACCGGATCGCGGAGACGGAGAACATCGACGTACTCTACGAGGCCCAGGTCGAGGGCGCCCTGGGGGACGATCGGTTGGAGGCGCTTGAACTCCGCAACTCCAGAACCGGCGAGTCCTGGATCGCGCCAGCAACGACCCTGTTTGTCTTCATAGGAGCCATGCCGCGCACAGAGTGGCTCGACGCCGCCGTGCTGAGCGACTTGCACGGCTTCATTCTTACCGGGCGAGATCTGATGACGGACAGCAAGTACCCACCCGGCTGGACACTGGACCGAGAGCCGTTTCTGCTAGAGACCAGCGCGCCCGGCGTTTTCGCCGCTGGAGACGTGCGCCATGGCTCGGCAAAGCGCGTCGCCGCGGCGGTGGGGGAAGGATCGATGTCCGTGATGCTGGTCTGGGAATACCGCGCTTCGCTGGGAATGTAACGGGCGCTAATCATAGGATCCGAAATACCGAGCTGCGGGAGGGACTTTGACCACCCGGCTTCCTCGCGGAATGCTCATCGACCTCGACGGCACGATCATTGACAGCAAGCTGACCGCCGAGGAAGCCTGGATGAGCGTGTGCCGCGAAGTTGCCCCACGACTGGACACGATCCCGGAAGAACTCCGCGGAGCGATAAGCACGGCTGCGGATTGGTTCTGGAGCGACCCTCAGCGCGGTCGGGAAGGACGCGCGGATCTTCGAACTGCAACCCGCCAGATCGTGGAACGAGCCCTGGGAGGCGTGGGCACCGCGGCCGCCCAGCTAGCGGCCGAAATCGCCAACCAGTTCAGGGATCGCCGTGACCAGTTCGCGCTGCTTCCAGGGGCAGTCGAAGCGATCGAGGCTTTGCGCGCACGCCACATCAGCCTGGCGCTGATGACTAACGGCGCCGGACCCGTGCAGCGGGAGAAGATCGACCGCTTCGACCTGTGTCGTCACTTCGACTGCGTCCTCATCGAGGGCGAGCTCGGGTTTGGGAAGCCAGACGAGCGGATCTATCGGAATGCTATGGCCACCCTCCGAACCGCCCCGTCTGACACCTGGGCGGTGGGCGATAACCTCGAGTGGGAAGTGGCGGCGCCTCAGCGGCTTGGCATTTACGGCGTCTGGGTCGACTCAACCGGGAGCGGTCTGCCTCCCGGGAGGGAGGTTCGTCCGGATCGGATCATCCGCTCTCTGGCTGACCTGCTCCGCGAGGCTGATCAGTAAGTCAGCATTTCGGGCGGGACACCAATCTCCCGTAGGGCGAGTCGCTTCTACAATCTTCCGAGATGATCGAATCCACCATCGAATTACTCGCTCGGCCTGATGTCCCCGAGACGGATCGACGGCGTCTGCTGGAAATGGAGCGCGCCGTCGACTGGGGCACGCCGCCAGGCGTTGTGCCCATGCAGTTCGGAGGCCCGACTGACTGGCGCGTTCTCGTGCGCGAGTCAGGACAGGTTGTCAGCACGGTGGAGATCCTTGAACGGCAGGTACTGGTCAGCGCGACTGAACTCCGCATTGTCGGAATCGCCGGGGTTATGACCGCAGCGGCGTACCAGCGGCGAGGCCACGCTTCCGCGGCTATGCGCCGAGCGGCAGCCTTCTTGAACGACGAGCGGGACTTTGCCTTTGCACTACTCGTCTGCTGGCCGAGCCGCGTTCCGTTTTACGAGAGACTCAGCTGGCGAACGCATCCGGGCCGGTGGTTTGCGAGCAGCCTGGCGGCCAGGTAACCATCGACCGAATGCGGGTAATGGTGCTCGATGGACGCCAATGCCCGCTGCCGGACGCACACATCGATCTCCGAGGGCTTCCCTGGTAGACTAGCGAGGATTGCGTGCTAGCGACCGGTCCAGGTCGGAGCTGGCGCGATTCGCTTCGCCATAAAGATGTCGGGCTTGCCGAAGCCATTCGCGTCAGGCATCACGCCGGCTATCGTGTATCCGAGCCGTTGGTAGAACTCATACGGGTGTTCGCGGAGATTTCGAATGTTGGCGATGCGACCCAGCAGGTCGTCGTAGAGATCGACACCGGAGAGTGATGTCTGATCGTCCTCATCGTCCGTCCCAACCATATGGTTAGGCCCCCGCGGTCGCGGGCACGATCCTCGAGGCTTAGCACCAGCGCTCGCCCGATGCCCTTCCGCTGATGCTCGCCCTGCGACGACAATCGGGTGCAGTTCCCACACGCGCCCGTCATACTGCGGAATTCCCCCAACCCAACCCAGGATCGTTCCGGCCTCGTCGATTGCGAGAAGGCTCAATCGGTCCCGGCTCAGCGACTCGTGCACCTCTTTGAGCGCGCTTTTCCAGACTTCCGGGTAATGCTCCGCGAAGCCAGATACGAGGAGCGCGGCCACCTCTCGGATTGCCCGTTCGTCGTCGCGACTCAAATCAACGATTCGCATGCAAGGTCGCTTTTAGGAGCCCCACTCCCACTTATCGGCGAACAGCTCGGGGCCGATGTTGATATCGGGAACCTTGCGCATCTCCACGCCCTTGAGGCTCTTGGCAACGACGTTGAGGAGCGATTCCCAGCTGTTCATGGTGAGCGCCCGGTCCACCGAAACCAGCCGCTCGAGCTGTGCCATGAGCTGGATGCGCTCGCTCATGGGAAAGGTGCCCTCGAGCTGCGCAAACGCGCGGTTGTACTCGGCGTTGGACCATCCCGGCCGGTTGTCCCCCCGCCAGCGATTCGCCGGCGATGGAATCGCGCTGTCGACGTAGTACTCATACACCTGGCCGCCCCCGCGGAGAGAGAGACCCGGCCGGGTGGCTCGGAGCTCGTTGTCGTCGATTAGCGCGACCGGCAGGATGTATTGCACGGCGTCGAAGCCCACCTTTCGCAGGCTATCCACATAGAGGGCGGCCTCCTGCTCGTTCTTGCCCCCGGCAGACGAGGCGACCTCGATGGTGAACCGCTCGCCCGAAGCGTCGCGGAAGAACCCGTCCGTGCCCCTATTCCATCCGGCCTCGGTCATCAGCTCCTGTGCCCGGCGCGGATCGTACGAATGCTTGAGCACCGCCTTTTCCATCTCCGGGTAATAGGGAAACCCGTCGGAGGCCAGCGCATAGGCCACGCGGCCCTTTCCGCCGTCGAGCACTTCGACGCGCTCCTGGTCGTTCATGCTGTGCGCCAGGGCGTACCGGACGCGTACGTCGGACAGGGCCTTGGGCTGCTGGTGCTCGGGCCGCATCTGGATCACCCCGAGCCGCCGCTGGGTGGGCGAGTACAGGACCGTGCCACCACCATTCGCCGTCCAGATTTGTTCCAGCACCTGACCCTGGTCTACCGAGAACATGAAGTTCGTGACGTAGTCGATCTCGCCAGCCAGCACGTTGGCCATGGCGGTCTGCGGATCGTTGATGAATAAGATCTTCAACCGGTTGATCTTGGGCCGCCCGAGCGCGTAGTTATCGAACGCGGATGCTTCCAGGAACGCGCCCGGTTCCCAATGGTCAAGCTTGTAGGGGCCCAGGCCCACGTACTGGGCTGTCCAGAACGGATGACCCGTGAGCGCGACCGCTTCCATCCTCGTGAAGCCCTCCTCGAGGAGGTGCCGCGGCAGTGCCTGGAAAGAGATGTGCATCCCCGCCGCGTCGACGTAGGGCTGCTTCCAGCGGATCGCGAACGTCCGCGCGTCCTGGACGACGATTTCGTCCATCTGGGGGATGGGGCGCGTCGACGAGGAGCCGAGCTCGGGGGTCTTGTAGACGCGGAGCGCGAAGGCGAAGTCCTCCGAGGTCAATGGGGCGCCGTCATGCCAGGTCAGATTCGGCCTCAGCGTGTAGCGGGTCTCCATCCGCCCGTCGGGGAACAGGCGCCAGGTGTCCGAGTTGAGCTCCGGGAGCGCCTCGGCGAGCTGCGGGTGGGACACCTGATTCATGTCCCACACGTCAAGCGTGGCGTTGAAGAACCGGTCCGGGATCAGGAGGCCGCTGCCCTGCGTAACCAGGGACCGGGCCGCCAGCGTCGGAGGCTCGCCACGCTGGGCGATCACCAGCGTCTTTTGCGGAGCCGAAGCGCTCGGCGCGGCGCCCGACCCCATTTGCGCGGGAGCCGTCGCGGGGGCACAGCCCACCACGACCAGGGCAATCGACAGGGACAACAGGGTCGTCACGTTGATTCTTCGCACGCTCTCTCCTCCCGGTGTTTCTCCCGGACATCACGTTTGAGCAACGAGCGGCTCTAGTCTATCAACCCTGGGTCAGTGATCTGCTTCCGAAGACTTGTATCGTCGTCAGTCAAAGTCGTTTTGGTTAGGGCTCGCTCTTCACGACAGACCTGGTTGGCTGGCTTCAGATGGACGCCGAGATCAAGCGGCTCAGTGGGGATCGAACGAAGAGGCCGAGAGCTAGCCGACCACCGACGGACGGCAGCAAGGCGAACGCCTCGCCGACACGGGACTTCCGTTGACCACGTTGCCGACAGAGGTACTCTCAGCCCGGCCCGTGACCAGGATACCCTTGTCTATGAAAGACGGGAGTGTGGAAAGCATGCCCGACACTGATGTCGCCGTCCGTGTGGCGCCGCTGTACTGTGCCCCCTGCGGCCGGCGCCGACCCCATAAGACGATGTTCCTGGGTGCCGTCCTGTGGATCAAGTGCATGGGGTGCTGGTTCATTTACTGGCGCAGGGTCTAGGACCTGCATTCCGGAGCGCCTCTACGAGGACTTAGCGAGGGAGACGCAGACGCGGATAGCGCCCACGAAACCGGCAGAACCAGATGGTATACGCGATGAGGTTCCGGACGCCCTGCCAGTCCGACCAATGGCGCCGCGCGCGGGGAGAATCGATGAAATCAAGCGTGAGAGAAAGGAAAACAGCGGTCCGCTCGAACGACGTCACCGCCCGGCCTATCTGCCGCTCGCCCTTCTCACTCATTTGCTCTCCCCGTCAGACTCAGCCCCCCTTACTGCGGTGTACGCGGCAAGCGCAGCGCGGGCTCGCTCAGCAATACGCTTGCGTGACGTCCAGGCCGGTCCGAGCTGTGGATGTTCCGCTTCGTGCAGGATGAACCTGAGGGCCTCTGCCAACTGTTCGGCGGCAGGTTCGTGGGTCGCCATGGGCCACCTCCTTGGTTAAGGTGCCCGCATACATCGCTCCCAGGTCCGGGCCCCCGCAGGGGATTAGTTCCGAGAGTGCAGGCCAACTTTTCAGGGCTCCTCCCACTCGTCCTCCCATGGCTCGCGCTCTCGCTGGCTCCACCGCTCTTCCACCAAGCGGTTCAGATCCTGCGCGGTGAGCCGCGCCTGCCCATACGCGATGCCGAGCCGCTGCCGCGCGAGCGGCGTCATGCCTAGCTCCGTCTCCGCCGCCCGCAGCTCTGCGAGCAGGACGCTCAGGTATCCCACCAGCGGGTTTAAGGTCGGCTGGCCCACCGAGCCCTTCACGAGCCGCGTCTGCTTCAGGATCGCGTTCACCTTCTCGTACTCATCCGACAACTCGATCCACCGCTCAATGCACGGCAGGTCCACTTCGCGGTCCACAGCCTGGGCGAGGTTGGACAGCCAATACGCCCGCCACCGTTTGCGGCTAACGGCGAGGAGCCCGACCGGAGCACGCGGTACTGGGCGGCGCTCAGGGCTGTCCATGAGCGTGATTCCGGTCCGCCCACGGTGGCCCCGCGCCATGCCTACGGGCTTCGGAATGCGGCCAGCTGGCATGGTTCTGGGTCCCAAAAACAGCCGTTTCTCTGCGTTTGGAGGGGGTTTCTCTGCGTTTCCCGGATCGGTCACTCGCTGTTATCTACTGTGGTCTGCACAGTCATTACCTTGGCATACCTACGCGTTGGCGTACACAAAAAACGGGGCCGAATTTCGGGCGCATGTTTTTCTGCCTGCCACGCCGCTTGTGGTCTGCCGATCCGCCCGTCAATATGACCGCCATCCCCCTCAGCGGCTCCACGTTCGCAACCAGGCGCGTCGTGGGCGCGTGTCTGGCGCGGACGGCAGCCGTCGCGTGGCGTTTTGGCGTGCCGCTTGGGCGGGCGCCCGTAACGCCGCTCACTTCGCGCGCTCCGGCGCTCGGCCGAACCCGCCGTCCCGCAGCACGGTCTTGCGGCTGTGACACGTGCGGCAGAGCGGGCGCAGGTTCTCCCAGTCGTCGGTCCCGCCCCGGCGCCGGGATACGATGTGATCGACGTCGGTTGCTTCCCGCCCACACTGGACGCACCAGGGGTTGGCGGCGAGGAACGCTGTTCGGAGCTGCCGCCAGCCTGAGCCGTAGCCCTGCTGGGTGCTGGTTCCGCGCGCCTCTTGCCGTCGATGGGACACAGCCGCGGCAGCGCGAGCCGTTCCGCGTGGGTTGCCCGCAGTCGAGGCCGGAGAGGACGCGCATCAACCCGCTGCCTCTCGGACTGCCTTCTGGCCAGCGAAGCTCTCCCACTTCAGCGGCCGTCACCGTTTACGACTGGCGCGCGCCGCGAGAGCGAGACCCAACGCTGTCCAGCCGAGACCGAACAGAGCGATTATTGTCGCCCCCGCCCAGTTCGGGACCCAGATCATCTCGGTACTCTGTGGCTGGACCCCACGGCTCAAGCATCTCGAACGCTGCGTGGGGCAACCACAGGAGCCCGCCCAGTACCGCTGCTAGCCCAACCCACCGACTCATCGTCCTGCCCCCCATGCTGCGTTCGGGTTCATCCCCTCGCTGCCTTCTCGTCACTGAACGCCTTCCACCTGGCCCGAGCCACGATGTTCCACACCGTGCGCTCGCTGGCTGGCGGTTTGAGGGTCGGCGGGCTCCCCTCGACCCACCCGTAGAAGCCCGGCTCGTGACTCCACATGTAGTGGCCCGGCGTCGCACCCTCTCGGCGTGGGCTCCCGCGCGGCCTTCTCACCCGTACGCTTCCCGCTTCTCCGTCCCTACTTCTGTACCACCCACGCAGCCGGGCGTGCGGACACGGTGGGATCGGCATGGCGATGAATGACCCTCCACTCATTCTCTTCGCGTCGGAAGATCGTCGTGACCCGAAGCGCGATTGGCGTGCGGTCCTCGGAACCGCCGACCTTCGAGGTGTAACGCTCGATCTCGACCATGTATGCGAGATCCGCCGTCGCGAAATCCGAAACACGGTCGAACCCGGTGGCTTCGCCCTCTCGGTAGTTCGCAGCCGCCCGGGCCGTTGTCTCGGCGACCTGGTTCCAGCCCCGCACCGGTGGCCCGAACGGGTTGGCGAGCGTGGCGTCGTCACGCCGCGAATAGAGACTCCCCACCGGCTCCGGGTCGCCCTTCACGAATACATCCAGTCCTTGGTGGTACTTCTCGATCACGGCGTCGAGATCACGTGGAAGCATGCGTACCTCCTCCCCCAGTCAACGTCTGCCGGAATGGTACCGACGGGCCTTCAACGAAGAATGTGGAAAAACGCCCACCGCCTCAACCCTTCACTGCTTTCTGGCCAGAGAAGCTTTCCCACCTGGCGCGCGCCACGTCGATGTACCTTGGCTCCTGGTCCATCGCGAAACAGGTGCGTCCGGTTCGCTCGGCAGCGATGAGCTGGGTGCCCGATCCCGAGAACGGCTCGTAGACGATGTCGCCCGGCCGGGTGTTGAACTCGATCGGTCGCAGGAACAGCTCGACTGGCCTCTGGGTCGGGTGGTAGCCGGACTGCTCGCCCACCTGGTCGATGTGCCAGACCGTCCGCTCGCTCGCGGGCGGCTTGAGCTTCGGCGGGCTCCCCTCGACCCAGCCGTAGAAACATGGCTCGTGACTCCACATATAGTGGCTGCGGGTGAGGACCGCGTGGGGCTTAGACCACACGATGGTCTGGTGGACGAGGAGCCCGCACTGGACCCACGCTTCCTCCACCAGCTTCTGCCGACGGGTCGCATGCCACTGGTAGATCGCGCTTCGGGACGCCAGGTGCTTCAGACCTCCCTTTAAGAAGCGAGCGAAGAAGTCGACGCTCGTATCCGGATCCTTGTACTCGTCCCGGTGCTTGTTGCGGTTGGCCTTCCCCTTGTTGGCACGAGTCGGCGGGTGCTCGCCGCCGGTGTAGTCCACGAGGTACGGCGGGTCGGTCGCCATGAGCGACGCGTGTTTGCCGTCCATCAATCGCGCGACATCCGCTTCGCTCGTGGAGTCGCCGCACAGCAGGCGATGGTCGCCGAGGAGCCAGAGATCGCCGGGCTGGGTGACGGGCTTGGCTTCCACGTCGGCCAGCGCTGCATCAAGGTCGAACGCTCTAGCCGGTCGCGTTTATCACTCGCCTCGAGGCCCTTCAGCAGCGCGTTGATCTCATCTGCGCCGAACCCCGAGAGGTGAGGTCCACCGCCTGCTCCTGGAGATCCGCCAAGATCCGAGCCAGCAGCTGCTCGTCCCAGTCGCCGCTGATGCGGTTCAAGGCCAGGTTCAAGAGATGCGACTCCTCGGGGCTGAGGTCCACGAAGATGACGGGCACCTGCTTGTAGCCGAGGCGCCGGGCAGCGACGAGCCGCTGGTGGCCGCCGACGACGATGTGGTCATCGTGCCTGGCGATGACGGGCTGGATGAAGCCGAACTCCCGCATGCTGCGAGTGAGGTTGTCGAGCTCGGCATCGCTGATCTTGCGGGGGTTGGCGGGGTCGGGACGCAGTTCGTCGATCGGAACCTGGACGATCCGCAGATCGGATGGGGTTGCTGACCGTTGTGCCATGTGCCCTCCGTTGTTCCCTTGGAGGGCATGAAAAAGGACGCCGCCCTCTTTCGGGCAGAACGTCCTCATTCGGGTGGTTCTGTTGCACTGATTATAGGCTGCGGTGGCGCGCGTGATTGCCCCGCCGTAGACTGGCGCCCTGTTCAGAAGACCGACGAGGCCAGGCCGCAGGACGACGTCCGAGAGCCTGCAATCAAAGGAGGTGCAAGTGCCTAAGGTTGAAGTCAACGGAGTCAGCCTGGAATACCTCGAGGAAGGCACGGGTCAGCCGGTGGTCTTCGTCCACGGCAGCACTGGCGACCTCAGGATGTGGACGCACCAGCGAAGCGCGTTTGCAAGCAAGTACCGGACGGTGGCCTTTAGCTGCCGCCACTACCACCCCAACAAGGTGATTCTGGATGGGATCGGCCTCACGATGTCCACCCTCATGGAAGATCTGGCCGCTTTCCTGCGGAATCTGGACTTGGCGCCAGCACATCTGGTGGGGCACTCTTCGGGCGCTTTCGTATGCCTGCTGCTGGCGCTTAAGGAGCCCGATTTGGTCCGCACGCTCGTGCTCGCCGAGCCCCCTGTAATGCCGTTGTTGGGGTTGGGCGATCCACCGAAGCCCGCTCAGCTACTGGGGCTGCTGGTCCGCAGCCCTGGGACCGGGATCCCGGTGCTTCGGTTTGGGATGACCATCGTTCCAACCGAGCGGGCGTTCGCCCGTGGAGACAACGAACGGGGACTACAGACTTTTCTGAAGGGCGTCCTGGGCCGCGAGGCTTTTGCCAAGCTGCCAGGGGCTAGGTGGGAGCAGGCACGCGATAACATCAGACCGTTCGCAGCCCAAATACGGGTCGGCTTCCCGCCTTTTGGCGAGGAAGATGCCCGCCACGTCAGCGTGCCTACGTTGTTGGTAACCGGAGAGCGAAGCGCGCCGGTTCTGCACCGGCTCGCAGACAGGCTGCAGAGTTTGATGCCCCGGGTCGAGCGTGTGGAGATCAGAAACGCCTCTCACCTCATGCACGAAGACAATCCAGAAGCGTTCAACGAGGCAGTGCTGGCATTTCTAGAGAGACAGGGCGCCAACTAGCCTGGGAGCCACATGACCCGGCTGCCTCTCATCCAAACATCGTGGTGCGTCCTGGAGGCTCACGACGACTGCCGGTCAGAGTCCGGCCGGGGGAGGTCCCAAGACACCCGTCGCAGCCCACCGGCGTGTGGATAGATCCGAGCGTCGAAGCGTGGGGGTCGAGCTTCTTTAGGGAAGGTGCAACCCACCGTGGCCTGCCCGCAGCACCGGGTACGCGAGCCCCAGGATCAGACCGAAGAAGCCCTGGCGTACCGCCTCGGTGAACAACCCGACTGGTGCCACATGCGTAACATCTCCGACCTGCGCGAGTAACGGTGCCAGCAATCCACCTCCCACGAAGAATGGCAGAAGCGCAAACTGGAGCCCGCGCACCGCGTCTGGCCCCCTCAGCCGCGGCTCGGCCCACGCGGCGTACAGGCCGCCCCAGCCGACACCGGCTACCAGCGGCACTGCTAGCCACAACAGGCCGCCCGTGGCATCGCGCGCCAGCGCCTGCGCCAGTTGCCCGGCGGCGTTCGCCAGCAAGCTGTCCGGCAGCCGCCAGGCCAGGTCGCCCATGACAACCACCATCATGTCCAGCGTGAGCAGCGCGCCGCCGGTGGCCAGCAGGCCGGACAGCAGCCCCACGCGTGCCCGCTGCCAAGTCCGCAACGCGGGGCGCGGCAGCGGATGTGGCAGACGGCGCCGGACTAGGACCAGGCCAGCCAGGATGAGCAGTAGAGGCCCGCCGGAGCCGACCAGCCCGAGCGGCAGGTGCAACGCTTCAAACAATCCGAGAACCGCCGGCCCGGCGAAGTAGCCGAGCAATGTGTAGCCGACGATGTAGATCAGGCTCCCCAGGCTCATCGCCGGCAGGAACACGCGATACGGAACGAGGAAGATCCCGCAGGCGATGGCAGTCACGATCCGCAGGCCAGGGAGCAGTCGGCCCAGGACGACGGCTGCGGCACCGTGACGCTGGAGCTGTCTCTCGGCGCGATCGAGCTGCTCAGGGCCAATACCGATTAAGGGTCCGTAGCGCTCGACCACACCCCGTCCGCCGCGGCGGGCCAGCAGGTAGAGGAGCGATGAGCCCAGCACCGTGCCAGCCTCCATGGCCGCGATCACCTGCCACAGGACGATGAGCCCCTCGCGGGCGCGCACCCCGAGCGCAAGCATCAGAAAGTCGCCGGGGACTGGGATGGGCACGCCGCTCTCTTCCAGCGCCAGGTACGCGAACGCGGCTAGCACCGCGTGCTGTGCCAGAAACGCATCGCCGGCCTCGCGGACCGAGTCCCACCAGTTCACGCCACGCCTGGCCCGGCGAGGCCGTCGCCGAACACACCAACCGGGCCCGGCGGGCGGTGTGTGATGCCATCAGCCGGCGAACGAAGCCGGAACGTTGGCGGTGCTGGGGTCGATCCTGGGCCGCGGTTGTCGGAATGGTTTCCAACACCCGCGCTGGAGCGGATCAGGTTCCACCTTGCGCCGCAAGCGATGGACCGGGACCCGCAGTGCATTGTTATTTCGAGCGCACTCGAACGCAGGCTGATTGCGGATTTCGGCCTCGCCACGGATGAGTGTTCACTCCGGAGAGGTATCGAACCTGCCGTTTTTCCCCGCACGCCCACTCCCGCTTGTCGCGAGTGTAATGATAGTGAGCTACGCATCGGCCCGAATCACCATTGGGGTCAGTTGGTTCCTCATCTACGTCCTGGAGCAATTGGGAATCATCGTCGTTTAGAGGAGACAAGAAGCAGCAGCACGAGTGCGCACGATTCGGTCCTCGTGTCAGTGGCCCAGCGACCTCTTGTTGCGGAGTACGATTAGCCACCCGGCAAAGTGGGTCCCTCTGATGCACCCTAGGAGGTCTTAATGGCAGCCGTTCGAGTCGTTGTTCAGTTCACGACAGACAGTGCGGCCACCGCCGATCAGCGTTCACAGGAACTCGCGGAGCGCGCCAAGTCCGTGCGGCAGGAGCGCGGGTGCTTACAGTTCGAGGTCTTCCGCAGCATGTCGCGCCCTGAGCAGTACGCGTTGATCGAGTTGTGGGAGAGCCAGGAGGTGCTCGATGAGCGGGCGCGGGCGCGTGGCGGTCCGCTGCCCCCGCCTCCAGCTGGCGTAAGCCGAACCATCGAGCACTACGAGCATCACGCCTAACCCGCCCCAGCAGCGCGAACCTAGAGGTCGAACCGAATCGGCTGGAAACTGCGGCGCAGCTCCAGTTGTGCCTGGCCCTCGGCGAAGTCCGTGGCGTTGATTGCCTCCTCATAGGAGTGCCACGGAAGCGAGGAGTTCCGCGGTTCTGCCGGCGATCACGCGCGTCTCGCCTCGAATCGTGAGCGTGACCTCGAACGTCGAGAGGCTTGGGTGAGCCGCGAACGATCCGTCACGGCTGCGGCCCCCGAGTTCGCACGACGCGCCGTGTGGCTCGGACCAACGGCGGGTTGCGTGGTAGGCCCCCCGGATGGAACGGGCGCTCCACCTGTACCCTTGTATCGACGTTCCGTTGAGAGAGAGGCAGCATGGCTTTGCCGACGACCCCAAAGCGGTACATCGTGACGCTGTCCGTACCAGGGGGCTGGCCGGACCGATCGACCGAGCTTCGGCCTGCGGACATGGAGCGAGAGTTGCGGGCCATCTTCGGGGCCAAGGTCTCCGTACGGGCGGCTCGCACCACGCAGAGTCCCGGAGCAAACGTTGCACGGTACTTCGAGCTCAACGCCGGCCCTGCGCTGGCGCCGACCGAGATCAAAGACATGCTCGTCGTCGTTATTGAACGGATCGGCGCCGGGATCTCCTCCGAGCAGGAAGTGCACGTTGCTCTCGCAACCAGCGACGGCGCACACCTGGCAGAGGGAACGGCCAAGCCCCAGCCACGGTAGCTGACCCGGCTTCCACGTTGGCACCAGGCGCGCCACCTCGCGCCGTGGGGCACGGTGTAAGCTGCGCCCACCACCGAAGCACCGCGGTGGGAAGAACGGTGGAGGCGGACATGAGACGAACGATCCTCGTCGCGGTCGTAACGTCATCTCTCGTTTCAACTCTCGTAGCCTTGGCAGTCGTGGCGATCACGAATCCGCAAAGAGTGGCAGCCCAGGCACCGACCGTCATCATGGCTGAGCGGTTCGCACTGCAAGACGCCGAGGGCAACATCCGCGCCTTGCTCCAGATCCAACCCGACGGCGAGCCTGTCCTGGCCATGCGTGACCATGATGGGCGGCCACGGGTGCGGATTGGGATTCGGCCCGATGGAGGGCCGTTCCTCCTCATGCACGATCCCGATTTCGCCCGCCGAGTTGCCCTCGCGATAGGTCGGGAGGGCGAGGCGCAGCTCGTGCTGCGCGAGCCCGGTACGGCTATTCAGACGGAAGATCCCCGGTTCCGCGCCGGCGTCTTCGTAACCTCGGACGGGACGCCGTCTATCGAATTGCACGACGGCGAGGGAAACAAGATCTGGGGCGCGCCCTAGCTGGAACTCGGGCGTAGCGGTCCTCCTTCACACCACGCGCGCCTTGTCGCCCCGTGTGGCGCCGGCGGCTGGCTGGCTGGTGGGATGAAGAGCCGAAACTGGGTCAAGGTGAGGCATCGCAGCCCTCGGCCTGACGGCGGCCCTGACGAACTTCAACACGACGCAGAGCGTGGCGAATGTCCAGGCCCTCAGGAGATCTCCGGGGCGCTCCCTTGTATCGAGCCTACAGCGCCATCAGCGCCAGCCAGCGCAAACCTCGCCGCTATGGAATAGCGCCAACGATTTTCTCGAACTCCTCAAGGCTAAAGGCTCTGAGGGTTGTTGTACGCACGTTCCCCTGGGCGCCCAGCGCCAGCAGCCCGGCCGCGAGCGTCGCATCATCCGGTGCTTCGATGATCGCAGCCGCGTCATACTGGCCCATGGTGAGATACCAGCTCACAACCTTGGCGCCGCGGCTCGCCGTCGCCTCGGCGTTCCGGCGGATGCGGTCTGGCGCGCTCTTGATATCCCGCACTCCCTGCTCGGTTAGGTTGAACAGAACCAGATAGGTGGCCATTCGGTCATCCTCCCGCCGCCAGTGATCTCGACGTCACGGCGGGGGGATGTTAGCACCGACGGACTTCAAGCAATTGGGCCACGAGGGGGTGGACGATTGCTATCGAGATGGACGCGCGCCACAGCTGACCATCGCATACAAGCTTGGCTTAATGGTGGAGATGAATGATTCTCGAAGTGGCGCGCGCTGCTCCACCACCCGCGATACCGTTTGTCGTCCCTACGGCTAAGAAGCCTTCGCTTCCCCGGGAGAACGCAGCCGCTGGGCCAGGTCGGGAAGGTCCTCCACGACGGCCCCCGCGGCGGCGCCAACTGCCCGGCGGTTCTCGCTCTCGACCTGCGTGAGCAGCTCGCGGCGCAGAACGCGAATGGAGCGGGGCGCGTTGATGCCAACGCGGACCTGCATGCCGTCGACCTCGAGAACGAAGACCTCGATGTCTCGGCCGATGAGGATGCTCTGCCCTGGGCGCCGGCTGACGACTAACATGGGTTTGCAGCCGGCTTGCCGCTGGCCTCAGGGTTGAATGCGCGATAGCGAAGTGGGTAGCGCTCGTCCGTGAGAATCACCTGCTTCCCTCGCTGGCTGGAGCGGTTCACGACGATCGGCGCCTTCAGGTTGATCGTGGCCGACCGCACATCCTCCGGCATAACTAGGATGCAGAGAATCTCCGGATCGTTTCCCTTGACCAGCTCCAGGCACTCAACGTCGAGCTCGGTGACGTCGACGTTGTACGCGCCAATAACGAGCTCCGGATCGATGACCATGAACGCCACGTAGGGGTCGCCGAGGGACTGGAGCCAACGGAAGGGCAGATAGCGAGCTTCGTCAATCAGGGCGAACGACTTGTGGCTTTCGAATCCCGGCAGGCCGTGTGGGAACTCGAGCACCATCTGCTCTGGGATTTCGAGGGTCTCGAGCCGTCCGAATCGCGTGGTCTGTAGCTCCATGGTCCTCCCGCCGATCATCACAGGTTTCCAGTCACGGACGATGCGCCCCTGTCGTTCTCGCCGGCGAGCGCCGCTGGGCGGTTCGGCGGCCCAGCGGCGCGGAGGGCCGGTAGGCCTGCTCATCACCGTTCAGCCGGGCGAGGTACGAGCGGGCCTGGTGAGCGACTTCCGCGGCTGCCGAAAGTAGGGCTGCGCAGCGCTCGCGTTCCTGGTGCAGCTCCACCACCGTTACTCGGAGGTCTGCGATTGAATTCAGCAGCCGCGCACGGTCGGCATCGTTCTCCACGGCCGCGTGAGCGATTGCTTGCAGGCCTTGAACATCGAGCTGCTCCTCGAGAGACGCCTGGCAGATTTGCCGCTGCCCTTCCAGCCGGCTCATCCGCGCGTTCAGCTCCTCCTGCTCCATCGTCAGCGCAAGTACCGCCTGCAGGTCGCCTTCGGCAACGGCTCTCCGCTGGCCGGCCAGCAGGTCACGCGAGCGGGCCAGCGTGATAGCAAGCTGGGGCAGCGTCTCTTCCAGTCGTGCGAGTGCTGGGTTACTGACCACCTTCGCCATCCAGAAGCTTGTCGGCCAGCGCCTCCGCCGGCACGTTGTAGGTCCCGTCCTCGATCTGTTGCTTCAGCTCGGCCACCTTGTCGGCGCGCATGTCCGGCGCCGCCTCGACCGCCCGTTGCGCGCGAGCCAGCTCGCGGGCGCGCTCTGAGATCTCAACCGAATCCGTCTGCTCGGTTTGAGCGGATCGCGCCGGCGGCTGGTGCTGGATGCGCTCTATCGGCATTCGCTTTCCCTTCCTGGTGGGTCGTTACCTGCACTGATTATCGACATGCTTCCTGTGCATCCTCAGGGACGCCTGGGGTCTAGAGTGTGAACACCACCACATTTCAACTGAGAAATTGAGCGGTCCTGCTCCGTTATGTCGCTAACCGGCCACTGCCATGGTGGCGCGGAGGGCGCTTCGCAGCTTGAAGACTGCCGCGGCGTGGAGCTGGCTGACCCGAGAAGTCGAGACGCCGAGCACCTCGCTTATCCCCTTCAACGTCAGCTCCTCGTAGTAGTAGAGGCTAATCAACGTCCGGTCCCGCCCCGCGAGGTTTTGAATTGCCTTCACGAGTCGGCGTCGGAGATCCGCGCGCTCGACCTGATCGGAGACCCCGGCCTCGTCCTCGTCCACTATCTGGTCGATCAGCGACGACCGTTCCTCGTCGCCCATGTCGCCGAGCGGGGTGTCGAGCGACACAATCGTCGTACTGGACTCCATCAGCTGCATCCGAAACTCGTCCAGGTTCAGACCGAGGTGTTCGGCCACCTCGCGGTCGTCCGGCGTACGGCCGAGCTCGTGAATCAGCGCGTCATACGCCCGCTCGATCTCGCGCGCCCGGCGGTTCGTATCTCGCGACAGGGGGTGCAGGCTGCGGATTGCGTCGATGATGCTGCCGCGGATCCGCCGGATCGCGTAGGTCTCGAACTTCACGCCCTGGGCCGGATCGAAGCGATCCACCGCCTGAATCAGGCCGATGGTCCCATAGCTCAAGATGTCTTCGTTATTGATGAGGCCCGGCAGGCTGACGACCATCCGGCCCGCCACATATTTCACGAGAGGCGCGTACTGAATGATCAGCTGGTCGCGCACCTCGTGGTCGCGATTGGTCAGGTAGTCCTGCCAGCGGTTCTGGATGTCAACAACCTGCACGTTCCTTTACTCCTTCTCAGCGTTCTGCACTGCGTCGCGGTTGAGCCGCTGCTCCAGGTCGGTCTCGATGTCTTCGACAGGAACGGTGGGCGGCAGGTTTTCCAGCATCACAGCCTCCCCCGACGGCGTTGTTCGAGCTGGACGCTCAAGGCAAAGTGCACGATGCGCTCGCGGATGCTGGACGCCACGCTGGTGAAGGCCGCGCCGATCTCCCAGTAGGTGCCCGCGGGGCCGGGGCGCTCGTTGGCGCGGACGACGCTTGCCATCAGCTCTATCGGCTGGCGCTGGCCGGTGAGCGTCAGGCGCATCCGGATCTGGCCGCCGACCGAGACCGGTGCGTCACAGTGGGCGCGCATACCCGTGGAGCTGAGATCGCGGAGGTGCAGCGTCACAGGGAACCGGCTGCCGTCGGGTGTCGTTAGCGTGGCCTCGTCCGTCGTGATGGATACCGGAACGCGGAAGTACTCGCGCTGCTGACTGCGAGTCGAGCCGATGATGCGCAGGCCGACGAGCCGGTCGGGGTCGTTCTTCACCACCACCGCGCGCGCGTGCAGGGTGTACGCAGCGGCTCCGGGGCGCGCAACGCGCACCAGCAGCTCGTCGCCTTCCACGGGCCATGCTGGCTCGAGATCGACCTCGGGCGTCTCAATCCACACGAGGCTTGCATCGGCTTCGGCGACTCGGCTTGTGTACCAGTCGGTCGGGGTGGATTTGGAGACCGCCAGCGCGACCTGCTGGCCCAGAGCCAGAAGGGGCCTCTCCTGGGTGATCATGCTGAGATGTCCTCCACTTCGTGGTGTCGTCATGCTACGGTTGGGCCGTGCTGCCAAATAGAATCGGGGGGACCGGAAGGCCGTGCCGAAAGTACTTGGCGGGCGTAAACGGAGATAGGCACGAGTCCGCCCGCACCGCTGTTGATCGGTGGTCCTGCTTCGTCCGAAGCGTCGAGCGGCGGGTCGCGCTCGGCGGACCGAGGAGCGGCGCGCCAGGGGCACGAGACCAGGGGCAGCGCCAACCTTCGAGCGGAGGTCGGCGAGATCAAGACTTATTCAGCCACCACTCGGGCATTCTGACGAAATGACGCCGCAGGCCATATCCATCAAAGGTGTCATCTAGCCAGTGGATGCGAGTCGCTTCGCCTGCGACACGACCCCGATGACGCGCACACCGAACTTCTCATCCACGACGCGGACCTCGCCATGGGCGATGCGTGCGCCGTTCACGAGGATGTCGACGGGCTCGCCCGCCAGCTTGTCCAGCTCGATGACCGAGCCGGAGCGCAGCGCCAGCGCCTGGCCGATGGTCATGCTCGTCCGGCCGAGCTCGATGCTGACGTTGAGGTTGATGTCGAGCAGCATGTCGACGTCTGCGCCCCCACCGCTCATGGCGTCCCCGGAGAGCGGGCCAAACTCGACCAGCTCGACGGTCTCGTCACTCGCGATGGACGGGCCGTCGTCGTCGAGGATCTCCAGGGCGATGTCGCTGTCGTCATTCCATCCGTTCAATTTGTCGGACACTGCCGTTTCCTTTCTTTTTTTGTTGGCGGCGTTGCCACCAGCAAGAACTAGCTTCAGCGCCGGGAGTCTAGCCGGTGGGGCAGGGCGCAGAGACAGGACGAGGGGGTACCGGTGGTCGGCCAAAAGTCCCGCCCTCGGTGGGACGGGCGTACTCTCTGCGTGAGAGGGTCCACTCCCTCGGGCCTGCCCCTCTCCTTTTGGGAGAGGGCTGGGGAAGCGCGGCAGGCGCAAGGCAGGGTGCGGCGTAACCACAAAAGGCACGCCCTCACCCTAACCCTCTTCCAGAGGGCGAGGGAGTTCTTGTCCCCTTCCCCCTTTGCGGGGGAGGGTTAGGGAGGGAGGGGGGTAGCTATCTCACCAGCTGCTTGGCCCGGAGCCAGTCGCGGGCGGCGTCTTTCGGGTCCATGCGATCGACGCCAACCTGCTTGTTTAGCGCCGTCAGCTCCTCGGTCGTCATCCTGTTGGTGACCCCGTTGACGAGGGGCTTGAAGTCGGCCAGGGCTCGATCCAGCAGGTCGTTGCGCACGACCGGCGCGACGTTGTCGGCGTTCTGGAGCCGCTTGTCGTCTTCGAGCAAGACGAAATTCTTCACCTGAATCGCGGCGTCGGTGGTGAAGAGCACGGCCACGTCGATCTGATTGGCCTCGAGGGCCGCCACGGTCAGCGGGCCGCCGACGTCGAGCGGCTTGAACTCCTTCATCTGCACGCCATACGTATTCTGCAGCCCGACCTGGCAGAAGGGCCTCTGCGGACACTCCGGTGGGCCACCCAGCACCAGCTGGCCGTTGAAGCGCGTCAGGTCGCTCACCTTCTTCAGGTTGTCCCGATCGGACCTGGTTTTAGTCACGACGAAGCCGTTGGTATCAACCGCCGGCGCGTAGTCCAGGACCGTCATGTTCTTTCCACGCAGCGTGTCAACCAGGTTGCGGTAAGTCGTAACCGGGTCGGTGCTAGCCTTGGTCGTATCGCCCGGGTTCAGGTAGGTGACGTACGTCGCCATGTACTCCGGGTACATGTCGATCTGGCCGGTCTCGAGGGCCGGAGCGACGATCTCGCGGCTGCCCAGGTTGAACCTCCGCTCAATGGGGTAGCCGCTGGCCTCCAGCACCTGCGAGTACAGCTCCGCGAGCACGACCTGTTCCGAGAAGTTCGTCGAGCCGACTCGAACGGTGGGCTTGCCGCCAGCGGCACCCGGCGCGCAGCCGGCGATCAGGATGGCGGCCGCGGCCGCCGCCAAGGCGAGCACAGAGAAACGACGCATGGGAGGTCCTCCTCATCCGATCCACGAGCGAGCTCTCGCGTCGCCGGTCGATTCCGGCGCTCCTGTTGGATTAGCCCGCAGCCATCGGGCGTCTGGTCCGACTCCTATTGAACAGGAACGCACCAGATCAAGGCAATCTATTCTTTCGGGTGGATGTAGCCCACCGACACGACCTTCTGAGAGTAATCCGGCACGCCCTCCGGCACCGCGAAGCCCTTCTCCCTGGCTCGCTCCTGGGTGATCGGGCTGTACTTCCCCGAGTTTCCGGTCGAAACTGATCCGCGGTTCCGCTGGCGTGCCCAGGCGGGGTCGTCGGCCTCGCTGGCGACGTGGATCGAGACGTTCTTCGCCGGATCGCGGAAGGTGTTCATCGGGTCGCCGCCATCCTCCACGATCTTCATCTGTTCGCGGAGCAGGCGGCGATAGAGGATGATGCCTTTGTCCGACTCGCCCAGGTGCTCGGTCCAGCGAGGCGTAATCGGCCCCTGGCTCACCCACGCGTAGTTGTCCTGGCCACTGTTGTTGTCAACGACGTCCCAGACGGGAAGGCCGTCTCCGTCGACGCCCGGGAGCGGCACCTTGTACATCGGGATGTTCTCCGGCCGCTGGTCCGGTGCTCCCTCCTTCTTCGGGTAGACGTGGTACCAGAGGTAGAGGGTGTGCGTATCGTCCATCGGGACGCGGATCTGGTGGAGCTGCAGCATGAACGGGAAGATGATGGAGTGCCCGATTCGCCAGTTCGGGTGGTTCTCGTCGTCCCCTTCGAGCACGCGGCGTTTGGTGATGCCATTCTCGAAGATGTCGAAGCCGATCTTTACGTGCCGCCGCACGTTGGCCCGCTGGCGCCAGAAGTTGTGGGCGTCAGCGTTGATGCGGCCGAGCCGCTCGAGGACGTAGTTCGTGAAGTAGCTATGCAGGTGCTCGGTGTGGACGGGGTCGAGCGAGTTCTCCATGATCTGCAGCCAGTTGCACGGCAGTATCGCCCAACCGATATCGCGGACCACGTCGTCGCGCACGTAGTTCTCCCAGTGCGGGACGAGCGGCCGGGGCTCCGGCCCGAGCCAGGCCCAGAGCATGCCGCCGAGCTCCTCGACCGGGTAAGCCTGGACCTTGATACGGTCCTTGAAGGTGGAGTCCGGATGCTCGGCCGGCTGCTCGAGGCAGTTGCCATCGGCGTCGTAGAGCCAGCCGTGGTACGGGCAGCGCAGCCCCTCCGGCTCGACGATGCCCCACAGGAGGTTCGTGTTGCGGTGCGGGCAGAACTCCTGGATCAGCCCGTAGCGCCCCGAGCGGTCGCGGAACGCGACCAGGTGCTCGCCCAGCAGGGTGATCGCCCGTGTCGGGTGCTCGTGCAGCTGGCTGACGGTCGCGAACGGCATCCAGTAGCGGCGGAGCAACTCGCCCATCGGCGTACCGGGGCCGACCTCGGTGAAGCGCTTGTTCTGTTCCTTGGTGAGCATGGGACCTCCAGGAGGGTGGGGTGAGGCGAGTGTAGTGGGGGAACGGGGGAGGGGTCAAATTGGAACGCCGAGCCTACCATCTTCCGCACGGGAAGCGTCCACAGTCTCGCCTCCACTAGGAGGGTCAGTCAGTCAACCTCCAGAGACGAGCATGAATAGAGCGATCGTGTTGAAGGCAACTTCTCCCCCCACGCTCAGCGTCATCACCTTCGCAATCCGGCCTAAACCGCCGCGAGCCCACCCAGGGATTAACCCCACCAGAATATTCTCCGTAGCTCACTTACTTGAGTTTGGACAAAATGTCAGCCCAGGCGGAGTAGGACTCCCCGCCGGGTGCCTGGGAGCAGGATACTCTGGGCATGGATCATGACACCCAGGCACTCCCGCTCCTCAGAGACTTTCG